>Ga0208564_1002451_pt1 | contig 14663 bp, 8 predicted proteins | sample AD_UKC073_MetaG_FD_184439 | JGI IMG/M metagenome (GOLD analysis project Ga0208564, IMG submission 184439) | Active sludge microbial communities of municipal wastewater-treating anaerobic digesters from USA - AD_UKC073_MetaG (SPAdes) (version 2) | ecosystem: Engineered > Bioreactor > Anaerobic >... | reverse complement strand
GATTATCTGCGTTGGGTCGAGCAGCGCTTGTACAACCGCCCCAGAAAGATACTCGGCTTCAAAACGCCCCTCGAAGTCCTCAACGGGGAATCAATCAACACTGTTGCGAATCAGAGTTGAACTCGCCCTCCAGTTTCACCCAAAAGTGATAATGACGCGCCAATTTTAGACCGGAAGCATTATTTCAGCGGCCTGCTATCGTGCTGAAATTAACCCTCATTCAAGCACGCCGATAGGATATTGGAAATGATTAAAACATCCCACCCCAACGGACATTTTTATTCGCCGGTCGTGGATACCGACGAGCTCTCCGAGCGCATGAATACTCTATGGCCCGATGAGATCCCCGAATGTCCGGGAATCACCTTCAACGATGAAAGCATCGTTCGCATATTGACAGAGTGGTTTCCTCGGTTCATGCCGGACTTCAATTATTCCGAACAGCTTGTAGCCTCCGACGAAAGCCAATTCTTCATACAAAACAGTCAATTCAGCTGGCTCGACTGCCGTGCGTTATTCGTCATTTTGCGGCAGTTGCAGCCAGAAAAAATCGTGGAGATAGGCTCTGGGTTTTCATCATTGCTGACTGCGGACGTGAACCGTCGCTTCTTTATGAACAGCATGGAATTCATCTGCGTGGAGCCATACCCCCGCGCCTTCCTGAGCGCAGGCGTTGCGGGCATTTCGCATCTAGACGTGCGCAAAGTTCAGGAAATTGAGCCGACTTATTTTGATCGCTTGAATGCGGGCGATGTCCTGTTCATCGACTCCTCGCATGTCTGCAAAACAGGCAGCGACGTCAACCATCTGTATCTCAAGGTGCTGCCACGGCTGAAGTCTGGGGTGATCATCCATATCCATGATATTTTCCTGCCTTTTGAATACCTGAAAACATGGGTGCTGGAGGAAAACAGAAGCTGGAATGAGCAGTATTTATTGCAGGCCATGCTTCAACACAGCGCACGGTATGAGATCCTGTTTGCCTCCTACTATGCTTACGAGCGGTTCCCCGCGCTTGTTGTCAATGCACTGAATACTCCCAAGGGCCATGGCTATGGCGGTAGCAGCATGTGGCTAAAGGTAAAGTGATTCCGTCTTAGGACTAGGCCATCGCCTGCCGCAGCAAGTGCGCGCATCAAGTTTTGGGGGCAGTTAGCAATTGCGCACCTTGTTGCAGCGGGTACACCCCATCATCAGGTAAGGCATCGCTGGCCAATTTATCTTGGTCTTCCTTGTCAAGCCATGGAATGAGCTTGGGGGATGGGTCGGGGATATAGCTTTCCCAACCATTAGCTTTGCTCGCATGGGCTTGATGACTGCCTTGCATCAAATAGGCAACAGGAACGCGCACGCTCCAACGATCTTTCCCGGCTTCCGGTCCCGTCGTGGGTGGAATGAACGTCCAGCGCTTGGCCGCTAGAATCGAGGCTTTCGCAAACTGCTCACGCATCTCGGCCATTTGTCGATCCGTACCCAAGGTCATCAGATTGACCCGCTCTGCTTCCACATTCAGCACATGGCCATCGCGCCCTGCGCTCACGATCAAATAGACGGTGCCTTGTCCACCCACCATCATGACCCCGGTCGGGTACTTTGGGGGTGCCATTTTTTGACTGCGCACCTTATCTGTTGGTGCCATGTCCGGTGAGCTACCAAACCAAGTCCCCGCAATGCGCACACTCATCCCATTGCCGCTGGTTTCGGGTGTGGCAACCAAGCGCAGGCTCATCGGGGCCTTGGCGGTGACCGCTTTGCCATCCACCTCCACCGGCTTGAAGCGCCAATGGGTGATGTTGTTGTCGAGAAAGGTTTCTAACCCCTTCATGGCGTCATTGGGGGTCAGCGTGTACGCCTGCACCGAGCCATCCGGCGCAATCACGATATCGCCTTTCACCAACAAACTGGACTCCACCAGCTTGCGATTTTCTTTGATGCTGCCAGCAATCGCGCCCGCGCTGACACCCACAAGCAGTAGCGCAAACACCAGTCCCTTGATTTGTGTTGACATCCCCTCTTCCCCAGCGAAATACGCAGTGGCGATTGTGCCACACGACAATGCCATCACCTGAAAGTCGGGGCCGACGCTCCCTGCTAAAATACCGAGTCTTTGCTCGAACGCCTGCTTGGCGATTGTGCCGAACGCCAAGCGGGCATTTGGATACAAACGCCGCCCTGCGCGGCGTTTTCGTCGTTTCCGGAGTCCGCCATGACCAGCACCGCCGAACTGTCCTCGCCCGAATCCGCCAAGTCGTTGCTCACCCACGATGTGCTGGATACCGACTACACGCTGGAGGACAAGTACCGTCGTATCGAAGGCCGGATCTATCTGTCCGGCGTGCAGGCACTGGTGCGGTTGCCGCTGATGCAGAAGCTGCGCGATGAGCGCGCGGGCCTGGATACCGCCGGCTTTGTCAGCGGCTACCGTGGCAGCCCGCTGGGTGGCTTTGACCTGGAACTGTGGCGGGCGAAGCGACACCTGCAGGACGCGAAGGTGAAGTTCACCCCCGGTCTCAACGAGGATCTCGGCGCGACGATGGTCTGGGGCACCCAGCAGCCAGGGCTGTTCCCGGGCGCCAGGCACGACGGCGTGTTCGCCATGTGGTACGGCAAGGGCCCGGGCGTGGACCGCTGCGGCGACGTGTTCAAGCACGCCAACGCCGCCGGCACCTCCGCGCACGGCGGCGTGCTGACGCTGGCCGCCGACGACCACGCCTGCCGCAGCTCCACCCTGCCGCACGGCAGCGAGGACGAGTTCGTCAGCGCGATGATGCCGGTGCTCAACCCGGCCGGGGTGCAGGACATCCTCGACATGGGCGTGCTGGGCTGGGCGATGAGCCGCTACACCGGGCGCTGGGTGGGCTTCAAGACCATCGCCGAGACGGTGGAGTCCTCCGCCTCGGTCGATGTCGATCCGCATGCGTTGCAAATCGTGCTGCCGGGCGACGACGATTTCGAAATGCCCGTCGGCGGCCTCGGCATCCGCTGGCCGGACCCGCCGATGGAGCAGGAGATGCGCCTGCACCGCTATGCGGTGAAGGCGGCGCAGGCGTTCGCGCGCGTCAACGGCATCGACCGCATGGTGATGGATTCGCCGAACGCGCGGCTGGGCATCGTCACCACCGGCAAGTCGTATCTCGACGTGCTGCAGGCGCTGGAATACCTGGGCCTCGATGAGGCCGCCTGCGCCGATCTCGGCATCCGCGTGTACAAGGTGGCGATGACCTGGCCGCTGGAACCGCAGGGCATCGAGCGCTTCGCCCGCGGGCTGGAAGACATCCTGGTGGTGGAGGAGAAGAAGGCCTTCATCGAGCGCCAGTTGAAGGAACAGTTCTACAACTGGCCGGATGCCTGGGGCGCGCGCCCGTCCATCGTCGGCAAGTACGACGAGAGCGGCGAGTGGATTCTGCCGTCCACCGGCGAACTCACCCCGGCCACGATTGCCGGCGTGATCGGCCGCCGCCTGCAGCGCTTTCATCGCAGCGAGAAGATCGACGCGGTGCTGGCATGGATGGAAAACAAGGAAGGTGAGCTGGCATTGCCGCGCGCCAACTTCCCGCGCGTGCCGCATTACTGCTCCGGCTGCCCGCACAACACATCGACCAAGGTGCCGGAAGGCAGCCGCGCACAAGGCGGCATCGGTTGCCATTACATGGTGACGTGGATGGACCGCAGCACCGACACCTTCACCCATATGGGTGGCGAAGGTGTGACGTGGGCGGGGCAGGCACCATTCACCGACACCCCGCATATCTTCCAGAACCTGGGTGATGGCACCTATTTCCACAGCGGTTCGCTGGCGATCCGCCAGTCGATTGCAGCAGGCGTCAACATCACCTACAAGATTCTCTACAACGATGCGGTGGCGATGACCGGCGGCCAGCCGGTGGACGGCACCTTGACCGTGCCGCAGATCGCCGCGCAGATGCGTGCCGAAGGCGTGCAGACCATTGCGCTGGTCAGCGATGACATCGACAAGTGGACGGATCCTTCGATCTTCCCGAATGGCGTGAGCTTCCACGACCGCCGTGATCTGGACGCCGTGCAGAAAATGCTGCGCGAGGTTCAAGGCACCAGCATCCTGATTTACGACCAAACTTGCGCCACCGAAAAACGCCGCCGTCGCAAGCGCGGCAAGTTGGTGGATCCGCCCAAGCGCGTCATGGTCAATTCGCTGGTGTGCGAAGGCTGCGGCGATTGTGGCGTGAAAAGTTTTTGCGTGTCCGTGCTACCCAAAGAAACCGAATACGGCCGCAAGCGCGCCATCAACCAAAGTGATTGCAACAAAGATTTCAGCTGCGTGGAAGGCTTCTGCCCCAGCTTCGTCACGGTGCATGGCGGCAAGGTGCGCAAGGGCAGCAAGGTCAATGCCGCTGAGCGTCTGGCCAACTTGCCGGCACCGCAGATTCGCAGTGACCTGTCGCAACCGTGGAATATCCTGATCACCGGCGTCGGTGGCACCGGCGTGGTCACGATTGGCGCGTTGCTGGGCATGGCCGGCCATCTGGAAGGCAAGGGCGCCACGGTGCTCGACCAGACCGGTCTGGCGCAGAAGGGTGGCGCCGTCACCACCCATATCCGCATCGCCAAAACGCCAGCCGATATCCACGCGGTGCGTATTGCTGCGGGTGAAGCCGACCTGGTGCTGGGCTGCGACATGGTGGTGGTGAACGATTATTGGGTGCTCTCCAAAATCCGCCCCGAGCGCAGCAGCGTGGTGATGAACACCTACGAGGCGATGCCCGGCACCTTCACCACCCGCCCGGACATGCAGTTCCCCGCCGCCGATATCGTCAAGGCGGTGAGTACCGCGCTGGGCGGCGGCGCACCGCTGCAAATCGATGCCACCAAGATCGCCACCGCGCTGATCGGCGATGCCATCGCCGCCAATCTGTTCATCCTCGGCTATGCGTGGCAGCAGGGGTTGGTGCCGATTTCATTCGAAGCATTGATGCGCGCCATCGAGCTCAACGGCGCAGCGGTGGAGATGAACAAGACCGCGTTTGCATGGGGCCGCTTGGCGGTGGTGGATCTGCCGGCCGTGATCGACGCCGCCGGCATCGTGCGCAATGCGCCCACCGCCGCCGAAGCGAAGGCACATGTGTTGCCGGTGCTGGGTGCGACCGCCAACGATGCGGGTGAGTCGGGGCTCACCCCGTTCACTGCCGGCCTGCGCGATGGCGATGCGCTGCGCCATGTGCCTGCCACCGGCGCGGGCGAAGCCGCGTTTGCGCCGCTCGACGATGCCCACCTGTCGCGCTCACTGGATGAAGTCATCTCGCGTCGCGCTGCTTTCCTTGCCGACTATCAAAACGCCCGCTACGCCAAACGCTATACCGACTTCGTGGGCAAGGTGCGTGCTGCGGAGTCTGCCAAGGCACCGGGCAGCAGCGATCTGTCGGAAGCGGTGGCCCGCTACTTCTTCAAACTGATGGCATACAAGGATGAGTACGAAGTAGCGCGCCTGTACACCAGCGGTAACTTCCGCAAACACCTGGAAGCGCAGTTTGAAGGTGATTACACATTGAAGTTCCACCTTGCCCCGCCGCTGTTGGCGAAGAAGAATGCGCAAGGCCAATTGGTGAAAAAAGAATACGGCCCATGGGTGTTCACCGCGTTTGGCGTACTGGCCAAGCTGCGCAGCCTGCGTGGCACGCCGCTGGATGTGTTCGGCTACAGCGCAGAACGCCGCAGCGAGCGCGCACTGATTGGCGAGTACGAAACAACCGTCACGGGTCTGCTGGCCAGACTGGATGCCGGCAACGTGGATCTGGCGGCCGATATCGCCAGCATTCCCGAGCACATTCGCGGCTTTGGCCACGTCAAGGAAGCGCATTTGCACAAGGCAAGAACGCGCCAAGCCGAGTTGCTGAAAGCGTGGGACAACCCGTTGCGGGTGGTGCAGGTCTGATCCGAATTCAGCCTGCAGGATCAAGCTGCCGCAGAGGCTTGCACGTGGCATGCAAGCCCCCGCAACCTGGGTCAACGTCGCACCGCGCCGCATCAGCGGCCCGGTGCACTGCTCATTACTCCAGCGCTTTGCCGCCCAGCTTCCAAGTCAACTGCAGGAAGAAGCTGCGGCCAATGCTGTCAAACCACGAGGTGTCGTAGTAGGGGTAATTACCCCAGGTGGCATCCTTCGGCGGCATCTTGTCGAACAGGTTATCGACGGTCAGTGCCAGGCGCAGGTGGTCGTTGATGTCATAGCGTGCACCGGCGTTGAAGCGCCAAGTGGACTGCGTCCATGCGTCGTTGTTGTAGTTCGCCACGCGGCCCAGATAGTTGCCAAACAGGCTGGCACCCCACGCACCCCGGTCCCAAGTGACGCCAAGGTTGGACTTGGTGCGCGGCAAGGTGGTGTCGGCAAAACTGACATCCAGCATGTCTTCGGTGGGGTCACCCGGATACTGCTGGCGGGTATGCCGGCGTGTCCAGTTGTAGTTGCCGCTGAAGCGGAAATTACCGGCAGCGGCAGTCTGCAGCCGATAGTTGGCAGTGACATCGACGCCTGAAGTTTTTTCCTGCGCGATGTTGATCGGTGCAAAGTGCATGCTGACAATGTCGCCGTTGCTGTCGCGAATGGTGCGTGCGATGGCGTCTTGGCAAGTCGGCGAATTGATATCCACGCTGGCGCCGGTATCGGTCTTGCCGAGGCGGCAGTTGGCTTCAGTGATGCGCAAGAAATCGCGATCTTGCACCTGCACTTGGTTGGACACTTGAATGCTGTAGTAATCCACCGCGATATCGAAACTGGCGCTGGGCGACCAAACAAAACCAAGCGTGGCGGATTTGCTGGTTTCCACATCCAAATTGATGTTGCCGGTATAGACGTCGAAGGTGGGTACGTCATAGCCGCCGTCGTCATAGCAATCGGCATCGCTCCAACCGGCTTCCGCCGAACGGCATTGGTAGTAATCGGTAGCGTAGCGGGTGCGGTAGTAATCGTTGGTGGCAAACAGATAGTGCATGTCCGGGGCGCGGAAGCCGGTGCCGTAAGAACCGCGCACCAGCAAGCTGTCCAGTGGGCGCCATTCCAGACCGGCGCTGTAGGTGAACTTGCCCGGATTTTTACCGCCGTAGCTGTACTGGTCGTAGCGACCGGCCACGCTGGCCAGTAGTGAATTCAGCAGCGGCAAGCGCAGTTCGCCGGCCAAGCTCCAGCGGTTGCGGCTACCGCTACCGTCGCCATATTGCGGGCCGTAATAGGCATCGTTGGTCAATGCCAATGGATCGGGGTTGATGCGGTAGGTCTGCCGGCCATATTCCACGACTCCGGCAAAACCGGCATCACCGGCCGGCAGCGTGAACAGCGCAGGGGTATCGAAGGTAAAGCTCAGATTGTCATTGGCGGCCTTCGGACGGAATGTGGACATTGCCGCGATGGAGGCAAATTCCGATTGCGTGATGGGTGTGAACAGGCGTGCCGGATCCGGTGCGTAGATCGCATAGCCATCGGCGTCGTAGCCCAGGCGCGGGCCCAGGAACAATGCGTTGGCGGCAGCGGCCTTGATCCGCGGCATACCGACGTCAGCCTTGTACTGCGAATGGTTGTAAGCCGCTTCCCAGCTCCAGTTTTCACCCCAAAAACCCTTGAAGCCCGTGGTAATGGCGAAGGTTTTCTCGGTCGTGACATTCATGCGGTTTTCAAGGCCGCCGATCTCTTCCGGGGTGAACTGCCGCGACCAGATCTCGTAGTGCCCAGTGTTGGCGTTGTAGAACATCTTGTTGCGGTAGTTGTTGGTCGAGTTTGGATCGTGGAACTCCCAACCCATGTGGTCGCTGGCCACATCGTTGCCATTGGTACCGGTCAACAGCTTGACCTTCTGGTAGCCAAGCTGGAGATCGGCAAACCAGGACAGACTGTCGGAGATGCGATATTCAAACGCGCCATAGACATTGGCGCCGCGGCGTGAATTCTGGATCGTGCGATAGGCAATTGCGCGGTCACTGCCGCAATACGGTTCGCCGTAGCGGTCTGCGGCCAGTACCGTGGTGCCCTCGTTCAAGCCCGACATTGCCTTGCAGTCATCGGCTGGCGCGATGTTGACATCATCATCCCAGTCGTAAAGTTGAGCGGTCAGGCGCGGCAGACGACGGCGTGCGATCGGCGAGTCCAGGGTGGAGTCCTGGTTGCGACGTTGATAGCCCCACAGGGGGCGTTTGTCGATCAGCTCCAAGCCCACGATGCCGGTAAACGCATCGTGCTCGAAGCCGGTGGTCAGGGTCAGATTATGCGATTGGCCACCGCCGTGTTGCGTATCGCCATAGCGGTAATCAATGGTGGTGCCATCGGTGGATTTTTTGAGGATGAAGTTGATCACCCCGGCCATGGCGTCCGAGCCGTACACGGCGGAGGCACTGCCGGTCAGCACCTCGATGCGGTCAATCATGCCCAACGGGATGTTGCCGATATCGGTGAAATTGCTGCGGCTGTTGAGCGGCAGCGGGAAGTCGGCAATACGGCGACCATTGATCAGCACCAAGGTGTGGTTGGGGCCAAGCCCACGCAGATCCACCGCTTGGGCGCCCGGTGTGGATTGCGCGCCGGTAGTGTTCTGCTGGCCCTGCACGCTGCCGCTGTTCTGGCTGAGTGAGCGCAGCACTTCCGGCACGCTGGTGAAGCCGGCCGCTTTGATCTGATCGGCACTGACCACGGTGATGGGAGCCGGGCCCTCCACCTGTGCGCGCGGGATGCGCGAGCCGGTCACCTGCACCGATTGCAGATTGGTGACTGGTGCGTCAGTGGTCGCTTGTGTGGGCTTGGCCGCAGGTGCGGGCTTGGCCGCAGGCGCTGCAGGTTTGGCGGCGGCTGCCGGTACGATCAGGACCGCGCCGGAGGCATCGCGCTGGGCGCGGAAGCCGCTGTTTTTCAACAGCGCATCCAACGCCTGCGGCGAGGCGGTTTGTCCGCTCAGGCCGGCACTGCGTGCGCCCTGCAGCTGATCGGCGCGGTACACCAGTTGGGTGCCGGACTGGCGCGCATACGCATCCAGCGCCGAGGTCAAATCACCGGCGGGAATATCCAGGCGGGGGGAGGTTTGTGCCTGTGCAGCCAGCGCTGCGGTGCAAGCCAGTGACAACAACAGGGCGCGGAGCGGGCGTGATGGTTTCATGACGAACAGTTTCCCCAGGGGCACTCGACATGGTGCCGTTACATAAAGAAGGACGAACGATGATCCGAAATCCCGCCCCATCACGCTCAACGTGATGACAGGGTGATTTGTGTGGGCGTGGTGTCGGCGTGAACCGGGAACCCGGCTTCCAGCAGGCGTACAAAAGTCTCTTCGTTATCCCAGCGGAAGCTGCCGCCAATGCGCAATGCTCCGGCCTCGGCATCGGCAATTCTCAATTTGCGCGTGTTGTAGCGATTGAACTCAGCCACAGCGTCTTGCAGTGGGGTATCCCGGAACACCAGCCAGCCATCGCGCCAGCCCAGCAATTGGCCGGCATCGGCCACGCTCAGGCTGCGCACCAGCACGCTGCCATCATGCACCAGGGCGACGCTGCCGGCCGGAAGCATGGATGACGGAGAGGAATGCCCGTCGGTGCTTGGAGCATCCAGGCGCACAGTGCCTTCGGTGACCACTACGCGCAGATCGTTTTGGTCGCGGCGCACCGAGAAACGGGTACCTACGGCCACTGCACGATAACCACCCACCGCCACCGCGAACGGACGTTGTGGATCTTTGGCTACTTCGAAAATGGCTTCGCCCTGTACCAATGCAACGTCGCGATGCGTACGTGCCAATTGCACATCGATGCGGGTATTGCTGGCAAGGATTGCGTGCGATCCATCTTGCAGCGCTTGGGTGCGGATTTCGCCCACCGCACTGCGATACGACGTGGCATCCACATGGGTGTAATTGCGCCAAGCCCAACTGACCAGCACTGCGCAGCAACCAGCCAATGCGGCCATGCTGGCGACGTGGTGCAGCCGGTTGCGTGAGCGCGCCTGTCGGGTAGCGGGGCGATGCAACACGGCTTGCAACATTTGTTCACGACGACTGCTGGCAGGGGTCTGCCAGAACCCGCGCGGTGGCGGCCCAGCTTGAGTCCAACCTGCCCCCAGTGCTTGCAAGCGGCCAGCTTGTTGCCAGTGCGCCTGCAGCCGGAGCAATGCCACGCGATGCCGGGTATCGGCTGTCAGCCACACATCCAGTGCCTGCGCGTCTGCGGCAGACCATTGCGCGCTGTCACGTTGCGCCAACCAATCCGCAGCGCGGGCCTCGATGTCAGTCTGCGTGGTGCTGAACATCGTCGGAGTTCACGGTGTGGGCAAAAAGCGGGTGAGTGCCAGCTTCCGCAGACAGTGCATCGGCGAGCAGGCGCATCCCCTTGGCAATGTGTTTTTCCACGGTCTTCTCGCTGATTCCAAGACGCTTTGCGACTTCCTTCTGCGGCAGCTCCTCTACCCGGCGCAACCAAACTACTTCGCGGCAACGGTCGGGCAGCTGATCAAAGGCAGTCGCCAATCGATGCAACGATTGGCGGCCGCCACACCAGCGTTCTGGTGACACGTCTTCTATCAGGACGTGCGAAGGGTCGAAATCACCCATCGGCTCGATCGAGACCACCTTGTTGCGGCGCAGGCGGTCGGTCATCAGGTGGCGGGCACTGGTGAACAAGAATGCTTTGGGCTGGGTTGGCAGTCCTTTTGCCGCCGCTTCATACACCCGTGCATACAGCTCTTGGCGTAAATCAGGAACCTCGTCCGGGTGCGACCAATGCCGATGCAGATAGCGCAGCAGGGCCGTCTCGTGGATCAAGATTTGGTTGACGAACCAGTGGTCAAGAGGTGCTTGTGCCATTCCGGCACGATAGCGGATTGCGCGCCCAGTGGGCGGGGGGAAATGCCTGTACCTTCGTCTACTAGGGTATTGCCAATATCAAGAGGGGTGTGACGATGAAGCGATTTGCCGGCTGCGCGATGTTTCTGACAGCCTTGCTGGTGCTGCTGCCCGCGTCCCCATTGCGAGCGGCCAATGTCGATCATTACGTGATCGGGAATGTCAATGCCAAGACCCCCGGCAAGGTGCAGCCAGGCCTGCTGCTGATGGGCGGCGGTGATCGCAATTTTGACGCCATGCATTGGTTCATGAACAAAGCCGGCAATGGCCATATCGTGATTTTGCGGGCATCGTTGGGCGGCCAGATCGGCGAAGAATTCTTCAACAAGGTCGGCGGGATTCAATCGGCGGAAACCTTCGTTTTCAAGGATCGCGAGGCCGCCAGTGATCCCAAGATCATCGCCGCAATCCGGCACGCCGATGGCATCTTCATCGCCGGTGGTGACCAGGCGCGGTATGTGCGTTATTGGCGCGGCACGCCGTTGGCCAAAGCGCTGAACGATCATGTGAAAGCCGGCAAGCCGCTGGGCGGTACCAGTGCCGGTTTGGCGATTCAAGGGGAATACCTGTATGGCGCAATGGACGGCGGCAGTATCACCAGCCCGCGCGCGCTGGCCGACCCGCTGGGGGACAGCAATACGATTGAAACCGGCTTTCTCAATTTTTCTTTGCTGGAAGGCGTGATTACCGACACCCATTTCAGCGAGCGCGCGCGGCTGGGCCGGCTGGTGGCGTTTTTGGCCAAGAGTGAAGAACTTGCCGGCCGCCCGCTGATCGGTTTGGGCGTGGACGAACGCGCCGCAGTGGCGGTGGAGGGCGATGGCACCGCGCGCGTGTACGCCACCGCACGCGGGGCGGGCGTGACCGTGGTGCATGGTGGGTTTAACCGCAAACAGGCCGAAGAACACGCGATGCGCTTGGATCGCCTATGGGCGGTGGGTGCGGATTCGGGCTCAGTCTTGCATCTGCCGACAGGTGAAGTAGAAAAGCCCGCGTTTGCGCGCAACTACGCGGTGCGGGATGGCGTGCTGGTGGCATTGGATACCCCCACGCTGGTGATTCACGGCGGTGCCGGTGTGGAGCCGGGCGATTTGACCCCACAAGAGGAAGACGACGCCCGCAAGGCGATGGAAACCGCACTGCGTGTGGGTTACGCCAAATTGCAGGGTGGCAGCTCGTCGGTAGATGCGGTGACTGCCGCGATCACCGTGATGGAAGACGCCCCGCAATTCAATGCCGGGCGGGGTGCGGTATTCACCCACGATGGGCGCAATGAACTGGACACATCCATCATGGATGGCAGCAGCGGCATGGCTGGGGCTGCGGCAGGTCTGCATCGGGTCAAAAATCCGATCACGCTGGCGCGCGCGATCATGGAGAAATCCAAACACGTGATGATGGTCGGCGATGGTGCCGAAATCTTCGCCAAAGAACAGGGCATCACCTTGGTGGATCCGGCGTATTTCCGCACCGAAAAGCGTTGGAAGGCATTACAAGATGCGTTGAAAGAGGAAGCCAAAGCGCAGGCCTCCAATACTCCGCTGGTGCTGCCGGGCAAGGCGTACTTTGGGACCGTGGGTGCGCTGGCACTGGATGCCAAGGGCAATCTGGCGGCCGGCACATCCACCGGCGGTATGACCAACAAACGCTACGGGCGCGTGGGGGATTCCCCGATCATTGGCGCGGGTACCTGGGCCGATCCCGGCTGCGCAGTCTCCAGTACGGGTTGGGGTGAGTTTTATATCCGTGCGGCTGCAGCCCATGAGATCTGTGCCCGCGTGCGTTTGGCCGGCGAGCCACTGCCCAAAGCGGCCAACGATGTGATCAACAAAGACATCCCCAAAGCCGGTGGCGACGGTGGCGCGATTGCACTGGCCGCCGACGGGGTAATGACGTTCCCGTTCAACACCGGCGGCATGTATCGCGGCTGGATCGGCAGCGACGGCGTGCCGCATGTGGCGATCTACAAAACCGATAGCTTGCCGATGCCGGGGCAATGAACTACCGCTCCGAATGCCCGCCCTCGTCGTGGGCACGCGGGGCCAGCAGTTCGGGTTGGATCAATTCGACGAAGGCCCGCGCTTGCGGGCTCAAGAACTTGCCTTTGCGCATTACGATGCCGTAGCTGCGTGAGGGAAACCAGCGCGCCAGTGAACGCGTGGCTAGCCGCTGACGGTCGGCTTCGGTCAGGCAAATCGCGGTCACGATACTGATGCCAAGCCCTATCGCCACGTATTGCTTGATGACCTCCCAGCCGCCGACTTCCAGTGCCACCGTATAGGGCACCCGGTTTTGCTGGAACACCAGGTCCACCAGCCGATAGGTGGTCAAGCGTTTGGGCGGCAAGATCAGGCCGTATGGCGATAAATCTTCCAGCCTCAAATCACGCTTGCCGGCCAGCGGGTGGTCCAGCGGCATGATCAGCATCGGCTCAAACCGATACACCGGCGAATAGCTGAGGTCAGCCGGCACATCCAGCATCGAGCCCACCGCCAAGTCCACGCCGTCACTGCGCAGCAAGTCCAGCCCGCTGGCACCGGTCACATTGTGCAGGGAAAGCCGCACATCGGGGTGGCGTTCACGGAACGCCTCCACGATCCCGGGCAGCAAATACAGGATGGTGGAGCTACCGGCGGCCACATTCAATTCACCGGCATCCAGCCCACGTACCTGCTCACGGAAGCTGGCGGCCAGCCCGTCCAGCCCTTCCACCAGTGGGCGCGCCATGGCGTACAGCAGATCGCCTTCGCGGGTGGGGGTGAGCCTTCGCCCGCTGCGCTCAAGCAAACGCACCCCCAGTTCGCGCTCCAGCGCCTGCAATTGCAGGGTGACAGCCGGTTGGCTGAGGAAAAGTGCTTCCGCTGCGCGTGAAATCGAGCCCAGGCGCGCCACCTGACAGAACGCCCGCAGTGGCTTCAGGCGGGAGCCTTTGTAAGCAAAACGCAGGGCTGTAGCGGGTATTTTGGGCATTTATTCTAAACATGTATTTATTTTTCTTATATATATTATTGATAAATCTGGTTTGTCAAATACAACACGCTGACGGATGGTTGGCTTCCCCACAGGAATTCCGGAGAAGTCGATGTCCGCAGTGCTGCAAGCGCGCCCGGGGCAGGGCGTTGTCATCACCCATCACCTGCCAGGGCAGGAGCGCCTGTTGCCGGCCGCCGCGTTGGAGTTTCTGGCTGACCTGCACCGCCGTTTCGAAGGTGAACGGCAAGCCCGCCTGAGCGCCCGCCGCGCTCGCCAGCAGGCGTTTGATGCCGGTGCGTTGCCGGATTTCCGCGCCGATACCGCGCACATTCGCCAAGGCGACTGGACGGTGGCGCCGACACCGGCCGCCTTGTTGGATCGCCGCGTGGAAATCACCGGGCCGGTGGACCCGAAGATGGTGATCAATGCATTGAACTCGGGCGCCAATTGCTACATGGCCGACTTCGAGGATTCCACCGCGCCCACTTGGAGCAACCTGCTGACCGGGCAGCAAGCGCTGCGCACGGCGATTGCCGGGGCACTGGTGTTCGAGGCTGGCGGCAAGCGCTACGAATTGCGCCCGGAGCGCGAACAGGCGGTGCTGCTGGTGCGCCCACGCGGTTGGCACCTGGATGAAAAGCACGTGCTGGTGGATGGCGCGCGGATCGCCGCAGCGTTGTTCGATGCCGGCCTGTTTTGCTACCACAACGCACATGTGTTGGCCGGCAAGGCGCGTGGCCCGTATTTCTACCTGCCCAAGTTGCAGTCGATGGAAGAGGCCGCGTTGTGGGAGCAGGTGCTGGCCGCCATCGAGGCCGCGCTGGGCCTGCCGCATGGGCAGATCAA
>Ga0208564_1002449_pt1 | contig 14664 bp, 10 predicted proteins | sample AD_UKC073_MetaG_FD_184439 | JGI IMG/M metagenome (GOLD analysis project Ga0208564, IMG submission 184439) | Active sludge microbial communities of municipal wastewater-treating anaerobic digesters from USA - AD_UKC073_MetaG (SPAdes) (version 2) | ecosystem: Engineered > Bioreactor > Anaerobic >... | reverse complement strand
CCCCGAGAGCGGCAGCACGATCCACTCGCAGTCGCCGGTCTCGACGGTGCGGGACTCGCCGGGGGCGAGGGTCACGGCATACAGGCCGGTGTGCTCCCACCCGGGGTCGCCGGGCGCGATCTTGACGTCCCACTGCGGGTCCGGGCTGGAGCCTGCGGGACGGAACCACTCGATCATCGGGGACCTCCATGGACGAGGGCGGCGGCGGTGTCGACGGCGGCAGCGACCTCGTCGCCGCGGGGATAGAGCAGCGAGCGCCCGACGACGAGGCCGGCCGCGGACGGATGAGCGAGGGCATCGGCCCAGGCACTGAAAGTGTCATCGGGGTCGCCGGTCGGGTCGCCGCCGAGCAGCAGCGTGGGCAGCGTTGTCGCATCGAGCACCCGATGCATGTCCTCAACGACCGGCACCTTGAGCCAGGTGTAGGCGCTCGTCGCGCCGAGGCCAGAGGCGATGTGCATCGACGTGATGACCGAGTCGGGATCGAGCAGGTTGACGACCCGGCCCTCGCTGCGCACCGACAGGAACGGCTCGACCATGGCCATCCGACCGGCCGAGGCGAGCTCGGTGACAGCGCGTCCGCCGGCCTCTAGGGTGGCCACCGACGCGGGGTCATCGAGGCAGATGCGGGCCAGGAACTTGCCACCGTCCAGCCCCAGCCGGGTGATCGTCGCAGCGTCGTATGCCGTGAACCGATCGTCCAGCTCGAAGCTCGCCCCTTGCAGGCCGCCGCGGTTCATCGAGCCGATGACGAGCCTGCCGTCGAGGCAGCCCATGAGCAGCAGGTCTTCCAGGACGTCGGCGGTGCCGAGCACCCCGTCGACACCGGGCCGGGCCAGCGCCTCAGCCAGCCGCCCGAGCAGGTCGGACCGAGAGGCCATGGCGCGGGGGTTGTCCCGTACGCCAAGGGCACCGCGGGCGGGGTGGTCGGCGGCGATAATCATGAGGCGGTGATCGCTCGACGGAGTGGCGGGAGCCCGCGCGGCCCACGCTGCGGCGATCGCGCCAGGGTCGGCGATCCGGCGCCGGGTGAGGCCTGGAGTGTCTGGCCGCCGAGCGGTCACGACGGGCTCCCGTGCACGCGGGCCATCAGCGCGCGCACCTCGGCCTCGGTCGGCATCGCGGTCGAGCACTCCAAGCGCCCCGCGACGACGGCGCCGGCCGCACTGCCGAAGCGGACGAGCTCGGGCAAGCCCCAGCCGGCCAGCAGGCCGTGGCAGACCGCGCCGCCGAAGGCATCCCCGGCGCCGAGGCCGTTGACGACCTCGACCGGGGTCGGCGGGCACTCGAAGCGCTCGTCGGAGGTCATCGCGAGGACTCCGCGCGGGCCCTGCTTGACGATGGCGAGGTCGACCCCCCGGTCGAGCAGCGCGCGTGCAGCGCGCTCGGGGTCGGTCTCGCCGACCGCGACCCGGCACTCCTCGATGTTGCCGATCGCGACGGTCGCGCACTCGAGCGCAGCATCGGCGGCCCGGGTGGCGTCGGACTCGTGGACCCAGAACATCGGCCGGTAGTCCAGGTCGAGCACGGTGTGGGCCTTGCGGCCGCGCATCCCCCAGGCGACGGCGTGGGCGGTGCGGCTCGGCTCGGCCGACAGGCCCGTCAGGGTGGCCCAGAAGACCTTGCTCTCGCTGACCGCCACCGGCGGGATCTGCTCGGGGGCGATCCGCAGGTCGGGCGCCTGGGGGTAGCGGTAGAAGTAGAGCGGGAAGTGGTCGGGTGGGAACAGCTCGCAGAAGGTGACCGGCGTGGGCAGCCACGGGTCGATGCCGACGAAATCCGTATTCACCCCGAGCTCCATGAGGGCCCGCGTGATGAACCGGCCGAACGGGTCGTCGCCAGTGCGGGTGATGATCGCCGAGGTGTGGCCATAGCGCGCCACCGCCACCGACACATTGGTCGCACTGCCCCCGAGGAACTTGCCAAAGGTCCGCACGTCCTCCAGCCCCACGCCGGTGTCCATCGGGTAGAGGTCGACGCCGACCCTCCCGATGCAGACGACGTCGAAGGACTGCGGGGTCATGACGCCAGCGTGCCGCACGCTCGCCGGAGAGTCAAGATTTGTTAGGACATTTGCTTTCCGTGACCTTTTCCCCGTCCTCACATAAGCTCATCCTGTGAGACAAATCCCAGTGCTCATTGATCGCGCTAGTCCCGTGCCGCTGTATCACCAGCTCGCGGAGCAGCTCACCGCGGCCATCGAGGACGGCACGTTGGCTCCGGGAGATCCGTTCGAGAACGAACTCGCGCTCGCCGAGCGCCTGGACCTGTCCCGCCCCACGGTCCGGCGCGCGATCGCCGAACTCGTCAACCGCGGCCTGCTCGTGCGCCGCCGGGGGGTCGGCACCGCCGTCGCAAGCGAGGTCATCCACCGTCGCGACGAGCTGACCAGCCTCTTCGAGGACATGCAGCGCAAGGGTCGCAAGCCGATCACCCGAGTGCTCGACCTGGACCGGCATACCGTCAATCCGCGTGCGGCAGCGGCACTTAACCTGCCCCCCGACACCCCGCTGTTCTATGTCGAGCGGCTGCGCCTGGCCGGCGATATCCCCACCGCGCTCATGCACAACTGGCTCCCGCCGCAGTTCAACGACATCAGCTCCGAGGATCTCGCGGGCGGCAGCCTGTATGCCGTGCTGCTCACCCGCGGCGTGCGCCCCGTCGTGGCCCACCAGACCATCGGCGCCCGGCGTCCCCGGTCGATCGAGCGCAAGCGCCTGGATCTGTCGCCCGGCGACCCGCTGCTGACGATGACCCGCAAGGCCTACGACGCCGCTGGCGTGGCCATCGAATACGGCGACCACTGCTACCGCTACGACCAGTACGCGTTCGACGTCACCGTCCACGAGCGCTGACGTTCACCCGGCCTCAGACCCTCTCGGATTCTGATCAGTTGTCACTTTGTTAGGACAACATATTGACATAGGGGTCAGAGGCGGGATTAGATCAGAGGACGAATCGCGACGCGCGCTGTGTGCCCGCGCCAGGACGCATCGCGTCAACCGCCGTGGAGGACACATGTCAACAGGCGCCTCGCCGCTGCTCACCATGACGCAGTCGACCCCGACCGCGCTCTGGAACGACTCGGCCGACCCGCGCGAGTTGGCCCAGTCGATCGCCTGGGGGGCCGTGGGGGCCACCTGCAACCCGGTCATCGCGGTGAGCTGCATCAAGGCCGACCTGCCGCGCTGGACCGCCCGGATGCGTGAGATCGCTGGGGAGCGTCCGACCGCCACCGAGGCGCAGATCGGGTGGCAGGTCGTCGAGGAGATCTCCGTCGAGGCGGCTCGGCTGCTGGAGCCGGCGTTCACGGCATACGAGGGACACAACGGGCGGCTGTCGATGCAGACCGACCCGCGGCTGCACCGCGACGCGACGGCGCTGGCCGACCAAGCCGTCTACTTCTCCGGGCTGGCGCCCAACATCATCGTCAAGATCCCCGCCACCCACACCGGCATCCTCGCGATCGAAGATGCCGTCGCCCGCGGGGTGTCGATCAACGTCACCGTGTCGTTCTCGGTGCCGCAGGCCCTGGCTGCCGCCGAGGCGATCGAGCGCGGGATGCGCACAAGGGAGGCCGCCGGGCACGACGTGTCGCGGATGGGGCATGTCGTGACGATCATGGTGGGGCGCCTGGACGACTGGCTCAAGGAGGTCGTCGCGCGCGACCGGATCGCCATCGACCCGGCATACCTGGAGTGGGCTGGCGTCGCGGCCTTCAAGCGCGCGTATGCCGTGTTCCAGGAGCGCGGATATCGCTCGCGGCTGCTGTCGGCCGCCTTCCGCAATCAGTTGCAGTGGAGCGAGTTCATCGGCGGGGACGTCGTCATCTCGCCGCCGTTCGCCTGGCAGGAGACGTTCCAGGCCAGTGGTCACGACCCGCTTCCCCGGATGGATGACCCTGTCGACCCGCAGATCGTCGAGGCGTTGCAGACCATCCCCGATTTCGTGCGGGCCTACGAGCCCGACGGGATGTGCACCGCGGATTTCGATAGCTTCGGGGCCACCCGCAAGACGCTGCGCCAGTTCCTCGGCGCCGACGAAGAACTCGACCACCTGGTGCGCGACGTCCTGGTCCCGGCACCCTGAGCGCGTGAGGACGACAGCGATGACCGAAGCGGTGCGACTGACCGTCGGCCAGGCCGTGGTGCGGTTCCTAGCCAACCAGTTCTCCGAGCGCGACGGCGTCGAATATCGGCTCGTGACAGGGATGTTCGGCATCTTCGGGCACGGCAACGTGGCCGGCGTTGGACAGGCGCTGCTCCAGGATCAACTCGCGGCGGAGGCCGGCCAAGGGGTCGACGAACACCTGCCCTACTTCCTGGCCCGTAACGAGCAGGGCGCGGTGCATGCCGCCACGGCATACGCGCGGCAGCGCAACCGCCTGCAGACCATGGCCGTCACCACCTCGATCGGCCCGGGCGCGACCAACATGGTGACCGGCGCGGCGCTGGCCTCGACCAACCGCATCCCGGTGCTGCTCTTCCCCTCCGACCAGTTCGCGACCCGCTTCCCCGACCCGGTCCTGCAGCAACTCGAGGACCCGGGCACCCTCGACGTGTCGGTCAACGACGCCTTCCGGCCGGTGTCGCGCTTCTTCGACCGGATCAACCGGCCCGAGCAACTCATCCCGTCGCTGCTCAACGCCATGCGGGTGCTCACCGACCCGGCGGACACCGGCGCGGTGACGATCTGCCTGCCGCAGGACGTGCAGGCCGAGGCCTTCGACTGGCCGGTCGCGCTCTTCCGCAAGCGGGTCTGGCACATCGGCCGTCCGGTGCCCGAGCCCGCTGCCCTCGCGCGGGCCGTCGAGGTCATCCGCTCAGCCAACCGGCCGCTCGTCGTCGCCGGCGGCGGGGTCGTGTATGCCGAGGCCGCCGAGCAGTTGCGCGCCTTCGCCACGGCGACAGGCATCCCGGTCGCCGACACCCACGCCGGCAAGGGTGCGATCAACTGGGATCACCCCAGCGCGGTCGGTGGGGTCGGCTCGACCGGCACCTCGGCGGCCAATGCGTTGGCGCGCGAGGCCGATGTCGTCATCGGGATCGGCACGCGCTATTCGGATTTCACCACTGCCAGCCACACGATCTTCGCCAACCCGGACGTGCGGTTCGTCAATGTCAACACCCTCGGCTTCGACGCCGCCAAGCACTCGGCGACCATGCTCGTGGCCGATGCGCGGGAGGCCTTGACCGCGCTCACCGAGACGCTGGCTGGGTGGGGCACCGACCCGGCATACCGGGAGCGGGTCCTTGCCCTCGACGCTGCCTGGCAGCGCGACGTCGACGAGTGCTACCACCGTGACCAGACCCCGCTGCCGGCCCAGACCGAGGTCTTCGGCGCGCTCAACGAGCTCATGGGGCCGCAGGACGTGCTCATCAATGCGGCCGGTTCGATGCCCGGTGACCTGCAATGTCTGTGGCGCGCAACGACTCCCGAGCAGTATCACGTGGAGTACGCCTACTCCTGCATGGGCTACGAGATCCCTGCGGCGTTGGGCGTCAAGCTCGCCGTCGGTGACGAGCACCAAGTCGTCGCCATCGTCGGGGACGGCACCTACCAGATGATGCCGATGGAGATCGCGACCATCGTCTCGGAGGGCCTCAAGGTCATCCTCGTGTTGCTGCAGAACCACGGATTCGCTTCTATCGGAGGGCTGTCCGAGTCGCGCGGGTCTCAACGTTTCGGCACGAGCTACCGGATGCGCAACCGGTCGACCGGACGGCTCGACGGCGACTATGCGCCCTTCGACCTGGCCGCCAATGCCGCGAGCTGGGGCGCCGACGTGCTGCGCTGCGCGACGATCGCCGAGTTCCGCGAGAACTACGCCAAGGCCGTGGCCTCCGACCGCACGACCGCGCTCTACATCGAGACCGACCGGATGGGGCCCAACCCGCCTAGCTCGGCCTGGTGGGACGTGCCGGTGTCGCAGGTGTCCGAGTTGGACAGCACGCGCACGGCATACGCGGAGTATCTGGTCGGCAAAGCCGACCAGCGGCACTACCTGTAGCCGCGCGGGGATCAGCCCGCGCTCCCAAGGACGGGCCTAGGCCAGGCCGCGGCCGGTGATCCGCTCGAACGCCTCGATATAGCGCGCCCGAGTCTGAGCGACGACGTCCTCGGGCAGTGCCGGCGGCGCCTCGCCCGACGACTTGGTCCACCCCGACGCCGGTGAGGTGAGCCAGTCGCGGACGTATTGCTTGTCGAAGGAGGGCTGCGGCTGGCCCGGCTTCCACTCGTCGGCCGGCCAGAACCGCGACGAATCGGGGGTGAGCACTTCGTCGGCCAGCACGATGAGGGGCCCGCCGGTGTGGTCCTCGCGACTGCGGTCGATGCCGAACTCCACCTTGGTGTCGGCGATGAGAATGCCCTTCTTGGCGGCAATCTCGTTGCCGCGGGCCAGGATTCGCCGAGTCAACACATCGATGCGGGCGGCGACCTGAGACCCGACCAGGCTCTGCACCTGCTCGATGGTCATCGGTTCGTCGTGCTCACCCACCGGCGCCTTGGTCGACGGCGTGAAGATGGGGGCGGGCAGCTTGGATCCGTCCTCCAGGCCATCGGGCAGCGGCACCCCGGACACCGAGCCGGTCGCTCGGTATTCGGAGAGCCCGCCGCCGGTGAGATAGGCCCGCGCGACGCATTCGACGGGGATCATCTCCAGGCGCCGCACCAGCACGGCCCGTCCGGCGACAGCGGCCGGCACGTCGGTCGACACGACGTGGTTTTCGACCCCGTCGAGCCGGTCGAACCACCACAGCGACAACTGGGTCAGCACCTTGCCCTTGTCGGGGATCGGGGTGTCGAGCACGTGGTCGTAGGCCGAGATCCGGTCGGAGGCCACCAGCAGCATCTGGTCGGAGCGCGTTTGCCCGGTCGCGGGGTCGATCGGCGCGTAGAGGTCACGCACCTTCCCGGAGTAGACGTGGGCATATCCCGGTAGTTCCAGTGCGTCGCTCATCCCGGCCTCCCTACAGGTGGATCTCGCCGCGCGCTGCGGCGAGGGCGATGTCACGGCGGTACTGCATTCCGTCGAAGCTCACGTCCCCCAACACCCGGTATGCCGTGTCCCTCGCCTCCGCGAGGTCGGACCCGGTGGCCAACACGTTGAGCACGCGCCCCCCGGCGGTGACCAGCCGGCCCTCGGTATCCAGCGCGGTGCCGGCGTGCAGCACGACCGCGTCGGGACCCACCGCACCCTCGACCCCCGAGACCGCCGAGACCCCTGAGACGGCCGAGACTCCTGGCACCCCCGAGATGACGTCGCCCGATCGGGACGACGCGGGATAGCCGGCCGACGCCGCGACGAGCACGACGGCAGCCTCGGGCCGGTGGTGCAGGTCGTCCATGTCCTCGAGGCGGCCGGTCGCGGCGGCATACAGCAGCCCGCCCAGCGGGGTGAGCAGCCGCGCGAGCGACACCTGCCCGTCCGGGTCGCCAAAGCGCACGTTGAACTCGACCACCCGCGGGCCGCGCGAGGTCATCGCCAGCCCGACATAGAGCGTGCCGACGAACGGGGTGCCGCGTCGGCGCATCTCGTCGATCACCGGCTGGGCGATCACCTCGATGACCTGGTCGGCCAGGTGCGCAGGCGCCCAGGGCAGCGGCGAATACGCGCCCATGCCACCGGTATTCGGCCCGTGGTCGCCGTCGAAAATGCGCTTGAAATCCTGCGCCGGGGACAACGCCCGCACCGTCGACCCGTCGCAGATGCAGAAGACCGACACCTCGGGTCCGTCGAGGTATTCCTCGACCACGACCTGACCACCGGGCCGGCTCAGGCATGCCTCGGCGTGCGCCAGGGCCGTCTCCCGGTCGTCGGTGACGACGACCCCCTTGCCCGCGGCCAGCCCGTCCTCCTTGACGACATGCGGCGCACCGAGAGCGTCCAACGCGAGAGCCACCTCGGCGACCGTCGTGCAGACGTGGGCCAAGGCGGTCGGCACCCCGGCACTGGCCATGACGTCCTTGGCGAAGGCCTTGCTGCCCTCGAGCCGGGCCGCCGCGGCATCGGGGCCGTAGACGGCATACCCGGCCGCGCGCAGCGCGTCACCCACGCCGGCGACGAGCGGCGCTTCCGGTCCCACGACGACGAGATCGACGGTATGCCGTGCGGCCAGGGCCAGCACGGCGGCTGCATCGGTGACGTCGGCCAGGGAGTCGCACTGAGCATCGCGGGCCATCCCGGGGTTGCCCGGAGCGGCGACGACTGCCGTGACCACCGGATCGGCGAGCAGTCCGCGGACGAGGGCATGTTCCCGAGCGCCGGACCCGATGACCAGAACCTTCACGTCGCCAGCCTAGTCGGGCACTCCGACGGGCGCCTGGGCCGGACACCGGCGGTGGCCCGGACGGCATACCCGAGGCGGCCACGCGGGCGGCAGAACAGACACGGGCCCGGACATATGAAAGCGGTGCCCTCGGGAGGCAGGGGGGACACCCGAGAGCACCGCTGGGCAGCACCGGCAGGGAGGGGGGCCTGCTGGTTAGGCTGCGGTCGGCTTGCGCCGAACATGACAACAATCTCAGAGCCACGCGGCGAGTTCAACCGCGACAGTGTCGGAATAGCGTCAACGGCGGAAATCCGCCAGACTCGGACTCGGCGGCTGGCTCCTGCATGGGGCGAGAGCTGTCGGTGCCGTGAGGAAAGCCATGCCGAAGGACGCCCGATGACCAAGCCCATGTTCCCGACCGCCGAACCCAGTCGCAGCCTGCCCGACGTCACCGACGACCTCGGCGAGCTCTTCACCGCGCTGCCGGAGGTCGGTGATTCCTTCGTCACGTCCACCGGCGAGGTGACCCTGGGGCGGGTCTACCTCACGCTGGTCCAGCAAACCTCACCCGATCGACAGTCGCTGGTCACCGCCGGATTCCGGCCCGCCGTCATTGACGCCTCCCTCACCATCCTCGAGCGACGCCGATTCCTGGAGGTCAACGCCGACGGGTCGATCACCCTGGCCCCTCCGGACACCGCGCTGCGGGACCACGCGCTGCGCCTGGAACGGCAAGCCGCGACGACGATGTCGATGACCCGCGAGGTGTCCCGGCTGTTCTATACCGCGCGCAGCGGTGAGGCGGTCGCGGGTGATTCGCGGATGCGGCTGCTCTATACCGTCGACGAGGTGCACTCGGCGACCGCCGAACTCGTCGGGTCGACGAGCAACGAACTCATGACCTTGCGGGCGCCGACGCTGCGGGTCTTCGGGCTCTCGACCCAGTCCCGCGAGTCCCAGGCGACGGCCAGCCGCAACGCTGATGGCAAGGTCCTCAAGATGCGCACCGTCTACGACCTGCGCCTGCTGCAGGTCGCCGAAGCGATGGACATCCTGGAGACCCTGCGCCCCATCGAGGGCCAACGGTTCAGCAGTCAACTGCCCTTCTCGCTCGTCGTCGGGGACGAGCGCTGCGCCGTCATCGATGCCTCCTTCCCGGGCCGGCAGGGCCCGCTCGGGCTCTATCTGGAGTCACCCGCGCTCGCCGAGCCGGCCCGCTGGCTGGCCGAGTCGTTCTGGGACGCTGCCCTCCCCGTGACGCGCACCTATCAGCGCGTCGAGCTCGAGGAGAAGGAGTCCCGGATCCTCGTGCTGTTGTCCAGCGGCATCAGCGACTCGGCCATCGCCCGTCAGATGGAGATGTCCCAGCGCACCGTCGAGCGCCGGATCAAGGCGCTCATGGATCGGCTCGGTGCCCAGACCCGCTTCCAGATGGGGCTGCTGGCCCGCGAGCGCGGCTGGCTCTGACCCCGTCCTCCGGTATGCCGTGGGGTCGGCTGAGCGCCCGGTGCCCCGCGAGGCCCGCGAGGCCCGCGAGGCCCGCGGGACGGCATACCAGGGCTGGTCTAGACTCGTACGTTCCCGGCCGGAGGCGGAGGTCGGGCCGAGAGCGCGCCGAACTGGCCGCATTCGGCGGACGTGACGGAAGGCTCTTGGTGACCACGACGAGCGACAGCTCCCGGGCGAGCGCCCAGGTGGTGGCCGACGAACTGGCCACCGAGCAGTTGCATGTCGACCGGGTATATACGGAGTTGGCCAAGGCCTCCGAGCGCGCCAAACTCGTCGCCGCCGAGGGCATGGCGCGCGGGCGCACCGAACGCACCGGCGAGGCTCGCGACGAGGAGATGACCGGGCTCTTCGAGCGCGACGCCCTGGTCTTCCACGCCGCCCGCCGGCAGCATGCGCTCGACACCCAATATGAAGGCCTGGTCTTCGGCCGGCTCGACCTGGAGCACCCTGCCGCCCCGTCGTCCGAGCAGCCGCCGACGCCGGTCACCGAGCGCGAGGTGCGCTACATCGGCCGCCTGGGGATCCGCGACGAACACTACGAACCGCTGGTCATGGACTGGCGGGCCCCTGCGGCCGCGCCGTTCTATCGGGCCACCCCCGTGGAACCCATGGGCGTGCTGCGCCGTCGGGTGTTGCGCTGCCGTGGCCCGCAGGTCGTCGGCATCGAGGACGACCTCATGGTTGCCGACCCGCCCGAAGACCTCGTCGTCGTCGGTGACGGTGCGCTCATGGCGGCGCTCACCCGCAGTCGGGGGGCCCAGATGCGCGACATTGTCGCGACCATCCAGCGCCATCAGGACGAAGCCATCCGCGCCCCTGCGCGCGGGGTCACCGAGATCACCGGCGGCCCCGGCACCGGCAAGACGGTCGTCGCCCTGCACCGGGCGGCATACCTGTTGTATTCCGACCGGCGGCGTTACGAAAGCGGCGGCATCCTCGTCGTCGGGCCGTCGGGGGCCTACACGGCATACATCGAGCGGGTCTTGCCCTCGCTCGGCGAGGACAGCGTGAGCCTGCGCGCCCTCGGCGACCTCGTCGATGCCGTCACGACCGAGCGGCACGACGACCCCGCGACCGCGGCCATCAAGGGTTCCCTGCGGATCCGCGAGGTGCTCGCCCGGGCGGCACGCGACCTCGTGCCCGGCGCGCCGCAGGAGTTGCGGGTCTTCGTCGGCGGGTATGCCGTGCGGCTGGACTCCGCGGTCCTGGACCGGGTGCGGGCGCAGGCGCTGCGCCAGCATCCCCGCAACCTCGCCGGGCCGGCCGTCACCGCGCTGCTGGCCGAGGCGGCATACCGGGCGGTGCATCCCAGCGAACGCGAAGACTTCCTCGCGCGCTTCAGCGACCACAACGACGTCGAGGCATTCCTCGCCGCCTGGTGGCCGCAGGTCGACCCGCGCGAGGTCCTGCTCTGGCTGGCCGATGCCGACCGGATGCAGCGCTATGCCGCGGGGGTGCTGTCGGCGACGGAGGCCGACCTGGTCCGCGCGTCTTTGCAGGTCGCGCTGGAGACCGGCACCTGGTCGATCTCCGACGTGCCCTTGGTCGACGACCTCGCCGCGCGGGTCGGAGCGGTGCAGGAGGTCGCGCCCGAGGAGCGCGGGTTCTACGAGATCGAAGAACTCGAAACGCTGGCCCAGGCCGCCATGCCCGAGGTCTATCGCTCCGTTGACGTGGCGCCGCAGTCGGAGCGGATCTCGGCCGACCCGCGGGAGCGACTGCTGGCCGGCACCATCGGGCGGGTGCCGGAATATGCGCACGTGCTCGTCGACGAGGCCCAGGATCTCTCGCCGATGCAATGGCAGTTGCTGGGGCGGCGGGGGCGCTATGCCTCGTGGACGGTCGTGGGCGACGCCGCCCAGTCGTCCTGGCCCGACCCGGTCGAGGCTGCAGCGGCGCGGGCGCAGGCGTGGGGTGGCCAGGCTTATCGCCGGTTCCATATGACGACCAACTACCGCAACGCGCGGGAGATCTTCCACTACGCGGCGCAGATGATCCGGCGGTTCGTGCCCGACGCCGACATCCCGGATGCGGTGCGCGAGTCAGGCGCGGTGCCCGTCGAGGGGTCGTTGGGCGACGACGTCGTGGGTTCCGTTGCGGCGGCGGTCGAGGGACTCGCGGCTCAGGTCGAGGGCACCATCGCGGTAATCACCTCCGACCGGTATGCCGTGCAGCTGGGTGAGTTGGCCGGCCGCCTGGGTCTGGTGGACACCGGAGTCGCCGAGCGAGTGCGGGTCATCGACCCGTTGTCGACCAAGGGCTTGGAGTACGACGCGACCGTGGTCGTGGACCCGGACGAGATCACGGCGAGTTGCGCCGGCGGTGTCCGCACTTTGTATGTCGTGCTGACGCGGGCTGCACACCGCATGGTGGTCTTGCGCTGAAGCTGTGACCTCGTCGCCTTTCGGGCGGTTTGTCACGAGCGCGTTCCGATTGGAAGGGAATTTTCCCATTCGGCAGGTATGCGGGCGACCGGGGCCCTAGATTCACCAAGGTAAGCCTTCCTCGGGAGGCCAGCGCGTCCCCTCACGTCGCTGGTGGAGGGCTACCGAGTCCGAAGTCTTGGGGTAGGGAGCATCATGAACGCATCTCGTGGTGGGGAATCGTCAGGTCAGGGTCGTCACCGACGGCCACGCCCGTCTTGGCAGGTCGTGCGAGCGCGGACCGCGGCGCTGGCCGCGTTGAGTCTGGGTCTCGTGGGGGCCCTGGTGACCATCCCGACGTCGCAGGCCAATGCGGCGTCCATCCCTCAGCCTGGCGGCGGGACGGTGACGACGCGCTTCGAGATCGATGCCTCTCCCAATGCGAACGTGACCGTCGACGGCACCTCCCCGACCGGAGGCGTCGACTGGAACAACGTGTCGTCAGCCTTCGCGGCGACGCCATACCTCACCAGCCAGAACTACCCGTCGACGGGCATCATGGCCGCCACCTTCATCGGCGACCCCTGCCCCGACACCACGACCGACACCACCAGCATGGGGGGGTCTCTCAACGACAACCCCTGGATCATTGACAGCAACGCACCGAATGCCAAGGCCGACCTGTGCTCCTACGGCGCGGCCTACGAGTTGGTCAACGTCGACGGTCAGAATCACGCCATCCTCTACGCGGCCGTCTCGCGCTACTCCGAGGGCACCGGCGACCTCGTCGTCTACCAGGAGCTCAAGGGAACCGAGCCCGGTCGCTGTGACGACAAGCTCATCGCGTTCGACTACCACTCCGGCGGCGGGGGCGGGGTGACGGTCTACGTCTACACGTGGACCGGCTCTTGTGCGGTTAACGGCACCGGTTCGTGGGTGTTGTCGGATCCCGGCGGCTACCAAGCGGCCTTCGGGGTCAACCCGATCTCGACTGACAGCAACAAGGGGACGTTCGGCGAGACAGCCGTCGACCTGACCGCCATGGGCGTGCTGCCGGAGAACCAGTGCAAGACCTTCACCACGGGTGCGGTCATCTCGCAGACCGGCAACAGTGCCACCGCCACGCTGCAGGACATCATCATCCCGGCAGCCGCTGACACCATCACCATCAACAACTGCAGCAGCCTCAAGGTGACCAAGGTCGCCAACGGCCCAGTGCCGTCGGGCACCACGTTCACCTACCAAATCCTGCAGAACGACCTGCACCCGGTCGGACAGTCGGTGCACGCCCCGGTGCTGGCCGTCGACTCGACCACCGCCGCTCCGGTCTACACCCTCGACACCGTCAACTTCGGCGATGGGGCCGTGGTGCAGATCGACGCGAAGATTGCCGTCGGCGAGACTCACACGTGGAGCAACGTCATGGCCGAGCCGGACTACCTCGTCAAAGAGGTGCTCCCCACCACGCCAGGCGTCAGCCTCAAGTCGATCAGCTGCGTGGCCTTCGACCGGTTCGGCATCCAGACCTCGCCGATCGTCATCTACGAAAACGGCGCCTACACGGGCGACACCTTCCCCATCTTCCCGTCGAGCACCGGCATCCTGCCCCCGGTCTGCACCATCACCAACCAGGTGACCGCTCTGACGTTGAACAAGGTGCTGCCCAATGACAATGGCGGCACGAAGACCGGCGCGGACTTCGTCCTGTCGGCCACTCCGGCTGCCGGTGGCGCTGCCGTCATCAACAAGGCTGACCCTGCTGTCAACGATCCCGCCGTCGGCGCGTCCGCTCTGGTCACCGCCGGCACCTACACCCTGGCCGAAACCCCTGCTTCGACGACGGGCTACACCACGTCGGCTTGGACGTGTGTCGATGGTGCAACCGGAGCCTCGGTGTCCGTGTCGGCCACCAAGCAGGTCACCATTGCCGAGGGCCAGAACGTCGTCTGCTCGATCACCAACGATGACATTCCGGCCAAGCTCACCCTGGTCAAGACGGTCACCAACGACAACGGCGGCACCGCCGCCGCGTCCGCCTGGACCCTCAGCGCCACCGGCCCGGTGACCCTGTCCGGGCCCACCGGAACCTCCGGTGACGTCAGCGCGGGGACCTACACCCTGTCTGAGTCCGGTGGCCCTGCGGGCTACACCGCCGGCACCTGGTCCTGTGCCCTCACCAACACCCCCGCCACCCCGGTCACCGTGACCTCCGGGGCCGTGAGCCTGACCCTCGGCCAGGACGTCACCTGCACGATCAACAACAACGACCAAACCTCGACGCTGGTGCTGGACAAGGTCCTGACCAACGACAACGGCGGCACCGCCACCAGTGACCAGTTCGTCCTGACCGCTACCGGCACGCCACCAGTGACCAGTTCGTCCTGACCGCTACCGGCACCGCCGGCACCCCCGCAGCAGCCACCACCTCCAGCGGCGGCGACACCAACCCCGCGGCCGGATCCAGCCTGTCCTTCACCGTCAACGCCGGCGAATACACCCTCTCCGAGGCCCAACTCGCC
>Ga0208564_1002433_pt1 | contig 14726 bp, 13 predicted proteins | sample AD_UKC073_MetaG_FD_184439 | JGI IMG/M metagenome (GOLD analysis project Ga0208564, IMG submission 184439) | Active sludge microbial communities of municipal wastewater-treating anaerobic digesters from USA - AD_UKC073_MetaG (SPAdes) (version 2) | ecosystem: Engineered > Bioreactor > Anaerobic >... | reverse complement strand
CGGCATGACATGCCCCCCCATCCACTCCGCGCCCTTGAGGGTGTGGATGGCGTCTTCGGCCACGGCAGTCACGGTGTAGGCCAGTTGCAGCGGCTGCAGCGGCAGCAGCACGGGGCGGAAGTTGGAGCTGGGCTTCTTCGCCCCCTTGGCCACCAACACCACCCGGCCATGGTGGCGGGTGAAAACCTCCAGAATCAGGCTGGACTCGCTCCAGTCGTGGTGGTGGAGGACAAAAGCAGGCTCGTGGGCAATGCGCTCACGGGTCATGCGGCATCACTCGTAGCCAAAACTGCGCACGCGGGCTTCGTCGTCAGCCCAACCCGAACGCACCTTGACCCACAGCTCGACGAACACCTTGGCGTCCAGGAGCTTTTCCAGCTCCTGGCGCGTTTCGGTGCCGATGCGCTTGAGGCGCTCACCCTTGTCGCCGATCACCATCATCTTGTGGTTTTCACGCTCGACCACGATGGTGGCAGCGATCTTGATGAAGCGCTTGTGCTGCTTGCTGGCCTCTTCCTCGAACTTGTCGATGACGACGGTGGAGGTGTAGGGCAGTTCGTCGCCGGTGAAGCGGAAGAGCTTTTCGCGCACGGTTTCGCTGGCAAGGAATTTCTCGCTGCGGTCAGTCAGCTCGTCCAGGCCGTAGAACCAGTCCTGCTCGGGCAGGTATTTCTCGCAGATGGCAAACAGGCGCTCGATGTCCTTGGCGTTCTTGGCCGACATGGGCACAAATTCGGCGAAGGGGTGGCGCTCCTGCATGCTCTTGAGCCAGGGTGCAATCTCAGCGCGGCGGTGCACGTTGTCGAGCTTGTTGGCCAGCAGCACGGCAGGCACGCCGGGCTTGAGCAGGGACAGCACCTTGGCATCGGCCAGGGTGAAGCTGCCGGCTTCCACCACGAACAACACCAGGTCCACGTCGCCGATGGCGCCCATCACGGTCTTGTTGAGCGATTTGTTGAGGGCGGTGGAGTGCAAGGTCTGGAAGCCGGGCGTATCGACAAACACGAACTGCACTGCATCCCGCGTACGGATGCCGGTGATGCGGTGGCGGGTGGTCTGCGCCTTGCGCGAGGTGATGCTGATTTTCTGGCCCACCAGAGCGTTCATCAGGGTGGACTTGCCCACATTGGGCTTGCCGACGATGGCGATGGTGCCGCAGCGTTTGGGCCCGGTGGGCTCTGAGGTTGCGGCGGAGTCCGCGCCCTTGGCCGTGACGGTGCCGCCCCCCGGTTTGGCCGCAGCCAGCATCTTCTCCAGCTCGTCGGCCCCTTGAGGCTGGGAGCCATCGGCATCACCGGAGGTGTCGTGGGAGGCGTCGATCATGTCTTTCTCGCTTTCAACAGGGCCAGCACGGCAGCTGCCGCTGCCTGCTCACCGGCACGGCGGGAACCACCGATCCCACGCTCGACCATGCCGAGCTCGGGAATCTCGCATTCCACGTCAAAGGTCTGGCGATGGGCAGCGCCCAGGGTGGCGATGACGCGGTAGGTGGGCACCTTCATCTTGCGCCCCTGCAGCCATTCCTGCAATTCGGTCTTGGGGTCCTTGGCTACGGCCTGCATCTGGGGGTTGATCTCCACCGCCTTGAACAGGCGGTGTACCAGCGCCTCGGCCACGCTGTAGCCAGCATCCAGATAGACCGCACCGATCAGCGCTTCGACCGCATCAGCCAGGATGGAGGGCCTTTTGCTGCCGCCGGAGCGGGACTCGCCCTCCCCCAGGCGCAGCACTTCGGCCACGCGCAGGTCTTGCGCCAGGCTGTGCAAGGTATCTTGTTTGACCATGTTGGCGCGCACGCGCGACAGATCACCCTCGGGCAGGCTGCCCAGGCGCTGGTACAGCAGGCTGGAGACGGCGAGGTTGAGCACTGAATCCCCCAGGAACTCCAGCCGTTCGTTGTGGTCGGCCGAAAAGCTGCGGTGGGTCACGGCCCGCTGCAGCAGGCGGGGGTCGGCAAATTGGTGCTGCAGGCGGCCCTGCAGGGAGTCGAGTTCGCGGCTCACCTACTTGGTTTCGCCTGAATACTTGAGGGTCAGATAGGCCGGGCCAGCGATATGGATCTCGCGCTGGTAATCGTAGCCCACGACCACCTTGTCACCACGTTTGGTGACTTTCAGGTCTTTGCCCGAGATGGTAGTGATGTCGTCAATGACTGCCGCACGGTCAAAAATGGCCTGTACTTCCGCCACTGTGTTCCCCGCCTTGGCCTTTTCCGCTGCCTTGCCAATGGCCAGGTATTCGATATAGGTTGGCACAGCCTGACCGCCGACGGCAAAAATTCCCACAGCCAGCACCCCGATCAGGACCAGCCCGATAAAGGAAAGCCCCCGCTGCCGTGCAGGGCCTGTACGTTGGTGCATACGCATATCCGCTACTCCTCTTGTTGCTCTGCCAGTCTGGCCTGTTGCTTAGTTGAATGACCCGATGCGGCGGAGGTTACCGAAATTCATCCAGACAAAGAAGGCCTTGCCCACAATATTCTGGTCGGGCACAAAACCCCAGTAACGGGAGTCCAGCGAGTTGTCGCGGTTGTCACCCATCATGAAGTAGTGGCCCTGCGGCACCTTGCACACCACACCTTCGACACTGTAGCGGCAATTGTCCCGGTAAGGAAAGTTCGCTGCCCCCTGTACAAAGGCCGGAGCGTCAGGGTTGTTGAGCACCCGGTGGGGCTGTGCACCCAGCGTTTCCTCGAACTGCTTGAAGTAGCGCATGGTGCTCTCGTCAAAGAAGTCGGGCTGGGCCGTGGCGGGCACTTCCTTGCCATTGATGGTCAGGCGCTTGTTGAGGTAGGCCACCTCGTCGCCGGGCACCCCCACCACGCGCTTGATGTAGTCCACCGAGGGCTGGGGCGGGTAACGAAACACCATGACATCCCCACGCTGGGGCGCATTACCTTCGGTGATCTTGGTGTTGACCACGGGCAGGCGGATGCCGTAGGTGAATTTGTTCACCAGGATCAGGTCACCGATCAGCAGGGTCGGGATCATGGAGCCAGACGGAATCTTGAAGGGCTCGAACAAGAAGGAGCGCAACACGAACACCACCAGGATGACCGGGAACAGGCCAGCGGTCCAATCGAGCCACCAGGGCTGCATCAGCAGCGTGGCCTGGGCCTTGGAGATGTCGCCATCCCCATCCACACGGCTGATACCCTTCTCCTGCAAAGCCTTGCGGCGCTCGGCGGTGGATTGCTCCAGTGCCAGAGCAGCCTTGCGTCGCCGGGGCAGGAAGTAGAGGCGCTCGGCCAGCCAATACAAGCCCGTCACCACAGTGGCGATGAACAGCAGCAGGGCAAAGTTGCCCTCGATGCGGCCCAGCAGCCACGCGCCAATGTAGGCTGCGAAACCAGCCAGAACAAACGAAGTCAGGATCGGCATCAGTCTTCCACTTGCAAAATAGCCAGAAAAGCCTCTTGCGGCACCTCAACGGAGCCGATTTGCTTCATGCGCTTTTTGCCTGCATTTTGTTTTTCAAGGAGTTTCTTCTTGCGCGAAATATCACCGCCGTAGCACTTGGCCAGAACGTTCTTGCGCAGCGCCTTGATTGTCTCACGCGCAATGATGTTGGCCCCGATGGCGGCCTGGATCGCGACGTCGTACATCTGGCGGCTGATGATCTCGCGCATCTTGGCCACCACTGCCCGGCCCCGGAACTGGCTCTGGCTACGGTGCACGATGATGGACAAGGCGTCCACCTTGTCCCCATTGAGCAGGATGTCTACCTTCACCACATCGGACGCACGATACTCCTTGAATTCGTAGTCCATGGAGGCATAGCCCCGGCTGACCGACTTCAGTTTGTCGAAGAAGTCGAGCACGATCTCACCCAGCGGCATCTCGTAGGTCAGCACCACCTGGCGGCCCTTGTAGGCCATGTTGATCTGCACACCACGCTTCTGGTTGGCCAGTGTCATGACCACACCTACGTACTCCTGTGGCATGTACAAGTGCACAGTGACGATGGGCTCGCGGATCTCTGCGGTGCGGCCCACATCGGGCATCTTGGAGGGGTTCTCCACCATCATCACTTCGCCGTCGTTCTTGACGACCTGGTACACCACGCTAGGCGCGGTGGTGATCAGGTCTTGGTCGAACTCGCGCTCCAACCGCTCCTGCACGATCTCCATATGCAGGAGGCCCAGGAACCCACAGCGAAAGCCAAAACCCAGCGCCTGGCTCACCTCGGGCTCGTAGTGCAGCGACGCATCGTTGAGCTTGAGCTTCTCCAACGCGTCACGCAACTGGTCGTATTCGCTGGCTTCGGTCGGGTAAAGGCCTGCAAACACTTGCGGCTGTATTTCCTTGAAACCGGGTAAGGCCTCGGTGGCAGGGCCAGCATTGTTGGGCAGTTTTTTCTCCAGCGTCACGGTGTCACCCACCTTGGCCGCCTGCAGCTCCTTGATGCCCGCGATGATGTAGCCCACCTCTCCGGCCTCCAGCGCTTCGCGTGGCTCGTTCGCTGGTGTGAAAACGCCCAGGTTGTCGGCGTTGTAGCTGGCACCCGTGGCCATCATCTTGAACCGCTCGCCCTTGCCCAGGCGACCGTCCACCACACGCACCAACATGACCACCCCCACGTAGGGATCGAACCAGCTGTCGATGATCATGGCGCGCAGCGGGGCGTCAGGGTTGCCCTTGGGCGGTGGGATCTTGGCCACCACGGCTTCGAGAATTTCGTCGATGCCCATACCGGTCTTGGCGGAGCAGGGAATGGCATCGGTGGCGTCGATGCCGATCACATCTTCGATCTCAGCCCGTGCGTTGTCAGGGTCCGCGTTGGGCAGGTCCATCTTGTTGAGCACCGGCAGCACTTCCACACCCAGTTCGAGTGCGGTATAGCAGTTGGCTACCGTCTGCGCCTCGACACCTTGCGAGGCATCCACTACCAGCAGTGCGCCTTCGCAGGCAGAGAGTGAACGGCTCACTTCATACGAGAAGTCCACATGGCCCGGTGTGTCGATCAGGTTGAGGTTGTAGACCTGCCCGTCTCGTGCCTTGTAGTGCAGCGCAGCGGTCTGCGCCTTGATGGTTATCCCACGCTCTTTTTCGATGTCCATCGAGTCGAGCACCTGTGCTTCCATTTCACGCTCGGCAAGGCCTCCGCAGCGTTGGATCAACCGGTCCGCAAGCGTGGATTTTCCATGGTCGATGTGCGCAATGATGGAGAAATTTCTGATGTGCTTCATCAAGGACTGGCTTCAAGTGATTGAAAAAATGGGGCGCCACAAGAAAAAAGGGCGCGTCCACTGGAGACGCGCCCTGAACCAACAATCTTTGGCAACTGCGATAGCTGGAACTTCATTGTAGGCAAAAAGCCTTGCGCGTACAGCCGCAACAGTGGGGGCACCATGGCGTTGCATTGCAGCAACGAGAGACTTATTCACATCTTGTTCACAAGCGCACAGGATTATTCTCTGAACAACTTGTGGGCGATCTGTGGATGCATTGTGAACAGGAAAAAACTTCCCGCAATGTGGATTACGGTGCTTTTGATATGCCAGGAATCAAGGGTCAGGGCTATAGATTCTAACCAAATTCAATACCTGATCCCTCTCACAAGTTAGCCAGCACATACAAACATCGGATCTAAAAGGCCACAGAATTTTTTCCGGTCGTGTTGCAAATGGCATCAAAGCCCCAAAACCCATTACGGAATCAGGGCATTCACCGGGCAATCGCCAGGCTCAGCGCGCCGGACGGATCAGCGCGTACTGCGCCCAGTCCCCCCGGCGGAACAGAATGCTGACGGGCTTGGATTTGTCCAGCCTGGCCACGGCGGCTTCGAATTCCTTGATATCCACCACCTTGGCATTAGCCACTGCGACGATCACGTCGCCTTCCTGCAAGCCTGCACGCGCAGCACCTTCGGTGGACGATTCCACCCGCACTCCGCCTGGAAGTTTCAGCTCTTTCTTCTGTGCCTCCGAGAGCGGACCCACCGTCAGGCCCAGTGACTGCGCTGCGCTGGACACCTTGGGCGCCTCGTCCTTGGCAGCGGCCTTCTTGACAGGTTGGTCCGGTTCGATTTCCGCAATCGTGACAGACAAGTCCTTCTGAGCACCGCGCCGGAAGACGCTCAGCGTGCTCTTGGTGCCCGGCTTGGTGTTGCCCACCAGACGCGGCAGGTCGCTGGTTTTTTCGATGGGTTTACCGTCGAAGCGCAGGATGATGTCACCCGCTTCCACGCCGGCCTTGGCGGCGGGAGAGTCGTCTTCCACCCCACCGACCAGGGCCCCCTGGGGCTTGCCCAGTCCGACGGCTTCGGCGATGTCTTTGGTGACGGTGCCGATCTGCACACCGATACGTCCACGGGACACCCGGCCCGAGGCACGCAACTGGTCGCTGACGCGGATGGCTTCGTCCATCGGAATGGCGAAGGAAATCCCCATAAACCCGCCGGAGCGCGAATAGATCTGGCTGTTGATGCCAATCACCTCGCCACGCATATTGATCAGCGGACCACCAGAATTGCCGGGATTGATAGCGACATCGGTCTGAATGAAAGGCAGGTAATCACCGGTGTCACGCCCCTTGGCACTGACAATCCCGGCGGTCACGGTGTTCTCCAGCCCGAACGGGGACCCAATGGCCATCACCCACTCCCCCACCTTCAGGCGGTTGACATCGCCCACCTTGATCGCGGGAAGGCCTGCGGCCTCGATTTTCACCACTGCCACATCGGTACGTTTGTCGGCACCAATGGTCCGGGCCTTGAATTCACGCTTGTCGGCCAGAGTGACCATGACTTCGTCGGCGCCGTCCACCACATGGGCGTTGGTCATGATGTAGCCATCGGCGGTGAGCACAAAGCCCGAACCCACACCACTGGCCTTGCCTCCATCGGGTTGCTGCGGCCGCTGGGGGCGCTGCTGCCGGGGCGCATTGGGCACAGGCACCCCGAAACGACGGAAGAACTCCAGCATCTCCTCGTCCATGCCATTAACGCCACCCGTTCGAGCGGTGACTTTTTCCACGGTACGGATATTGACGACCGAAGGCCCGACCTGCTCCACCAGATCGGTAAAGTCCGGCAACGCACGGACTGCTGCACCAGCCTGTGCCCATGCGGGTGCCACTGGCAGCAGTGTGGCCGCAGAACCAGCGGCAACCACCGCGACGACAGCCAGAGGGGCAAACACCTTACGGGGAAAATTAGACATCGGAACCTTTCTGTCTCAAACAAGGCGCGTTCAGCACGCACACCACATACGTCATTGGCCAGCAGCCATGGCAGACGCTGGCAGGCCTGTGTGCGGCATCAATTGGGGCCGGTTTTACGCCGCTCAAGCGACTGGGCAAACAAACGCAGGGTAGGCAGCGGCACTTCGCCAACAGCAGTCAGCCACCAATCGTTCCCGACGCGTTTCATGACCATCTGGGTAGCGCCCATCGTCATCTCACGCTCCTGGGTGTGGCGCTGGGCATCAAATGCTTCAACGAACAGCGACACCGTGGCCAGACCATCCGAGAAGGTCCATTGCATGTTGTCTGGTGCCGTGCTTTGCGGCAGGGTGCCCCCCGAAGGCAGCACCGTGCGCTTGTAGCAACCCGCAGGCTGGAAACCAGCCACTGCCGTCTTGAGCTGCCAGCCTTCGTGGATAGCGGTCGTGCGCACCAGCTCGGGCTTGACTACCTTGTAGCCGGTAGTCTTGGCCATGAGCTGCGCCAGCTTGTCCACCTTGACCGGTGCGTCCATGTCCAGCTCGGAAAATGCAGCCTGCTCCAGCACCTTTCCATCCGGCGCCAGGGTCTGCAGGGTGATGACCAGGCCCGTCTTCTTCTCACTCCAGACTTTGTAGCCAAAGCGCAGCGCATCACGCGGCTGGAGCAGCACGACATCGGCATCAAAACCGGCCACTCGCTCTTCACCCACCAGGCGCGCGGTGTAAAAGGCCGCAATATCGGATTTGCCAGAGCGCCCGAGGCTGGGGAACATGTCCAGAGAGTCCCGCTTCTCGATCTTGGCCACACGGCTCTGGGGCAGGAAGGTGATGACCTGGTCATTGCGCCGGAAGACCGACCGGGGCATGCCCGTCAGGGATTCGATCCGCTCTACCTGCTGCTCGCCGTCGCAGGCATGCCAGATACGGGAGCTGGCCATGTTGCCGTCGGCTGACGACACCACAAAAGTGCCCACATAGGAGCGCTTGCGTGACGCGTCATGCATCCGGGCCAGCCACTGGTGGATGTCCCGCTCACTCGCCTTGGTGTCGGGTGCGGCCTTATCTGCCCCTATAGCTACAGCACCTGCAGGCGCAGCAAAAGGCGTTTGCCCCACAGCAGGGGCAACCACTGCCCCCAGCAGGCCGATACATGCCCATAAGGCGCCTAGACGGCGATGAAGAAAAAACATCCGGTTCATGGAGGGTTTCAAACTAGGGGCTGACTGCACCACAGGTCAGCGCGTGCGCCCATCAAAGGTGGCATTACGCAAGAATCCCGCCGGCATCTGCAGGGCAGAGCTGTCCCCCTGCTGCTTGTGGGCAGCCAGAATGTCATCCAGTTGCGGGTCGCGAAGCATCACCGCACCACCGCCCTGCCCCATGGATGGAACGGCCACCGCCACCAGCGGCGATGCCACAGCCTGGGGTGCCTGTGCCAGTTGTGGAGCAGCCGCTGGCGCCCACACGGTGCTGGCGGAATTCCATCCAATGGCCACAACTGCAGCCAGGGAGGCAAAACCAGCGACCATCTTCCAGCGGAAGCTGTCGGTGTTGGCAGCCGGCTGCCGGGATGGCATGTGCTGGACCACGCCAGAGTCCGGCCGCTGGCTGATCACCTCTGCTGCTGGCGCTTTGGCAATGCCTTCCGCCTGCAGGCGGGTCTGGACCCGCGCTACAAAATCTGGAGCGGTATGGCCATGTGCTGCAGCGCCTGCCCGCAGCACATCGCCGATCAGGTGGTAGGTGTCCCAGGCTTCCTGGGCATCCGCATCATCACAGGCTGCCAGCACTGCGTGGGCGAACTCCTGCGAACGGAGTTGGCCGTCCATCAGGGCGGATACCCGCTCGCGGTTCAGTTCAATGGGGTTTGACATGGCTTACACCTGCAATCTGTCCTGGGCTTTGCTTTCTGCTACCAAATAGGGTCACCAGCGTTTTCCGGTCTGGTTGCTCAACAAGGGCTTGACCTTCGCGGAAATCGCTTCTCGTGCACGGAAAATACGCGAACGCACCGTACCAATCGGACACCCCATCACCTCGGCAATGTCCTCGTAACTCAGGCCTTCGATCTCGCGCAGCGTGACGGCCTGCCGCAAATCTTCCGGCAAGGCCTCCATGGCTACATTGACGGCAGCCGCAATTTCTTTGGCCGCCAGTACGGTCTCCGGCGTTTCTTCGCTGGTTAGTTCGTTTTCCATGACAGAAGTTTCATCCTCGTCCGCACCAGAGCGCAACGCGCTTTCGGTGATGACGGGGTTGCGCTTCATGTCCATCAGCGATTTCTTGGCTGTATTCACCGCAATACGGTACAGCCAGGTATAGAACTGGGCGTCACCCCGGAACTGGTGCAGGGCACGGTATGCCCGGATGAAGGTCTCCTGGGCAATGTCCTCGACGAGGTCCACGTCCCGCACCATGCGACCAATCAGGCGCTGGATCCGCCGTTCGTACTTGGCCACCAGCAGCCCGTAGGCCCGTTGGTCTCCGGCGACGGTGCGCTCAACGAGCATCAGGTCGCTATCGGTAGAGGCTGCGGGGGGATCGGTGGAGATGGTCATGGGCCGGGAGGGTGCACTGAGCCCGGTCGCGCGCCGCGCACGGGGGACGCCGTTGCGCCAGCGGGCGAATATACCGCACGCCGCAGATCCAGCCAGCGCTGTGGAAATGAGCTTTGCTCCAGATGCAGCCACACCATGCGAACACCGCTAACCTGTGCCCGCAACAGCACATAGCGCTGCAGATCCAGACACACCACTGGGGGTTCCAGCAATGCAAACACCGCGCCATTCCCCCAGTGCCACTGCTGACCGTCCCACTGCAGCACACCAACCGGAGAACGCCACCAGTGCCACCACGCGCACACCCCGACGACCACCATCAGGCCCAGCCCTGCCCAGTGCCGCCCACCCAGTGAAGGGGCTTGCGCCCACCAGATCAGCATCACCAAGGCAGTGAGGATATGGATACCCAGTACAAAAACACCCACACCAAAAGAACGCCCCACGGGGTACTGGACCGGTGGGGCGGTATGTCGGGACGTCACGATCCGTCAGCGCAGGTGGGGCACATGCAAGGCGCCCTCATCATGGTGCCCCAATGGACACACAGGCATGTGCGTCTTGTCACATGCGCTTGAAAACCAGGGTGCCGTTGGTGCCGCCAAAACCGAAGTTATTCTTGATGGCAACATCGATCTTCATGTCCCGCGCCGTATTGGCGCAGTAGTCCAGATCGCAGTCCGGATCCTGGTTGAAGATGTTGATGGTAGGGGGACTTTTCTGGTGATAAACCGCCAGTGCCGTGAACACCGACTCAATCCCCCCTGCACCACCCAGCAAGTGGCCCGTCATGGACTTGGTGGAATTGACAACCAGCTTCTTGGCATGATCACCAAAAGCCAGTTTGATGGCATTGGTCTCATTCGCGTCGCCCAGCGGCGTCGAAGTGCCGTGGGCGTTGAGGTAATGCACATCATCAGCATTGATACCTGCATTCTGCAAGGCCATCTGCATGGAGCGGCGCGGCCCGTCCACGTTAGGCGCAGTCATATGGTAGGCGTCGCCGGACAGCCCAAAGCCCGTGATCTCGGCATAGATCCGCGCACCACGCGCCTTGGCGTGTTCGTACTCTTCCAGCACCATCACGCCGGCCCCTTCACCCAGAACAAAACCATCGCGGTCCTTGTCCCAGGGACGGGAAGCGGTCGCAGGATCGTCGTTGCGGGTGGAAAGTGCCCGGGCCGCGGCAAAGCCCCCCATCCCCAGCGGAGACACCGTGGATTCGGCACCGCCAGCCACCATGACGTCACAGTCGCCGTACTCGATCATGCGGGCCGACTGCCCAATGGCATGCAGCCCGGTCGAGCAAGCCGTTGCCAGTGCAAGATTGGGCCCCTTGAAGCCAAACTTGATCGACACATGGCCCGAGATCATGTTGATGATCGATGACGGCACAAAAAACGGGGAAACACGGCGCGGCCCTCGGGACATCAGTTCACCGTGGGTCTGCTCGATCATGGGCAGGCCACCAATACCGGAGCCGATATTGCAGCCGATCCGGCAGGCCTCTTCCTCGCTGAGCGTTTCACCCACCTTCAAGCCCGCATCGGCCACTGCATCAATGGCGGCCGCCAATCCCAGATGGATGAAGCGGTCCATGTGGCGCGCTTCCTTCTCGGGGATATACCGGGTGATGTCGAAACCCTTGACCTCACCCGCGAAATGGCAGGACAGGATGCTGGCATCGAAACTGGTCACGGTTGCAATGCCGGATTGACCGGCGAGCAGGTTTGCCCAGGAATCAGCCGCCGTGTTACCCACAGGGCTGATGCATCCCAGGCCTGTCACGACAACGCGACGACGGCTCATGCGCTCACACCTTTCAAGACGGCCCAAGGCAGATCAGGTGCTGCACTTCGACCGGGAATATCTTTGGCAGGCGCGGCCTACCGTCCTCAGACAGCAGCCGCGCGCATTGCAACTCAGGCCTTTTGGTGGCCGGTCGCGTAGTCGATGGCGTTTTGCACCGTCGTGATCTTCTCGGCGTCTTCGTCCGGGATCTCGATGCCGAACTCGTCTTCCAGGGCCATCACAAGTTCCACAGTGTCAAGGGAGTCAGCACCGAGGTCAGCCACGAAGGCCTTTTCGCTGGTCACTTGGGACTCTTCCACTCCGAGTTGTTCGGCAATGATTTTCTTGACGCGTGCTTCGATATCGCTCATGTTGTCCCTCTGGGGGTTGAAAAAGAATCCGTGATTTTAGCCGGCTCGGGGTGGTTTTCCCGCACCAGCCGCCGGACGGACGTCCCGGCAGGCACAAGGCCCGGTTCTTACATATACATACCGCCGTTCACATGCAGCTCCTGGCCTGTGACATATCCAGCCTGTGGTGACGCCAGATAGGCCACTGCATGGGCGATGTCGGCGGGCTTGCCAAGGTGCCCCAGGGCAATCTGCCCCAGCAAGGCCTTCTGCTGCTCTTCGGGCAATCCGGCAGTCATGTCGGTTTCGATAAAGCCCGGGGCCACACAATTGACCGTGATGCCACGACTGCCCAGTTCCTGCGCCAGGGCCCGTGTCATACCTGCCACACCGGCCTTGGCGGCGGCGTAGTTGGCCTGCCCGGCATTGCCGGCAGCCCCGACGACGCTGGTGATACTGATGATGCGGCCGTAGCGTTGCTTCATCATGGGACGGATCACGGCACGGGACAACCGGAACACCGCCTTCAGGTTGGTGTCCAACACGGCATCCCAGTCCTCGTCCTTCATGCGCATGGCCAAGGTGTCGCGGGTGATGCCGGCGTTGTTCACCAGCACCTGAATGCCATCCGCTTTGGACAGGCTGTCAATCAGTGCATCCACAGCTGGTGCATCGTTGACATCCAGTCGCACGCCACGGCTGCCTGGGAATGCGTTCAGCGCCTGGGTGATCCTGGCGGCGCCTTCGTCGGTGGTGGCCGTGCCGACTACCTGATAGCCACGCCGACCGAGTTCCGCCGCGATGGCCGCGCCAATGCCGCGCGAGGCGCCGGTTACCAGGGCAGTTTGCCCTTCAATCTTGATCTCGCTCATGCCAGAAGTCCCTTCACGTCCTGCAGGCTCGCCGGGTCGAACAGGGCAACCCCGGTCAATCCCGCGTCAATCCGTTTGACCATGCCCGCCAGCACCTTGCCGGGCCCACATTCCACCACGGTATCCAGGCCACGGGCCTTAAGCGCCTGCACACACTCCACCCAACGCACTGGCCCGAAGGCCTGGCGGTACAGCGCGTCGCGGATACGCTCCGCGTCCGTTTCCACGGCGACATCGATGTTGTTCAGCACCGGGATACATGGCGCAGCCAATACCGTATCGGCTAGTTTGCTCCGCAGTTTCTCGGCAGCCGGCTTCATCAGGCTGGAGTGGAACGGTGCAGACACCGGCAGCGGCAAGGCGCGTTTGGCGCCCTGGCTCTTCAACACATCACAGGCACGCTCCACCGCCGCTTTGCTGCCCGCAATCACGGTCTGGGCCGGGTCATTGAAATTGACCGCCTCCACCACTTCGGTCGCACCTGCCCCGAATTCGGCCGTCACCTCAGCGCACCCGGCGATCACCTTGGCAGCATCCATGCCCAGGATGGCCGCCATGGCCCCTGTGCCGACCGGCACCGCCTCCTGCATGGCCGCTGCGCGGAAACGCACCAGCGGGGCGGCCTGCGCCAGGGTCAGCACCTCAGCCGCCACCAGCGCAGAGTATTCACCGAGCGAATGGCCGGCCACGATGGCAGGCGATGCCCCACCTTCTGCGCGCCACATACGGTAAGCGGCGACACCCGCCACCAGCATCACCGGCTGGGTGTTGGTGGTCAGCGCCAATGTTTCCTTGGGGCCTTCATGGATCAGTTGGCCCAGGTTTTCACCCAATGCGTCAGAGGCTTCGGCGAGGGTCTCCACCACCACCGGATGGTCACCCCAAGCGTCGAGCATACCGACCGACTGGGACCCCTGCCCCGGAAAGACAAATGCGAAAGATGCCATGGTTTTCAAGAGTAAAAACAGCGATATGCCCTGATTGAATCAGCGCAATTAGCTACAAATTCAGGAGTACCGCACCCCAGGTAAATCCACCACCCACGCCTTCGAGCATCAGGGTCTGGCCTTTCTGGATCTGACCACTTCGCACACCACTGTCCAGCGCCAGCGGAATGGATGCTGCAGAGGTGTTGCCATGCTGGTCCACCGTCACGATCACCTTGTCCATCGGCAGCTTCAGCCGCTTGGCCGTGCTTTGCATGATGCGGATATTGGCCTGGTGCGGGACCAGCCAGTCGATGTCGGCAGCCGTCTTGCCTGCCTTCGCCAAGGCCGCACGGGCTGCATCTTCCAGCACCCCGACCGCCAGCTTGAACACAGCCTGGCCATCCATCTTGAGCAAGGGATCTCCCAGCACCTGCCCACCCGATACGTTGCCGGGCACACACAAGATGCCGACATGTTTGCCATCGGCGTGCAAGTCGCTGGCGAGGATGCCCGGCTGATCGCTGGCTTCCAGCACCACCGCCCCAGCACCATCCCCAAACAGCACACAGGTCGTGCGGTCGCTGAAATCCAGAATCCGGGAAAACACTTCGGCGCCGATCACCAAGGCCTTGTGGGCTGCGCCCGTCTGGATCATGGCGTCGGCCACGCTGAGCGCATACACGAAACCACTGCAGACCGCCTGCATATCAAATGCAGGACAACCGGCAATCCCTGCAGCCTCCGGGGAGATTTGCGCCAGCTTGTGCTGAAGGATGCAGGCCGTCGACGGAAACACCATATCGGGTGTTGACGTGGCCACGATGATCAGATCAATGTCTTGGGGCGCCAGGCCGGCCGCTTCCAGTGCACGCCTGGCCGCTTCGAAGCCCAGGTCGCTGCTGGTTACGTCCGGGGCAGCAAAGTGCCGCGCACGGATACCCGTGCGTTCCACGATCCACTCATCGGAGGTTTCGACACCACGCTGGGCCAGCTCTGCAGCCAGGTCTTGGTTGGTCAGCCGCCGGGGGGGCAGATAACTGCCGGTACCAGTAATACGGGAA
>Ga0208564_1002430_pt1 | contig 14734 bp, 11 predicted proteins | sample AD_UKC073_MetaG_FD_184439 | JGI IMG/M metagenome (GOLD analysis project Ga0208564, IMG submission 184439) | Active sludge microbial communities of municipal wastewater-treating anaerobic digesters from USA - AD_UKC073_MetaG (SPAdes) (version 2) | ecosystem: Engineered > Bioreactor > Anaerobic >... | reverse complement strand
AGCGCCTCTTCCGTATAAAACCTCGCTGGCGCCAAGCCGAACAGCGAGAACAGCCACAGGAATCAACGACTCCGAGTCAGCTGCCCTCGGGAAAGAGCATCTGACGCAGTCTTCCTCAACCGCACAAGAGATTTCTGCCGTAGGCTCGCCCGTAAAAAATGCCATGATATCCGAGGCAACCTCCGCTAATCTTGCCCCAGCTTGCGCCCGTTTTTCTTCGATCATCTCCTCAATGGCTGCCTGTGCTAAGCTAGCCGCGAGCCCCTCACGCCTCGCACGTTCCAATTCCGAGGCGGCTCGCGCTGCCTCACTCGATACCTCCCAAATGTCTACACTTGCCAACGCATGTTCTGTATCTGCAAGTTCCAAAGACTTTTGCTCCAGTTCGAAAGCCAACCGCTCCCGCTCGTCTGCCTTTATGGCGTATTCCTCGCTCAGCTCCCAGATCTTTTCCTCGATCCTGGGATCGGCAATGGCTGCGCGCTGAGCCTCTGCAGAAGCAATCTCTTCAAGCACGATCTCGATGTCACGCTCTATACTTTCCCGAGAACGCCCGCCCAGTGCAGCCTCTAGCCTGTCGGCAGCCTCTCTGTAGGATGCTTCAACCCTTCGATAGTCCTCGTATGCCTCAAGATACATCGAAGGAGAAGAAAAACCAGACACCTTCATCAACTCGCCCATGCGCTCCTTAGCCCGCCATGTCCTGACCCGATTCAAGTCCGCCTCGTTCCTCAATCGAGCAAGTTCACCTGACAGAGTTTTGATCTCCTCCAGCAGACACTCTTTTTTCTCCTTAAGCCACTCCATCTTCTCCACGGCCAGCGCATAGTCGTTTATGGACATGTCGTGCAGCAACGAATCGAGTCTCCTTCTGTGCCATGCCACCTGGCTCGAAAGATTGGCCCGATCGTGCTCCAGTCTCACCTTTGCACCATGTTTGGCATCCAGCTCTATCCCCGTCGAAACCCCATAGACCGTGCACATTAAGCCAGTGGAAAGCAGCAAAATCAAGACCCCCATCAGCGGCTCAGACAAGCTCATCCACGGAAAGATATTCTCTGGAAGGAGAAGCCCTGTGAGAGACGTGACGGTCAAGAGTGCCCCTCCCACAGAAAGGCCATCGGCGAGTCTCTTGCGCCCAAGGACCTTGTCAACCTCTGCAATGCGTTGCGACAGACTTGCAAGACGAGTCTCCCTGTCTTCGATCTCTTTCAAGGAAGATTGCGCATGCTCCAGCGTCCTGCGGGACAATCCTCTTTGTTCCAGCTCCTCGAGGTCTTTGCTCGCCAGGGCAAGCTCCATTCTGAGCCCATTTATTGCAGACGTAATACCCGACTGTTCTGATTCGTACGATATCGCTGTCTTCTCCAGCTCAGACATTTCAGACATCAGATTCCTTATCTCGCCCGCAACCTCAGGGTCAAAAGCCCCTTCCATACCAGAATACTTGAGCAACCTGTTTCTGGCCTTTTCCGCAGCTTTCTCCGTCACCAACACGTCGGCGAGATTGACCCGCCATGATTCGAACTCCTGTTTCAAGAACCCCACATACTCCTCGATTTCATCGCATTCCACCTTGGTCCGTAGAGCCGCATCTATGGAGGATATCCTCGAATCAAGAAAGGATAACCTCTCAACAAGCCAAGCGATTCTGGCTCTCAGTTCCGCCCTTTTTATACGCAGGTCCGCAACGCGCTCCACCTCGCGCCTGAGTTCAAAATAGGCATTTTCCGCTCCTGAATCGCTGCTTATTCCATCCAGAAGGGAAATAGCCCTCTCGTATCGCCTGCCATTATCGCCCATGAGCAATCTGACAGGCACCGTCCACGCCCCACACTCAGCCATCCCATCATCGCTGCAAGCCAGATCGGTTTCGGAAAGGCCCATGGCTTCGGCAATGGGGACAGCAATCTCTGTGCCCATGCCTGTATCGAAATCCACAACCCTCACTGACGGTTGCGATAAAGAATCGCGCACAAGCATGACACGCCTGTGATTGTCATCGATGACTGTCACAGATATTCTGCCGCCCTTCTCGACACGCTTGGTCCGCGCCTCAATGCCAACAACGCCCATAGATTCCAGAGCACCGAGGAAGATCAGACGAATCTGAGGAGTACTGGCCAAAACCACTGAAAGGCCCTTAGCAAATTCCGCTTCAATCGTCGGGCCGCCTTTTCTCGCCGCAACCAACAGCTTCTCGATCATCACCACGGAATACCTCCCCAAGAGCAGAGAGTCCCAACGCTAGAGCGCAATCCACGACCTCTTTCCAGTGCTCAACTCCATATGGATTGTCAACATGGCTCCGATCGCCCGAACCCTCACTTTCGGGACGCCGCGCCTTAAAGCTAGACTCGGGCGAATCCTTTTGCCCCGCAAAAGACCCGGGAGCTGCCGCATTAGCCTCCTCGGACTGCGTCAGTAATGCTACCATCTTGGCTGTGAAATTTTGTTCCGCCTCGAGTAGATCCCTCTCAAGCGCGTCCATCCCGGTGCAATTGGCATGATAGTTCTTCCCTGCAGGTTGATCTGTCCTGGGCAGACGCACTTCCTTCCGCGTACTGCCACGGCCCGGTCTCCTCCTATCTTCGCCCTTAGGCCCCCTCACCACCAATTCTGTGCGGTCGGCAACTTCGAGATGGAAAAAGCGATCCTCAAATTCTCTCGCCAGCCCTGCCAAGATGGGTCTGAGAGCCGGATCCACGCGTCCCTCCAGTTCAACCCTTAAGCACAGCTCAGCATTGGCCATGTCACTCAGGCGTTCTCGAATTTCCGCTCCCGACTTTCCCGCAATGTCGACAGTAATGACTCGATGCTGCCGACTAGGAACCTTCATGGGGTTTACGCGAGTCCCATCTTCACGCAGACTCACGAGAAGTGCGTGCCGTTCACCTCTCGTATCAAAGTTGAGGTGTACCGGTGACCCCGAATACCAGCACGTCGCCTTTCCCACCGAGCAATTGACCATGTTATGGTAATGGCCTAAGGCCAAGTAATCGAGGCCAGACTGTGAAAGCGCATCGGGCGAAATAGGGCATATCGAAGAATCAAGCCCAGGAGTCCCAGCGAAAGTACCATGCATCAACCCTACATGCATCCCCGAGCCCTCCACAACCAGGTTGGAAAGAACGGGCATAGTGGAATTCCGAGAAGTAGTCCTCAGTCCCCATACAGTGACCCCCGGAAAAGGCGAAACGGATGACCATTCCTCTGCCATGAAAAGATGAACATTCTCCCCAGAGCAAGCCTCCCGAAGCAGCTCCAAACCTCCGCTTTCTTCTGCTTCTCCCGGGGTAACCGCGACAAAAATCGAACTCCTGCCAAGCCTTGCAAACCCATTACGGACCTCTTCAACTACCGAGTCGGCCACTGAATCCGCACAGATCAAATCCCCCGGAATCAGCATCAGTCTCACATTGAGCCGGATTGCTTCACTCACAATGAAATTGAATGTATCCACCAGTTCCCGACGGCGTACAGCGCGAACATCTCGTCTGTACTCGGTGAGCACGTGGTCGAGGTGAAGGTCGGACGTGTGCAGAATGCTCACAGGTTCCAAAACCCTGCCCTCCCGCAGTTGTAGAATGTGATGAACCGCAACACACAAGATCGTAATGCGCCGTAATTCACGAAATAGCGACGTTAATGTTGGTTATGCATTGCCATTACCATATGTATAAGCTTAGCTTTCAAATGCTAACTCGCACTGTCTATTTCTTCGTTACGCCCCCTTTCCCTTCATAACTCTTCCGGCATAAAGCGAGGCGCGCCCCGCGGGGCGCGCCTGTTAATGCTTGCAGTGCCGACAATATTCTTCATTCAGATGCCGAATCACGCTCGGCGCGACCATGGAAAGCGCCAACAGCCCGATTCTCCCCGCCCGCTCCCAAGATCATGTCTGTCCACGTCTCTCTACCCCAACAGCATGCCGACTTTTTCATACCTATCCAACACCCTATCCACAGCCTCCGCCATACTCTGCCTCAACTCCGGAGGCGCGAGAATCTCGGCTGATTCCCCGAACGTGGCCACCCAGGTGCGAAACTCGTTCCAGCCGGGCATCATGTCTCGATAGATCACCGACCCATCCGTCTGAACCTCATACACAGCATCCGGCCGATCAGCCGTGTCGGCATACATCCTCTCGATGACATTGAAGTCGTTGAGGAAGCGAACCACAACTTCCACCTGTTCGCAGCTGCATTCCACTCCCCAACACGTCTTCACGTGTCTTTCGACTTCCTCATCGGATGGCGCATCTATCTCGACACTTGACGGACCATATCCGAGGATTCGCGATACCCTGTAGTGTCGATATCCTCCGTGCCTCTCATTGTATCCATACAGATACCACGCGCACGTCCTCCAATCGTAGACAAGGGCGACAGGACAGGTGTCACGCTCACTTCTCTGCCCTGACGCATTCACATACGAGATGTGTATGGGTTCCCTCCTCGCCACGAAGAGGCCCAAGGCATCAAGCTTCGATTCCTCCTGTCCCTCGCCATACATCGTCCGTCCTGCCTTGACCACCCGCCTGCTCGCAGCAAGAGCGACTTCATCAGATGAACCGGCCTTGATAAGGCTCGCCTCTAGCTTTGACACTGCCCGCTCAGCGCCACCCATTCCATCGCGTTTCGCATCACCGCCACAAGCGGACGTAGCAGCCCCGCATGAAGGCTCAGACCCCTTAAGTATGGCCAAGAGAGTTCTTGCTTCCTTCACTGAAAGAGACGTAATTGGAAAAGCGAAATCCTTAGAGGCAAGGCTCCATACCTCCTGATCGGGACAGAGAGGATCGTCGTCATCACAGGCATCGCACCCTTGATCCAAGTTGCTCATCAATGGGGCACGCATGTATTCTGACAGGCGTTGGATATCATCGCGAATTACCTCGGGCGTAGCCTCGCATGCAGCTGCAAGTTCTGCCACGCTCATGCCCTTGCCCGAGGCCAACAGCAGATTAATCACTCGTATTATGCGCCAGAACATCTCATCCCTCAGGACTTCCTGTGCGCCTGCCTCCCACATGGATAGCGTCCTCCTTCGCCTCCCCAGCCCCTGCCATGACCGAAGGGCCAGAATAGATCTCCTTCATCCTTTCAGCACTGGCAATAAGCTGATTTCTTAAGTTTTCAGGCTCGATAACCACCGCAGAACTCCCGAATGTTCGCAGCCACGTTCTGAACTCGGAAAGCCCCATCACCGTGTCGACAAGTTCCCATACCCCATCGTCCACCTGGCATAGTCGAGCGGAAGGCCTTCCCAACACCTCTGCATGAAGCCTATCCACCACATTCATCTCATCAAAGAACAAAACCTTCACTGAAGTAGGTTCGCCAGCGTAGACTCCCCACATCTCGGAGGTGTAATCCGATAAATCAAAATCCTCTGGATACTCGTATCTGTCGGAAGTCAGCATCATCCCGTCAATCCGATCCACCCTGAAGTGCCTTAGCTCATCCGCCCTTCGGCAGCGAGCAACGAGATACCATGCATCATGAAACCAGTAGTAGACTACCCCCAACGGCTCTACGTCTCTGACCTTGCTCGCCCCATCGCCCGTGCCCCGATACCTGATCCTCACGACCCGGCCCTCCAGCGACGCCAACTCCAGGGTATCAACCTTCCTAAGTATGGCCGGATCCGACCTTCGAGTCCGGCCCTTGGTAAACCTTCGTCTAGTTACATAATGAGCAGGCCCCGTCTGCGGCGCCACACTCGCAAGGAGTTTGTCGCGGATGGAAACAACAGTAGCGTGGTCAGCCACCGCCTCCGGCGCAGACTCCAGCGCAAGCACCACCGCCACCAACTCATCGCAGGTCAGCGAAAATCTTGGCATGAATGCACTGCTCAGCCTGTACGCGCCTGATCTATCGACACATTCGCCGCGGCAGGATGGCCCGGTTTTCCCACCGGGCTCGCTCCACTGGCCGGGAGCCTCCACAAGGCCGCGAGACTCCAGGTAATCCACGTCGCGCCTCACAGTCCGTTCGTCGATGCTAAAGTCGCGTATGGGGTCATTCAGATACGTTACTATGCTTGTTATGGTTGAGGGGCCACCTGTAAGGTATGTGAGGATGGCCAGCTGTCGCATGGCAGCTTCTGAGGACCTAGCGTGGTATCCGCCGCCATCGTCTTCGCAGACGACTAGGGCATCACGTATTTCAATCTTTGCCCCAACCATCCTCAGTTTCGCCAAATCGCGTTGGAGAGTTCGCATGGATATGTCGAAAGCTTCGAGAATGGTGTCAACCTGGCATGACCCCCCAGACGACTTCACCATCTCGAGTATCGATAATAGCCTGGTATCTCTTCCTCCAGCCATATGCAATCACCCAGAGGACAATTCGACATCAGGCCGTCACGTCCCTCTCTATCTCCTGGAACATAAGCTCCCGCAACTTCCTCCTTGCCCGGAATGCTGCATTGTCGACTGTCTTCGTTTCCACACCCATGTTTACGGCAAGTTCTCTGTAGGACGCCCCTTCAGCCAGCCCCTTGAAGACTTCAAGCTCCAACGTTGAGAGCGCACTAGACGCCACATTCATGATTCTTGCTGCAGAATCATGCGCAATTGCTTCTTCGACTGGATCGACAGCATCAGTATCGGCTACAGATTCAATGAGGTTCCGGTCATCTGAATCCCACGATCTAGCAGAACCCCATAGCGGAAGAACCGGCGCCGGAGGGGTGTTCTTCGAACGCCGGAATGACCTTGCAACGCTGCACAGTCTTCGATTCACACACAACTCCGCAAATGTGAAGAATGATGCAAGCTTAGGATTGTATGCGCGCACCGCCGCTAGGAATCCAAGCCGGGCTTCCTGTAACAGATCATCCCTGCTTACCACATCCTCGTTGAAGAAAGGCTTAGTCCATACGTAGATTGCCCTGGAATACCTGTCGAGCAACTCGGCAAAAGCCTCGCCACAATTCTCCTCCTGAACGGCTGCAATCAACTGAAGCTCGGGCAACAAAGCAACGTTCTGCATTGCCATACCTCCCAGAATGTCGAAGTCCTCGGCTAGACACCGAGGACATGGTAACATTCCGGTCCGGCACAAACCTGTCACATGAGCAAAACCTTGCCTGGCGGCGCCATCACTCAGGCGCAGCGCAACGATTCGAGGCCTGCAAAAGCGAGAGCGCTCTCCAGGCGTTTGCGCGTTATCATACATCCTATGGCGTATGGCTCCATTAAGGTTCCGTTCATTTGGTGCGCGTTAGCATGGCACCCGCCGGAACACAAATACCGCGCCCAGCAATCGCGGCACGCCTCCTTAGCATATATATGCGCAGCGCCGAACCTCTCGCCTATCTCAGGCTTATCAATCCCGTGGAACACATCTCCCATCACGAAGCCCTCCCTGCCCACAAACTGATGGCATGGATAGAGCTCCCCGTCTGGGGTCACTGCCACGTATTCCCGCCCGGCCCCGCACCCAAGCAACCGTTTGGCAAGGCACGGACCCTTAGCCACGTCAAGGTCGAAATGGAAAAAACGAAATCCCCGTCCCTCCTCGCTTCTCGCGTCCATCTCGCGAACGAGTCTATCGTATGACCTATAGATCTCGTCGAGATCGGATTCGCGAATCGAATAAGGAGATGATGGCGGCGAAACGACAGGCTCGAAAGATATACTTGCAAAACCCATGTCCGCGAGGAAAAGCACGTCTTCCACGAAATCCGTGTTCTTTCTCGTATACGTGCCCCGCGCGTAGTACTCGCCATCAGGGCCCTCAGGGCGAGTCTTAACGAAACTGAGCGCATTTGCAGAACAGCGATCAAATGTAGATTCGCCGGAGGCGCCCTTGCGGACTGCATCATGGACCTGGGGCCTTCCATCGAGGCTGAGCACCGCCGCAATCTGATTGTCATTGAGAAACTTCCCAATTTCAGGCGTGAGGCGAGTTGCGTTCGTCGTGATGGTAAACTTCAATACTTTTCCTGTCTCCGCCTCTAGTTTCCGGCCATGCTCTACCGCTCGAACCACCGTATCCATGGCCAGAAGCGGCTCTCCGCCGAAAAAGTCGACATCAAGGTGCTTCACGTGGCCGCTAATGTCGAAGAGAAGATCGAGCGCAGCGCATGCGATCTCAGGCGGCATCAGGCTTCGCCTTCCTCCGAACCCTCCCGTACCAGCAAAGCAGTATCCGCACCTCATGTCGCAATCATGCGCCACATGGAGGCACATGGCTTTGACCACCCCGGGGCCAAGTGCCGACGGGACTGGATCCTCATCGTCAGGCCATGCAAGGGTTCCCTCATCAATCAGCACAGCTAGGTCGTGCAGAATCTCCTCTGTTTGACTGACGTCAACGCCTGCCGCGGCAGCAAGATCTGCCGCAGCGCACTCCCGAGTTCCAGCTTGATCACAGGAGGATACGAGCGCCTCCAAAACGTCCCATGCCGCATCATCAATGGCATGCAAGCTGCCAGACTGGACGTCAAGAAGGAAACGAGCGTCCGCTGCCTGGAACCAGTGCCAATTGCGCCTGATTCCAGCTGCCGACGGACGCCTTCGCTCAATATCCAGTATGTCGGCTATCTCCGACAAGCCTGGTTCCCAAGCGTACACGATGTCTTGCAAGCAGACTGGCAGGAGGTCTGGCACTCCCTGCAACCGCCTGACGACACCGTAGACTTGAGATCAGATGCTATGATCGTCTTTACATGCTTCGTATTCTTCTTGCTGTCAGTATTCACGCTTATTCCCCCGTTTGACCGATTACACGTCTAGAGTATACCACCGCCAGAAGAGGATGCCAACTCTTCCACCACACCCACCAGCAGCCGGGTTGCAGCGTCAACGTCCCTCATGTCCACCATCTCGCAGGGAGTGTGAACATATCTGCACGGAATAGAGATCGTCCCCGAAGGCACGCCTTCACGCGTCAGGTGAATAGCGCCCGCATCCGTCCCTCCGCGTTCCAGGACTTCCATCTGGTATAGAATCCCCTTCTTCTCGGCAACATCTATCATGAGGTTTTTGACCTTTGGATGAGCGATTACACTTGAATCCTTCGCCTTGATAGCCACGCCTTTTCCAAGCACGACGTTAAAAGGCGCGCATTCAGGAGTATCACCCCAGGTTGTAACATCCACCGCTATCCCAACATCGGGATTGATGCCATATGCCGCTGCCTTGGCACCACGCAGACCCAGCTCTTCCTGGACAGTGAAAACAAAATAGGCCTCGTGACGCTCTGGGCGGACGGATTTTATAGCCTCTATCACCACTGCACAGGAGATCCGGTTGTCCATAGTCTTCGAGGTCACTCTGTCCCCCAAATCCGAGAATTCCCGTAGTATGACGGCTGAGTCCCCCACCCTGACTTTCTTCTCGGCTTCATCCTTGCTTGATGCACCGATATCTATGAACATCTTGTCGAACGCCAAAGACTTCATGTCCTCCAGCTTCTCGGTGCCGAACACGCCCACAGTTCCGTTTTCGAAGATGACCTTCTGCCCTAAGAGTACGTATGGGCTGAGCCCGCCGACTGGAGAGAACCGCAGAAATCCCTTGTCATCTATGTATGAAACGAGCACTCCGATCTCATCCATGTGAGCGGCGACCATGATCCGTTTGGGATCGCTGCCGTCTGCAGGCGACTTCGGGGCCACGCGGCAGATGAGGTTGCCGAGGGAGTCGACTCGGATTTCGTCGGCGAACTTTTCGACCTCAGCCTTGATAATCTCCCTAACCTTGTCTTCAGACCCTGACGGGCCGTATGCTTCAGTTAGTCTTTTTACAAGATCCTTCATCTATCGGCAAACCCCTTTCGTCAAGGCTGTCAAGGAACAGCCCGGCAAGCTTTACGTAGTTTTCGAAATCAGAGAGGTTTATCACCGAGACCGGCGAGTGGATAAACCGACACGGCATCGAGACTACTGCAGCAGGAATTCCTTCCCGTGTCAGGCCGATGCGTCCGGCATCGGTGCCTCCCGTCACAGTACGCTTGAACTGATACGGAACACTTGCTGCCTCAGCTGTCTCGACCAGCCGGTCGATTATGCGCTTGTCGCCCACCCATGAGCGGTCCATGTATACGATGGCCGGACCTTTACCCGGGACCGTGGAGACACTGTGCTCCGGGGTCTCAGGCACATCATGGGCCGTGGTGCCCTCCAACACGATAGCAAGATCGGGTTCGATCTGGAAGGCGGCAACTCCTGCCCCTCTGAGGCCTACCTCTTCCTGGACTGTAAAAGCCCCGTAAAGGTCGAAGTCGTGCTGGACTTTGAGAGCTTCTATAATCGCACAGCAACCGACGCGGTCATCAAATGCCTTGCCTTTCATGAACCCATCGCCCAATGGCTCACACTTAGTCGCAAAAACCACAGGGTCACCTAATTTCACGAGTTTCTCGGCATCTTCCTTGTTTTTTGCGCCAATATCCACGAGAAGAGCGTCCATCTTAGTGGCGCGATCCATGTCCTCCCGTTCCAATAGATGGATCGGCTTGGATCCGATAACGCCAGGCAGTTTGTTGCGCCCGACATACACCATCTTTGAGACGAGAACTCGCGGATCCACGCCTCCCACAGAGTCCACGTGAAGAAGGCCATTGGATTCAAAACCCACCACCATCAAGCCGACTTCGTCCATGTGCGCAGCAAGCATTACTCTGGCCTTTCCCGTCCTGCCACGCTTCAAAGCGACAAGGTTGCCAATCGGATCAATCTTGATCTCGTCAACATAGGGAGCGATTTCGTTCCGGATAGTGGCGCGAATCTCGCCCTCCTGACCGGAAATGCCCGAAGCCTCTGAAAGCTTGGCTAGAAGCAAGTCAATCCCTCCCTGAACCGGGAGTCAACTGCGCTCGCGAAGAATGCCAGCAACTGCCCGGATTTTTTCACATCTTCAACCGAGAGAGTTTCAACAGATGTATGCATGTAGCGAAGAGGCACGGAAATCAGACCGGTGGCCACGCCAGAACGTGTCATCTGCATGGCATAGGCATCGGTCCCCCGCGGAGAAGTGCCCGCTTCCACCTGATACGCTATTCCGCGCTCCTCTGCAATCTCCTTCAACTTGGAGAAGATGTGGGGATGCACATGCGGGCCATAGCTTATGGCAGGCCCTCCCCCCAACTTCAGCGTATGATGCTCCGGCAACCCTGGCATGTCTCCATGACCAACATCTATGGCGATACCTATATCGGGCGTTATCCCATAGGTGCTCGTGATGCTGCCCCCGTAACCAACTTCCTCCTGAACTGTGGCGACGAAGTAAACGTCACAATCGTGCTTGAGCTTTTGCAATTCAACCGCGCATTCGTACATCACCGCAACACCGGCCCGGTCATCCATGCTCTTACCGGAAATGCGGTCGTTTGCCAATTCCACACCTGTTCGATCGAAGCTGACAACGTCGCCCACGCGCACAAGCTCGCGCAGCCTCTCTGCGGACATTCCGCAGTCCACAACGAGCTCCTCCCATTTCCACGACTTGTCCTTGTCTTTAGGATCCTGGAGATGCGGCGGGATCGCACCTATGACCCCGGAAATATCGCGTCTTCCATGCACAGTCACTTCCATGGAGGGCAAGATGCGTCGGTCTACCCCTCCCATCATTCTGACTTGCAAAAACCCTTCATCCTCGATCTTCGATACTATCATGCCAATTTCGTCGACATGAGCGGCGACCATGATCTTGGCAGAGGGCTTGGGAGAAGCTCCTCTCTTGAGCATGATCACGCTTCCGAGCGAGTCCCGCCGAACTTCGTCGACAATGTCAGCGAAGAGGGCAGTCACAACGTCCCCAGCGGGAGACTCGTACCCAGTCACGCCGCGAGCGTCGGCGAGGCGCAAGATCGCTTGCTTCGTATCCATAACCCGTCCCCTTTCCGCACCCATTAAGTGACGACCCTGACCCACAGCTCCAGGACCGCACACCTTTTTTGTATTCGCCATTGCATGCGCGCTTCCTGCAATCACATAAAGTGGATCGTGCCAAAAGATGCATCGACAAGATGGCTCTATGCAGGATTAATGTAAATGAGCCCATCACTTCCTTCCACAATGATTCCATTCATACCAACTGCGCAAGACCCCTTATCCTCCTTCGTCTTATGCCGCGGCGGATTGCAGGCAACGCTTCAACAGCGGCTCGCCGCCCGGCTTCTATGCATTCGGGTATCCGGGCCACATCTGTCAGAGCAACGTTGTAAAGGCGAGGCTTCACAACAACATCTGCATAGTGGAACAACACATAATCTGACACCTCCTCACCGAGGATGTCGAGGGACTGTGTTATTATGGACGGGAGGTCTCCAACCTTCGAATCGGCCTGGCCTGTATATCCAAGATCCACGGCGATTACGTAATCACATCCTAGTTCCTTGAGAACCCTTGCCGGAACAGGCTCGCGAACCCCACCGTCGACCAGATACCTGCCGTCCCATTCCTTCCAAAAAAATACCCCCGGTATGCTGCAGGAGGCCCGAACAGCATCGGCTACGTGCCCATCTACATATACTGTTCCCTTGAAGCACTCGCTTCTTACTGCTTCCGACGTGAACACTATCTTTTCGCCACTGTGCAAATCGACCGATACAACAGCACACGGCATTTTCATGTCGGTCATCTTCATGTCGCCGAAATTTGCCTTCAAGAATGATTCGAGACGGGCGCCCCGGAGCATCCCCTTAGGAAGTCTGCTCTTTTGGCCGCAGAACAAAAGGGCAAGAGGCACAGCAAGGTAGAATAGCGTGGTCCCAGGGGAATCGATTATGTCTCTTGCCTGGACACCTAAAGCTATCTCCTCCATCTCTGCCACGCTCATGCCAGCCCCGCACATGGCAGCGATCAGGCTGCCAGAACTCGTTCCTGCAACCATGTGGGGACATATCCCTGCCCTCTCCAGTTCATCGATGACCCCGATGTGCGCCGCGCCCCTCAGTCCGCCCGAACCAAGCGCAAGACCGATTCTCACTTGTCACCACTCCTTACAGACACGCATTGGCAATTACGGTAGCTCTACATACTACGATATGCAACACGCCGTCTACGAGGAAATGGACGCCGGTTCCGGATTGAACCTCGGGGGTCGTCATCCCCAAGGCCAAAAGGGAAAGGCAGCTTGCAGATCCCGCCATGGTGGCTTCTGAAAGAGATGGGGCTTTCGGACCAATGGGTAGTCCCAATTTCCATAGAGCTTGCCGCACAGGCCGTCAAGTCATCGTTATCATTGATTGGCTGCAAGGCTCTGCACACCCTATGGAAATTGAATGGCTCGTGTGCAAAACATGGAGGCGAAAAGAATGGAGTACATAAAAAAATGGTGCCCGGGACGAGACTTGAACTCGTACGGTGTGAACCACACGCCCCTCAAACGTGCGCGTCTGCCAGTTCCGCCACCCGGGCACTCAATCTATTCTGCTGTTTTCAATGTCCATCACAGATTATACGATCACAAAGGCCTCATGTCAATAGCCGAACGCATGTAGCTGCCAGGCCGCAGCCTCCAAGCAAGTCATGATCATTCTTACACACCATCTCTGAGCTAAAACCACGTCGGGCCGAGCCCCAGCTGCCCGAGAACACTCGATTGCCTTTCAGAAGCCGATTTAATTGACTAACCCTTTAACACTTCTGTAATATCCCACTACTGATCCATCCAGACGAGGTAAAGCTCAGGCTGCAACTGAGCACACGCCCCTTCCCGGACTACATCACCTGTACGAGCTTGGGATTGTCGATTGGTCCGGGTATTCTTCCGCGCTTGGCCACGGGTTTGCCTTCGACTTCCTTTATGTCCATGGTCATGTCGATTGGAGACGCTCCTGAGATGTAGCTTCCTATTCCAAACGAGTCGGCGCCCGCCTCCACCAAAGCCGGAATGCGTTCAGGAGTGACACCGCCTGAGACAAATATCTTCACGTGTTCGAAACCTGCCTGGTCCAACCTGGCCCTAATCTCGCGGACAAGATCGGGAGTCACACCGCCTCGCTCTCCGGGAGTGTCAAGCCTAACGCCCTCAAGCTTGTCGTGGAGGGCTTCAGCAACTCTGAGAGATTCCTCAGCCTCGTCCTTGAATGTGTCCACGAGGATTATCCTCGCATCGCCTTCAGGCATCTCCGCGTCATAAACCTTAGCCACTTCCACAGTATCGCCGGCAATGAGAAAGACAGCATGAGGTACTGTGCCTTTAGGCTCCTGTCCTGCAAGCTTTGCCCCTAGAATGCAAGAGGCGCCATCCGCTCCCCCGACAATGGCCGCCCGTTCCATAACTGGCGCCACTGCAGGGTGGACATGGCGAGCCCCAAAACAGATGAAAGGCTTGGCACCGACGGCAAGACGCAGTTCATGGGCTGCCGTAGCCCACGCGCAAGAGCTTGCCAAGATTCCTAGTAAGCAGGTCTCGTAAACTCCGAATTCCGCGTATTTCCCGTGTATCCTCATGATTGTATCCTTGGGTTCGAAGCTTTCTCCCTCAGGGATCGCCCATACCTCGACATCTGCATTTTCCAGCAGTCCGAGGCATTCCGGCAGACCTGCCAGTATACCCCGCTTTCGCGGAAAGATTTCTGCAGTGACTCGCTTTTCCGAAAGGCCCATCGAATCCAATATCTGTCTAGTTTTTACAAAATAAAGATCCGTTGTGTATCCCTGAACGATCTCGTCATGAGTCGCTGAGAATAGGCGCCTGCCTGGATCTACAGCAAACTCCTTAATCTGCGCCAGATTTGACACCTTGCCTGCAGTGTGCATTGACGTAAGTACC
>Ga0208564_1002428_pt1 | contig 14755 bp, 20 predicted proteins | sample AD_UKC073_MetaG_FD_184439 | JGI IMG/M metagenome (GOLD analysis project Ga0208564, IMG submission 184439) | Active sludge microbial communities of municipal wastewater-treating anaerobic digesters from USA - AD_UKC073_MetaG (SPAdes) (version 2) | ecosystem: Engineered > Bioreactor > Anaerobic >... | reverse complement strand
ACCGGTGCAGGTCCCGAACGGCTCGCTTGTCCTTCATCGGGCGACGACCGTAGGCGACCGGGCTGATCCTCCACGTGGCCCACACCACCCCGTAGTTGGTCCAAGCCAGGTGCCCGGCCAAGTCGGTGATCGGATTGCGCATCATCGCTTCCTCAGGTAGTGGATCCCGCGGCCAGCAGCCGCTCGAGATTGGTCGCCGCGCGCGCCTGCACGGCGGGGCGAACACAGACAGGTTGGTCGACGGGCACGGCATCGCTGGGGACCGGCTCGAACAGCAACTCGGTCGCCGGGTCGAGTACGTCCACCCCGTCTGGCACCAGGACGCGCACGCGAGTCCGCACGGCCACGGGACGGTTCCGACTGCGGCGGCCGAAACGGGGGGCGGTCCACACCTGCAGCAAGGACAAGGCCGCGGTGAGCGGATCCCGCCCTCCGGACTTCACCAACCGCAAAACCATCGCAACGGCGAAGGTGACCCCGGCCTGCACGGCCAGATTGCCCAGGAAACCGAATCGTCCCCAGGCCGAGGTGGTGTTCGTGAGCAGGATGAAGGTGATACCCGCGCCAACTACCTGCGTGATCGTGTAGGGACCGAACGGAAGTCCGCGTTCCGATCCGGGCAGCTTGCCCACCAGGCGGGGGATCCGCCGGGCGCGCGTGTACCAAAGCAGCCCGTCACCGGCAGCTGGAGCGCTCACGTGTCAAGCCACCGCGACTGGTTGAGCTGCCCGACGATCACCGGAGCACCCTTAATGGTGCCGGTCATCTTGTCCTGGATGTCGGCCGAGTTGGCGTTGTTCAGGATGAACAGGAACACGATCGCTGCCACCGCGCCGGCGATGATCCCAGCGATGGCGCCCTTGGCACGCCACCCCGTGATCAAGATGAACAGGGTGGCCATCGCCCCGCCCACCTTCTTGGCAGCGGCGTCACCAGAGGTGCCGGCGTTGCTCAGCCAAGCCCACCAGTCCGCGGATGGGACGGCGGCAGCCAGGGTCGGGGCACTGTTGTTGGCGACCTCGAGGAGAACAGACATGGACGGACTTCCTTTCAGGTGGGGGTATTACTGGAGGTAAGGACAGGTCACTGGGTCACCGCTGGACCCACGTCGAGGGAAGCGACTTCCCAGCGACCCGCGCGTGCGGTGACGGTCAGCAGCCACTGGCCCGTCGTCACCACAGGCGATCCAGTGGGGTCGCCGGCCGAGGTGGAGGAGCCGGTCGGGGAGCTGACCGAGGTGGAGGAGCCGGTCGGGTCGCCGGCTGAGATGGCAGCGGCCCGCAGATCTGCCGTCACGAGCAAGGCCACGCTGGTGCCGTCGGCCGGGGTGCCAGTGATCAACCCAGGCACATCACCTGTTGCGACGATGCTCTGCACGACCACCGCCCGGTAGACCGCGGGGGTCACCGGCCGAGCTGGATTGGCGGGCGCAGCCCACCGAGTCAGATCCCCGGACCCCGTGAGCAGACCAGTGAGGAACCCAGCGACCGTCGCTCCAGCCGCGCTCGACACCGGCACGCCGGTCGAGTAGTCCATCTGGACGGTGGCCTCGCCCCCAGGGCCGGGAACCTCGGCCGGGATGGTCAAAGCCCGCGCCGCCGCGGTCAGCTCACCACCGCTAACAGCAACCGGCACCTGAAAATACCTACGCTGCCCAGCCGCCCCCGCTGGGGCAACAACGTCGGCGGCGACCAACACCGACCACACCCCCGGCGCCTCCGCCGTGGACCGCAGGACCCGTGCCCCACTGACCCTGGATCCCACGACCGGCAGGCGCAACTGCGTACCCGACCACCACCGCTTCAGCGCCGCAGGGTCCGAAGCGGACGCAGTCAACCAAGCCTGCACCCACCCCAGCGCGGTCTCCTCGGCCGCCACGCGCCGGGCCACCAGGTCGGGGCTCTCCTGAACGGACACAAGCGACACCGGGGCTGAGCGAGCACCCGACAAGGCGACCACCGCACCAGCTGGCCCCGCCAGCGCAGCCACAATCAACACCGGCACACTCAGCCGCGCAGCCGCCGACGACCCAGCAGTCCATCGCCCCCCAAGGGCCGGGACCCGCTGGCCAGACTCACGCCGCAGCCTGCCCAGACCTCGCCACATCGACGTCGACGTCCGCCCCTCCAGCAGGGTGCGGTCAGGCCTCAGGCGAGACCCCGCCAGGTCACCACCCAGGCCCGACCGCACCGGCTTCGACGCAGCCCGGACGCCACTCACGCCGCACCCTCAGACCGTGCGGTGAGCCGATCCAAAGCCGCCTGACCCACCACCAGCGGGCCACCCATGAACCGCCCCAATGCGGCGCAGCCGCCCGCAGCCAAGCCCGGCTCCAACAGAGCCGCCAGCAGCAGCTCGTCCAGCTGCGCCCGGGTGTGCAACGCGCTCGCCGCCGTGTCAAACAGTTCGTGGTCGCTGTGGACGTCCATGGGGTCCTCGTCGACGAAGGGATGGGTCACCACTTCTGTAGGTGCGCTGACACCCCTTCGTGTGAGGTCCTTGGCCGAGAAATCTTCGGCGCGCCCCTGTCCAGTTTCCGGATAGCCCCCTGACCTGCGGCGATACCGCCGACAAGGGGCCCGCAGCCCTGGCCTCAGGGTGCCGGCACGGTGGTCGGAGCGGCCCAACACGCAGGCCAGCGAGCAGGGGGACAGCGGTGCGCTGCGGGGGTTCGACCCACCCCGACACCCCGCCAGGAGTCAGCTCATGACCACCATCACCGACGTTCGCGTCGCGACCCGCCCCACCCGCAGTTGGTCCGGCATCGCCGGATCGCTCAATCGCTCATGGGATGTTGATCTGTGTCATCGGGCCCCCGTCGGAGCGGACGGGACGCCGTGGGCGCAGCTAGCTCCCGCACTGGATAGCTGCTGCACCACCGAGCAGGTGCTGGCGGTGATCAAAGACGGACCGCCGCAGGTGCACGACCAGGTCCTGCATGCCCTGCTGCGCCGTCTAGCGGCCGGGGACGAGCTGGCCGGACGCACCGTCCTGCAGACGATGCTGGGCCGGCTGCCGAGGATGATCCGGACCGCGATCGCTCGAGGTTTGGAGGACCCGCCGGCGGCCGCCGCCGAGGCGCTCTGGGAGGCGATCGCGACCTATCCCCTACACCGCACCACCAAGGTGGCCGCCAACCTCGCCCTGGAGGCATTGGCCGCCCTTGACGGGCCTCGCGATCGCAACAGCGAGCTCGCCGCCGGCGACCTGCTCGACGCGCACGTGCACCACGCCCAAGTCGCTGGCCGCATCCCGCCGGCGTCCGAGCCGCTCGAGGACGCCGCCTACGCCCTGACGTGGGCACACCAGCGGGGCCTGCTGACCGAGGCGGAGATCCGACTGCTGGCCCGAGTGCACCTCGCGGCCGTTCGGCCCCCGATGACTCAGGTTGCCCGAGAGCTGGGCTGCTCACATGACGCGGTTCGCCAACGCCACTCGGTCGCGGTCGCCAAGCTCGCAGCCGCCGTTCGTCAGGCCCTCACCGAAGACCAGACCACCTGACCTTCACGTTGGGGGAATCCACATCCTGGCTTCGATCCTCGTCGGGGCGCGGACCTTGCTCGTGGCGCTCTTCTGGATCAGCCAGTCCGGTGGCAGCGCCCGCCGAAGGTACTAAGACAAACTAAGACAGGCACGCTACTATGGAAGTGGAGGTGAGTAGCGTGCATATGTCGACACGAGCCGCGGCGATCGCGCGTGCAGCTCATCGGGGTCAGGTCGATAAGGCCGGTCGGCCGTATGTCGAGCACCCTGCCCGGGTGGCTGCTCGCCTGGCCGGTGATGACGTAGCGGTGTCTGTGGCCTGGCTGCATGACGTGGTCGAGGACTCCGAGGTGTCGCTGTTGGGGTTGGCTGAGGAGTTCCCGGTCGAGGTGGTCCGTGCGGTCGACGCGCTGACCCGTCGCGCGGGTGAGTCCTCGGAGAGGTACTACGCCCGGGTGCGGTCGGACGCTTTGGCGTTGCGGGTGAAGTTGGCTGATGTGGCGGACAACAGCGACCCGGTGCGCCTGGCTGAGTTGGACACGGAGGTCCGAGAGCGCTTGACGCGCAAGTACGAGCACGCCCGGCTGGTACTCATGGAGGGTGTGTAGATCATGCGCGGACGGTGGGCGCCGGTGTCACGACCATCGCAGGTTGCGCCAGGTCGAGCTGGACGAGCTGCGCCCGGTCGATGTAGACGGCCTGCCCGCGGTCGATTGGGGGCCGGACCCGGCCGGGCCGGCTCAGCTGTACGAGCGGTACCCCGATCCTGTTGCCGGTGCCGCGGTCTCCTCGCTGCGCTATCTGAGGGAGGTGGAACCGGAGATGACCGCTGACATCTGCTGGGCGCTGCCCAAGGACGCCCGACCCCACGGTCTGGCATTCCGGATGAAGTCCCCCGGATCGTTGGCACGCAAGATCGAGTCCCGAGTCGCGTTGAGCGATTACGACGAGGTCACCACCTACGACGTAGCCGAGAAGATGACCGACCTGGTCAGGTACACCGGCGTCGCCTCCCACCCCGACGAGGTGGTGCCGATGGCCCGCTCGACGCTGCGACGGTTGCAGCGCCGCGGCTGGGAGGTGATCGAGGTCGAGCACTCCTACGTCAAGGGCAACCCCTACAAGGGGCTGCACACTCTGGTCCGCGACCCCCGCTCTGGGATCGCGGTCGAGGTGCAGTTCCACTCCGAGCAGTCCCAGGCGGTCAAAGACCGCTACCACGTCGAGTACGAAGTCGCCCGCGACCTGGATCAGCCACCCTCGGTGCGCGCCGCGGCCGACGCCACCATGCGCAAAGCCTGGGCCGAGGTCCCTCACCCGGCAGGTATCGAGCAGCTGACGGTTCTGGCCGGGGTGGCTGTCACCGCCAAGTCCTACCCTGCACGTCGACCAGCCCGAAAGGAGGCCCGGCCGTGAACCTGTTCCTCGTCACCGACGAGACGGGCCGCGAGCGGTGGGTGGCCTACGAGGACACCATCGCTGAGCACCTGTACGTCTACGTCGCCAACACCGGGGCCTTCCACCGAAACGACTCGGTCGGAGTGGACTACTACTACGACCAGCGGCTGACCTATGAGCCGATCGACGTGCCCACCGCCGCAGCGAAGGTCGCGGAGGGTCTGGGTCGTATTGATGAGCGCAAGGCTGGCTGGCTGGCCGAGCGGTACCGTGCCGACCAGCACCCCCGCAGTGTCGAATCGGTCCTGGGCGCGCGGACCGTTGAGCCCCGGTCCGCGCGTGCACGTGCCCAGCGTTTCGCGCAGCTGCTCGGGGCGGCCAAGGCTGGAGTGTGGGTCACCTACAAGGCATACCCGGCCGCGTCCCGTCAGCTGGCGCACGTCGCCGCCTACGACGTGCGCCAGGGCAATGTCCGCGCGATCGCCAAACTGGGGCCGGTGCTCACCCAGGTCGTTGACGGACCTGATGGACAGGTGGAGGTCCAAGTGGCCCGAGCCGCAGCTCGTCTCAAACCGCGCGCGGCCAAGGGTGCCAAGAAGAAGCCTCTCGGCGCCGTGACCCAGATCAGAACATCTGCCGCTGCCGCTGAGTGGAAGGGGCCGCGGACGGTCGCAGCCCGGGCCGCTCAGGCCGCAACGCCAGCGGCTGCGGCACGGCATACCCGAGGAGGGAAGTAGGCATGGACCCCGAGTACATCAACCGCGAGCTGAGCCACTATGACGAAGAGGAAAGGGACGCCCGCTCCGTGTACCCCACCGGGTTGAGCGCGAGCCTGCTCCTGGTCATGTATGGCGGGTATCAGGGCGCGCAAGCCCAGCGGTTCTCGCTGGCAGCGCCAACCGACCTGGCTGCGTAGCAGAGCCGAGAATCCCCGGACTTCAGTCCGGGGAGGATGTCAACATCCTGAAGTAGCCCCCCTCCGCCTCGGGAGAGTCGGTGGCGACAAGAACGTCCCGGCTCTTGAGTCCTTACGAATTGCGCATGTAGTGCACATGTTCTCCACGTGTTGCGCCCTGGTTATTGGCCGCGTGACTCCCCGTGATGTCCCTTCGTATCACTCCCCTGTGTCACGCGTGCTGTGTCATGGCTGCGCGACGTGTCCCAACCTGATGTATCCCCTGGTTCTTCCGTGTGCACTATCACGGCGTCAGTCCAGCCCGGTGCGCTTGCTGCACCCCTGCTTAGCGCATGCCTCTACCTGTGCATCATTTCGAGCCTTACACGTGCTTTCTCCTAGCGTTACTCCTGGTGCTGCCATATAGTCAACCCATGGTGTACCCAAGTGAGGTCACACAGTGACCAGCCCCCTGCACAGCACGTCTCACGTCATCGCTTGTGCAGTCGGCAAGGGCGGGACGGGCAAGACGTCCGTGGTGGCCAACGTCGGCGGCACGCTGGCCAGCGCCGGCTATCGGGTGCTGCTGGTCTCCCTGGACAGCCAGGACAATCTGGGAGAGGACCTCGGGTACGCACACGACGGTCGCAGCGACGACGGTGAGGCCCTGGCACGGGGGCTAGCGGGCCAGCCGCTGGTTGTGCCTCTGAGGGAGGTGCGCCCCAACCTCGATGTCGTCAGCGGCGGCCCTGCGGCCGACGCCGCCATCCACGAGGCCGCCGGGGGAATGAGTCCACGAGCGCTTCACGACGCGTTGCTCGGGGTCGCCCACGAGTACGACTTCATCCTCATCGACTGCCCACCCGGGCCCGGGTTCGGCACTCAGTCGCTTGCTCTGGCCGCCGCCCGCTGGCTGTTGGTCACCACCAAGCCAGACGCGGCAAGCCGCAAGGGCATCCGCCTGTTGGTCCCTGCCTTCCAAACTGCGCGGGAGCACAACCCGGACCTGCAGCTGATCGGCGTTGTGTTGTTTGCCATTCCCGCTCGAGCTGAACGTTTGCACCGGGAGCTGCGCGAGTTCCTGGAGGCCGAACTGGCTGGTTTGGCCCCGGTGCTGCGCACACGGATTCGGGACGCGCTCAAGGCCGCCACGGCCGCACGTGACCGTGGCGTGCTTGCGGCCGAGTTGGCCGGGATCAAACGCCCGAGGTTTTGGGAGATCCGGGCGGGCAAGGCCAGGGACGACGGGATCCCGGAGAACGCCGAGGCCTTGGCCGAGGACTATCAGGACCTGACCGCTGACCTGCTCACCCTCATCGCCACGAAGGAACCCCAATCATGACCGACACCCCGGCCCCCGTCGCTCCGGTCGTTGGCTCTCTCAAGGATGCCTTCCGGCTGGTGCCGCCGAAGTCGCGCACCGCTCCGCCTCGACCGGCGCCGGCACCTGCGGTGTCGCCCAGCCCAACGGCTGCGGTCGCCGTCCCGGCGGATTCGTCGCCCCCGCCGTCCCGGACAGGGCGCAAGGAGTCTCGGCCGGCAGAGTCGCCCGCGCCCACCTCGAGGCGGGCGGACAAGCAGTTGCTTGAGCGGCGCACTGTCTTCGTCCCGGACGAGGTGTTCGAAGCGGTGGCTCTGCGCTGCGACAAGACCAAGCTCACCCGTTCGCAGCTGGTGTTGCTTGCCCTGAACGAGACCCACAAGCGGTTGGCTGAGCTGGTGGGGGAGGACCTACGCCCGTCAGGGGTCACCAGCACCAACGACGGGCTGTTCGAGGACCTCGATTTGCATGTGGTGCGGCGGGCTGCCGGTGGCCGCCGACAGCTGACGATGCTATGGACACGCGCCCAATTGCAGGTCGTTGACCGCCTCGTTGAGCAGGTCAAGGCGCCGGACCGCTCCCACATGATCACCGTCGCGTTGCGTACTTGGCTGAACGAGACACCTGAAACTCCTTGACGCGCTTGGGACGCTGAGCCCGCCGCCCACAGAACCGAAACAGGGGGACCGTCGGTATGACCGCCACCATTGCAACTCCACCCACCGTCGCTGCGGCGGCGCCAACCGTGCGTGCCCGACGTCGACCAGCCGTGATCCTGCTGGGTGTCGCCCTGATCGCCTTGTGCGGCTTGGGCGGGGCATGGTTGGCCACCAGCGGTGCCAAGACCTCACCGGTCGTCGTGGCCCGGGCGGGCCTCACGGCTGGTCAGCCGGTCACCGAGAGCGACCTGGCCATCACTCAGATCGCCGGCGGCGCTGGGGTGGCCGTCGTCCCAGGAGACCAGGCTCGGTCCTTGGTCGGGAAGATCCCTGTCAATGACATCCCCGCAGGGGCACTCATCGCGCCAGCCCAGTTGGTGGGGGCCCTCACTCCCGGCCCGGGTAAGTCGATCGTGGGTATCCCCGTCAAGCACGGGCAGCTGCCCTCGATCGGGTTGCGGGCTGGGGACCAGGTCCTTCTTGTCGTGACCGCCAGCCCCGGCGCGGCCGCGGGTTCCGCCCCCGTCAAGCCCGGCACCTCCTGGGCGGGCGTGGTCGTCGCCGTCGGCGACCCGGCGGATGACTTGTCTCGCACCGTCGACGTCGTGGTCGACCAAGCTCAGGCGATCGACGTGGCCACCGCGGCGGGGACCAACGCAATCGCCTTGATCCTTCAAGGCCGGTGACGGGATGCCGGTGATCGCCTTAGCGTCCCTGTCGGGGGCGCCCGGAGTGACCACGACGGTGACCGCGTGGGCCGCCCACACCACCCAACCCACGCTCATCATCGAGGCAGACCTGGTCGGTGGGTCCCCGATCCTGGCGGGGGCTATGGCTGGCTCTCGACCTCACGATCGGTCGATCCTGGCGCTGGCTGAGACCCCAGGGGCATTGATCGAGCGGCTGTGGGAGCAGGCCATCCCGCTGCCAGAGACACGCGACCGGTGGCTGGTGCCCACCATCGCGTGGGCTGGGCAAGCGCCGGCGTTGACTCCGATCTGGCCGAGCCTGGGGCAAGCAGCCGCGACCATGACCCGTGACGGGGGCATGGATGTCCTGGTCGACCTGGGCCGGCTTCGAGTGGGGGAGGGGCCCTGGCCCCTGGCCGAGGCCGCCGACACCCTCATCCTGCTCACGGACGCCACCCTGCCGGCCATCAACACCCTGGCCGTCGGGGTGGAAGCGATCCGCGACCAGCTGCGCGCCACCGGCAGCCCACACCGATTAGTGATCGCCCCGTTGCATGCCGCGCCGGGCACCGACCGCGCCCACATTCGCCCCTTCACCGGAGCGGAGATTCAAGCCGCCGTGGCACCCACCACCGTCCTGCCCCCGATCCTGTACGCCCCCCGTCACGCAGCGGTCTACTCCGCCGCCCGACCCGCCCCGTGGCGCCACCGCAACAGCGGCTACGTCCGCTCCATCCGCGGGCTCATCACCGCCGCCACCAGTCACGCCGCCAACCTCGCCGCAGCTCTGGACGTCTAGGACCCCTGATGCCCGAAGAACACCGACCAGCACCCACGGATCTGCCACTGTTCGCCGCCCGGCCCGAGGCCAACCGCCCGGCCGCGCGAGCGCTGGCTGGCACCACACCCCCGCCGGGGTCGACGACGCCGGGCAATCCGTTCGTTCCGCCCGCGCCACCGGTGCCCGTCCCGCAACCACGGTCACCTGAGCCGGTGACCAGGGCCGGGGCCGCTGAGCCGCGGGTGGATTGGGGGACCGTCACTGAGTTGCGCGCCGAAGTCTCGGAGCGGATCCGGGGGATCCTTGAGCCTGGGGCGGCGCTGGATGCCGCTGTTCACGGCCAGGACGCCCAACGGTTGATTGAGGATGCCGTCCGCAGCCACAACCTGCGCCAACTCAGCCTGGGCCGGCCCGCCGTGGGTGTGGCCGAGCAAGCTGGCCTGGCCAAGGCCGTGTTCGATGCCATCTTCGGCTTCGGGCGCATCGAGCCGCTGCTGGCCCAGCCCGGTTTGGAGAACATCGAGATCCGCGGATACGACCAAGTCGTGTGCCTTTTCGGTGACGGGCGCATCGAGTACGGCGGTCCCGTCGCCGACTCCAACGACCAGCTGGTGCGTGAGGTGCAGTTGCAGGCCGCGCACGGCCGTGGCGGTGAGCGTAGTTTCTCGGCCACGGCGCCGCTGTTGGACCTGGCGCTGCCTGATGGGTCGCGTCTGTCGGCCACCGGGTGGGTGGGTCCTTACCCCATGGTGACGATCCGTAAGCACGGGTTGGTCGATATCGACCTGTACGACTTGGTCGATCTCAACAGCCTCGACGAGGTGGCGGCCCAGTTTCTTGAGGCGGCGATGTTGGCCGGCCGGTCCGCGGTGGTCAGCGGTCTGCCTGCTGCCGGGAAAACGACGTTCATGCGGGGGTTGCTCAATTGTCTGGACCCCGACGTGGCGATCGCCACGATCGAGACCGAGTTCGAGTTGCTGTTGCATCGGATGCCTGAACGGCATCGGCGGGTGTGGCCCGTCGAGGCCCGGGCCGGGGGAGGGGAGCGGGACTCCCGCGGGGATGTCATCGGGGAGGTCACCCTCAGGGAGCTGGTGCGTCACTCGCTGCGCCAGAACGTGGACCGCATCGTGGTGGGGGAGGTCCGTGGCGAGGAGGTGTTGGACATGCTGGATGCGATGACCGCGGGGCAGGGGTCGCTCTCGACGATTCACGCCACCGGCGTCCAGGAGACGATCGAGCGGATGGTGACCTGTGCGCTCAAGGCCGGCGCGCAGGTCACGACCGACTACGCCTACCGTCAGGTCGCCACCCACATCGACCTGATCGTCAACCTTGGGGTGATCGACCAAACCACCCGGGGGGGACGCAAGCACCGGTTCCTGCGAGCAGTCAGCGCCGTCAGCCTGGGCGACCAGCAGGGCACCGGCCTGTCGTTGACCTCGGTGTTCGCACCCGGCCCCGATGGACGCGCTGTGCCCACTGGGATGCTGCCGGACTGGATCGAGGAGCTGCGCGAGTTCGGGTTCGACCCGAACCTGCTCACCAACCGGGTTTCCCAGTACCGGGCGCCGCTGGATCTGCTGCCACCGGCCCCGGTCCGGTACGGCCGCCGGAGGACCGCGTGAGCCCCCTGCTGGGTGCCCTGCTGGGCATCCTGCTCGCCGGCGGGGTCCTGCTGATCAAGGCTGGGGCCACCCCCACCGTGCCGCCGACCAAAACCCCCGGCCCGAGCCCGTTCGCCCGCGCCGCTGGCAGGTTCTCCCGCCGCCACCAAGGCACGGTGGCGGCGGCCGCCGCGGTCGGGCTGCTGTTGGCTGCGACGACCGGATGGGTGGTCGCGGTGATCGTGCTACCGGTCGCAGCACTGGCGGCACCGGCCCTGCTTCGCAAGAACCACGGCGCTGCCGACATCGCGAAGATGGAGGCCCTCGAGGAATGGGTGCGGCTGCTACGTGGAGTGATCGTGGCCGGTATGCCGTTGACCGAGGCACTGGTCCGCACCCTAGATGCGGCCCCCACTGCGATCCACCCACAAGTCGAGATGCTCGTGGCCCGGCTACAGGCCCGTCGACCCGCGGATCAGGCGTTGTATGCCTTCGCCGACGAGATCAGCGACCCCCTGGGAGACCTGGTCGCCTCATCGCTGATCATCGGCGCGTCCGAGTCCGGGGTTGGCCTGGGCAAGGCCCTGGAGTCCCTGGCCGAGATGCTCACCAAGAAGGTCCGCAGCCGCCGCCGCATCGAATCCGAACGATCCGGGCTACGCAAACAGGCCCGGATGGTGATGCTCATCGTCGCGGTCACGTTCCCGCTGTTCGTCACCACCACCCAGTTCGGTCGGATCTACCATTCGCCGTTCGGGCAGGTGGCTCTGGTGATCTTCGCGACCCTGTTCGGGCTGTGTTTCTGGTGGCTGCACCGGCGGGCATCGTTCCCGCCGCTACCCCGATTCCTGGTCACCCCCCGAACCCTACGGGTGGGGGACAGGGGCCAACAGTGATCACCGTGATCCTGGCTGGGATGGGTGTCGGAGCCGGCCTGTGGCTCATCGTCCGGGAGTTGATGCCACGGCACCCGCAGCTGGCCGGCGCGTTGGCTCGCCTGGCCCCCACCAACCTGACCCTAAGAACCCCAACACCGGCCGGACACCAACATCAAGGCCTGCAGGCGGTCGGCGCGTGGGGACGGCGACACCTGTCCGGGCGAGGCATACTCGGCGCCCCCATACAGGACCTGCAGCTGCTCGCCGGGGCACCAGCCACCGCCGACCCAGACGAACAGCAACGGCTCTACGACCAAGCGGTCACCGCGTTCTACACCGAGCGGATCCTGGCCACCGCAGTAGGCGCAGCAGCACCAGCACTGATCATGGGCCTGCCAGCTGCGCTCGGGCTGATGCGGGTGCCATTCGTGCTGCCCGCCGGGGCCAGCCTGCTGCTGGCCGTGGTGATGTGGATCGTCCCGGTCGGCCAAGTCCGTGACAAGGCCAAGTCAGCCCGAGCGGACTTTGCCCGCGCCGCTGTCGCCTACCTGCAGATGGTCGCTGTGGCCCGAGTGGCCGGGCAGGGCGCCTCATCAAGCCTCACCGTCGCAGCCCGCCTGTCCGACGGGTGGATGTTCGTGCGGATCCGCCAAGAACTGCAGCGGGCCCAATGGGCCGGTGAAACCCCGTGGGGTGGCCTGAATGCCCTGGCTGCGCGCCTGGATCTGCCCGAACTCGGCGAGATCGCCGACATCATGCAGCAGGCCGCCGAAAACACCAGTGCTGTCTATGACCAGTTGATGGCCCGCGCCGAGTCCCTCGACGACCGAATCCTCGCCGTCACCGACACCAACGCCGCCGAAAACACCAGCACCATGGTCGTGCCGATCGCCTGCACCGGTCTCGTCTACCTCTTCGCGATCATGCTCGCCGTTATGGCCAGCATGCTCTAACGAGAAACTTCTTGACTTATCGCTGAGGATGGTGCCAGCACTACCACGGCTATCGCCTACCGGGGAGGAACCCTATGTCTCGTCGTCTCATCACCGCGCAGCTGAGGCTGCGCCAGGCCCTGACCGCCAGTCGCCGCGACGCCGGCCTGGCCACTGTCGAGTGGCTGGTCGTCGCCGTCGGCCTCGTTGTCGCGGCGACCGCTGCGGTCCTGTTCTATCAGAACGTCATCACAACCCGCCTGAGCGGCCTCTAGCCCCGGAGGCACGCATGCTGGGTCTGCTGCGGTCACGACGACACCCACGCCGATTGGGTGGGCTTCGTCGTGACCGCGGCGCCAGCACCCTGGAACTGGTCATCATCGGGCCGGTGTTCTTCGGGTTCATCCTGGGGATCATCCAAGTCGCGGCCTACTACCACGGGCGCAATGTCGTGACCTCGGCCGCGCAGATCGGGGTGCAGGCCGCACGCACTGTCAACGCCACCGCCGGCGACGGTTCCGCGGCCGCCTGGCAGTACCTCGGTCAGACCGCCCCCAACTACCTGACGGGGTTGACGGTCAGTACCAGCCGAGGTGGAGGCACCGCTCGAGTGGAGATCAGCAGCGACGCCCCGCAGGTGATCCCACTGTTGCCGCTGCCGCGGATCTCGGTCAGCGCCGCCGGACCCGTCGAGGTGGTGACCCGACCGTGACCCTGCGACGACGGGACCGTGGGGCGATCACCCTTGAGGCGGTCATCCTCACCCCGATCCTGGCTGGGCTGCTGTCCACCGCGATCGCGTTCGGGCGGGTCGCGGCCGCCACCAGCAACGTCGACGCCGCGGCATACGCGGCCGCTCGTGCTGCCTCCCTGCAGCGTTCCGCCGCCACCGCCCGAACCTCCGCGCAGGCGGCCGCGGCCGAATCGCTCGACCAGTCAGGGCTGCGGTGCACCGCCATGGCGGTCGACACCGACGCCACGCAGTACGCACGGCCGGCAGGCACCCCGGCGGCTGTCACGGTCCAGATCTCCTGCACCGTGTCGCTGGCTGACCTCGTGGTGCCCGGCATGCCGGGGTCCAAGACCATCACCGGTCAAGCCGTCTCCTCGATCGACTCTTTCCGAGGCCGATCATGACCGCTCGAGGCCTCACCCGCCTGGCGCGCTCGGTTCGGCGACACCGCCGAGACCGCGGCGCCACCACCTTGACGTTGATCACCATGGGGGTGGCGATCCTGATGGCGATCGCGCTGGTCAGCGACGGCGCCGACAAGGTCCGCGCCGGCCGCGACGCGACCTCCATCGCTCAGGAGGCCGCCCGCGCGGCTGGCCAGCAGCTGGCCAACCAGGCGATCACCGGACAGGGCACCAACCTGGACACCGGGCGCGCCGCGGCGGCCGCCCGCGCCTACCTGGCCACCGTCGGTGTCCCCGGCACGGTCAGCGTGTCCGGCGACACTGTCACCGTCACCACCAGCATCGCGTGGACCCCACGCTTCCTGGCCGGGATCGCACCTGGCGACACCCTCCACGGCACCGCGACATCGAGGGCGGCACGATGAGCTATCTCTCCCACACCCCACCCGTCTCCCGGGCACGGACCGTTGCGGTCGGTGTCGGGGCGCTGCTGGCGATCCTGGCCAGCAGCATCGGTATCCCGCTGCTGCTGCTCAAGTTCGGCGGCAACCCGCTCCCCACCCAGTGGCCCACGCCAGCTGAGGCGATCGCCGCGGTGACCCGTCCCGACGACGGCACCCTCTTCCTCGGTGGAGTGCGGCTGCTCGGCTGGCTCGCCTGGGCCGGGTGGGCGCTGAGCCTGCTCAGCTGCATCCCCGCCCAACTGGCCGGCCGGCGCCCGCCACGGCTGCCGGGCCTGTCCTGGCAGCAAGCCCGCGCCGGCGCCCTCACCGCCGCCGTCGCCGCGATGGTCACCGTCCTGGTGGCCGGCACCGCCGCACCAGCCGCGACCGCAGCCACCACCGGCGTCACCACCGGACCGGCACGGCCGGTCGCCGCGACCGCACCGGCACACCCCACCAGCCCCGCCGCGGCGCCGGTTTCCTCCCCTGGGCCGGTGTCCGTGGCGGCCACCCCCACCCACGACGTCACCGT
>Ga0208564_1002422_pt1 | contig 14777 bp, 12 predicted proteins | sample AD_UKC073_MetaG_FD_184439 | JGI IMG/M metagenome (GOLD analysis project Ga0208564, IMG submission 184439) | Active sludge microbial communities of municipal wastewater-treating anaerobic digesters from USA - AD_UKC073_MetaG (SPAdes) (version 2) | ecosystem: Engineered > Bioreactor > Anaerobic >... | reverse complement strand
GCCATATGCAGTGAGCCTGATAAAAGACTCTCAGGCTCAGGCGTGGAGGGATCTGACAGAGAAGGTGGGAGTAAACGACCTCTTCTCCCACTGATTCACAATTATCACAGGAAACCGACTGAAAAAACTACATGATGCCCACAAGGCCACAGGCATACCAGGTGAAAATATCTCGGGGGCCATTTTCATACGAAAGAGTGGGCCCGTCGAGATTCGAACTCGAGACCTCCGCCGTGTGAAGGCGACGTCATAAAGCCGGCCGTTTCTGGTTTAGTGGTCTTTAATCGGGTTTCTGATATTCCAAGAACCCTGCGTACTGATGAGAATACACCTCGAAGAAGGGGGGGATTGATATACTTTATGATCCCTGCAAAGGGCATGAGGAAGGATTAAACAAATTATGCAGCTCTGCAAAGATGTCGCACCAGTTAATTCGGAAGCTTTATTTACTGCTCCGTATCTCTAAAAATTATGCGTATCGAGTCCTACATCTCACGAATATTTCTTTTTATTGCAATATCATGCTTGCTGGTAGCAACAAACGCTTCGGCATATACTAATGACCCTTTGTGGGTTTTAACTATAAATGATAAGTACGACATCGATGTTAACACGGTGGATATTTCGAGGGATGGTTCGTACATTGCTGCAGGTACCGAAAATAATTATGTCTACTTAATTGACAAGAGTGGACAATGTCTGTGGAAATACTCTGCAAAAGGGGCTATTTATGAGGTGGCTATATCTGAGGATGGCCAGTACGTCTCTGCGGGTGGTTTCGATGGAAATCTATACTATTTCGAAAAGAGTGGGGAAATGGCTTGGGAGTCTCCAGGAGGGCAAATATATGAACTCACTATGTCGGATAATGGAGAATACCTTGCAATTTCAAGGTCGAATGGTAACTTAATTGGCATTCGTCGCCCGTGTACTATTGAATATTATAATAAAGAGGGGCTAAAGATATGGGACTATTCAACGAACGACTGGATTAGTAGCCTAGACATTAGTCCCGATGGATCGTACGTGGCTGCTGGATGTCACGACAACAATGTTTACTTTTTTAACCGTGAAGGGGATCTGCTCTGGAGTTTTACGACAACTGATGCTGTCTGGAGTGTGTCCATTTCTGCAGACGGGTCTTATGTTGCTGCAGGAGGAGATGACCAGAAAGTTCACCTAATAAGTAAATCAGGTCAAGAAATTTGGCGGAGTCCAATGTACGTCTATTCGGATTATTATCAAAGCAATAGGGGTACCCAGGTATTAGACGTTGAGATTATCCGAGACGGCCCAATGGTTTTAGCTGGCGGAAGGGGGCACAACGACCTATACTATCTATACAATGCTACTGGTTACTGTATGCATGCAACTTGTAAGGAGGACGTTTATGGTGTTCGGGATATCGAAATAGATGATAATGGGCGGTATTTTGTTACTTATAGTCCTACAACTGGAAATGATAATATTCGGGTTTTTGATACCAATGGAAGGAACCTTTGGAGTTTTAAGACAAAAAATTATCAGAATTGTATAGCCATATCCGGAGATGGTTGTTATGTTGTGGTGGGAAGCAATGATGGCAATATTTATTTCTTTTCCAACACCGTCCAGTCGGGCCAGACTGCTCCAACCTTCCCCGTGATTGGTATTATCTCAATTATCCTTGCTGCAGGTATTCTAAGAAAAAAGGATTTGAGCAGAGATAAAAGATAGGTGATGTAGTGGCACGTAAAAGCAATTACGATGGCCTCAGGTTACTGTTAGAGAGTTTAGATCAGAGTCGAATATCAATGGCATTTTCAGATATTGAGAGAGTCATTGGAAGAAAACTCCCACAAACGGCATATGCTCGAAATCAGTGGTGGGAAAATAATGATGATGGGCATACCCAAGCAAAAGCGTGGCTAAATGCAGGATGGCATGTATCGCATCTTATTTTGGGAAAACAGGTCACGTTTACGAAGAATTCTGATGAGTAATTCATATTATAGTTCTCGGCGCTACCCTTTTGAACCTTGACGTACCTGAGTTTTCATGACCGGGCGTGAACAGATCGCGATCGTGAGACACGTTCCCTATGCCGTTTTGAAGAAACGGATCAAGCACCACCACGGATTGCCCGAAGTGATGCCGCGCCTTCTGTTTATCCGGTTGCGGTATACGGGGGTGAGTGTTGTCAACGCCGCGGATGCCGTTGGGGTGTCCGGGCAGACGGGCTACAACTGGCAGGAGCGCTGGAATGCCGCAGGGTTTGACGGGCTGGTTCCGCGCTATGGCGGTGGCCATCCCTCAAAACTCACGGACGAGCAGAAAGCCGAATTGCTTGAGCTGTTGCGGGAGCACGATCACTGGACAACCGTTGAAGCGCAGTGTCTGATCCAATCTCACTTCGGCGTCGCTTATAGTCTGGATCAGGTCCGGCGGATCCTGAAGTCGTTTGGCATGCACTTTGCAAAACCCTACCCGCGGGATCACCGCAGACCTGCAGATGCAAAGACGCTCCTCAAAAAAAACTCCCGCGGATGAGCAAGCACGCGGTACTTGGGTTCCTGGATGAGTGTTCTCCACAGACAACCGCCAATACCCGGCGGATGTGGTCGTTCGACCACCCGCCGCTCGTGAAGAACACCACGAAGATCCGGGCCAACACCTTCGCTATTCTTGCCGTCAACGGCACCTCCATCATCACCTTCCGGGAACGCTCCAAACAGGAAGACATCCAGGAGGTGCTGAAAGAATATCGGCGGGCAAATCCAAACAAACGGCTCGTCATCGTCCTCGACAACTTCAGCTCACAGCATGCGGTTCTCGTCAGGCAGTACGCCGCTGGCAACAACATCCATCTTGTGTATCTTCCGCCATACTCCCCGGATCTCAATCCTATCGAACAGATCTGGCGAGCGATCAAGCGAGAGGTCTCCGCGACATTCGTCAGGGACTATGAGCATATGGCTGCCACGATTGCACGGGCATTTGAGAAACTGGCGATGAAGAGAAGTTACTGGGAGAAGTGGGTGAAGACATTCCTGAGTCCGAGGTATGCTTCAAAGCTGTTGAGCAAGTAACTATACTTGCCGGTTCCTTAAAACAATTTAAAAATCACAAACGATATTCAACCCCCTCCCGGTCAATCCCGATCTGCTTGAGGGTCTCCAAGAGCGTGTCGGTTGGGAAATCCTGCCCATGCATCTGGATGACAATCCGGCGCTTCACCGCTGAATTTTTTCCTTCAACAGCGCCCCCCTGACGCCTCTGGAAAATAGAGTGGCGAGCAGGGTCATCTGACTTTCCGCAGTAAGAGTTCCGGGTCGACTTTTTCTCACAATCCTCATGAAATCAGTCACCAATGCAAGGGCGTACGACTTTTATACCGCCGATGAAGCATAAAATTAAACCGCAGGTTGCATAATCTCGCCATAATTAATTCAGGAGTTGATTATCTTACTGCGGAAGGTGGGGGTCATGAATGACTTCTCTACTAGATGACTTATTTTCGTGGTTTCTCTCCCCAAATAAAGAGGATTGGTGATGTTCTGCCTGCAGAATAGATGAGAAAGATAGGAGAAGACGGAGAGAATAGAAGAGAATATCTGGAGAAATGAGGAGAGTTCTCTTCTCTTTTCCAGAGATAATAGGAGAATACTCCTTGAGATTGTGTGTTACGGGCACATACGCTGGTTCTACAGAGAAACTCTTGAACTACATCTTCGAGTACGCGCGTCACCGGCATCTACGAGGACGAGCGGACCGTGCACGAAGTCAAGCGAACTATTGCTGTGACGCTCTAGGACGGCGTACGGCGTCGTCAAATCATCGAGGAAACCTCCACTCTGCGCACGGTATCCCAGGAAAGCGTGTGGAAGCAGTAGTAGCCGCGGTCCCGGCATGACTGCTCTCGCTAATATACACGTTTCAGGAAGTGGATGGATAGAGAATATGTTGTTGTATACAGAAGAGAAGGGGGAGGGTCCTCCAATGGGTATTCATTATTACATCTAGTTAAGAAGTTCAATTCATTGGTCCCAATCAATTAGTTGCCTGTTAATTCCTAATGCATCAAAAAATATGGCATTACGTTTTTTTGCATCGGCTGTTAGTCTATCATAAGCGATAATCTCAATATACGCATTATATTCCTTATGGTAACGATAGTAGCCTAAGTTATCTTTTAATTCGATCATATCCATTTTTTTGACCATACGCTTGATTTCCGTGGTGATATCACATATCGCGTAGCAGTAAAACTTAGTTGATTTGTCCAATATAATTGGTCTGCCCCTTGATTTGATCTCATGATTTTGTATACCCTCAATTGTATCGATTATTTGGTCAACGGGGTCTCTCTCATACCTTTCTCTGTATGGTTTTTTCAGTTCAATAATCGAAACCGCTCTGGATACGCCATCGTTATCAGCCTCAGCAAAAACAATGATGTCTGCCCTTTGCTGACTCTCTGACGATGAGTATCCTTTCATGTCTTTATCAGATGCGGCAAATCTGTGAAAAGTCAATAGTTCATCAATAATCCACAAATTGTGGTCTTTGTATGTAATTTCATCTGTAGTTGTTCTCCTAGGGAACAGGATATCATGTATAATCTCCTCATTTTCATACTTTCCCTCCCTGTTTAACTCAAGCTTTTTTTCAAAAAGTTCGAGAATTAATTTTCGCTTACATATAACACTGGCAAGGTCGTCACGTTTAAAGCTTACAATTTTCTCGCTGATCTGCTTATATTTGTCCTCGATTTCCCTTACACTCTTTACTTGAGTTTTAAGTAAGCGTTCTGCCTCTAATTGAATAGCGTACTCGGCAGTTCCCTTATGCTTGTATAGAACCTCATAAATTTTCTCTTCTGAACTATTTGGTTCAATTTCGTCAAAGATTTCTGGACAGTATTGAGGGACAGATCTTAAGGTCGGATATGAACTAACAATGGTTGAAACACGACTAGCCTTCTTTTCCTGTAATGCCTCTAGGTACGTCGCTAAGTAGACTTTGGTCCTCTCAATTACTGCGTTTTTAATCGTGTTCAGAGAAATTGTGCATGTCCCGTCAAGGTTATGTAGGTCTCCGTCTAAGGGAAGATCAAAAGATCTTCGTGTCATGTTAACATGCCGATCTAGGTAGTCACTAGAAACATAGGCACTATAATAGAATTTTTCGCCATCATCACCTATTTCGTATAAGGCAGAGGTACCCAGCAACGAGTGAAGAGAATATGGCTCAACGTCACGCTTATCTGCACAAAGAACAACGTTGTGTACTTTATTATTAGTTTCAAATAACTTGAGGTGATCAATACAAAAATCTTCTCCATGAAGCGAAATAACTTCCCTGCATGAATCTTTTCTTATTTTGGAGTATAATTCGTCCAAATTATATGATTCACGTCCATCACTTACGATTATAGTCGGTGCAACTTCCCCGATATAGTAGGAAAGACAGTGTTCAAGGATTCTTTGGGCAATTTTCCGTGTTGTTTTATATGCGCTGGGTTCTCTCCGATATTCCTCTTTAAATCCGATTAGCTTTACCTGCGTTCTTAAATCTTCATCAGACTCAAAAAGGTCATTGCTTTTTCGAATAACCCATTTCTTTTTCGAGAATTCAAATTTTCTTAGGCGTTTTGTCCCGTTTTGACCATAAATACTCTCTATCTCGACCTTATCAAATGCTTTTAACCATAGGAATCTTCCAACACCTTTTCCGCCCCGGTGAAGTTTATATGTACTATCTGCTGTATTGAATGATTTGAAGTTATCATCGTTGAATCCCACACCGTTGTCTTCTATCTCAAAACCAACAATCTTCTTTTCTTGATCGGATTTCGCGAGAGCATCATCATCGATATGATCCCCTAAAGATGTCTCAATATCATTGGCTCTAATTATATTGACTTTAATAGTACCTTTCCCAAGTTCTTCTCTATCTTCAATAGCATGAACTGAGTTAACTATAGCTTCGAACAGTGGAAGTAAAGCCTCCTTTTTAAATGAGGGGATGTTGTTTATTTTCCCCTCTAAATCGGTTTCAATGGTTATCCCAGCCATGTTATCAAATACTATTTAAATGATGAGAAATAGTTTTCTCTTTAGAATCCCTTCTCTACAGCGGTTTTTCCAAATTGATATCTTTAAATCATATCATACGTTAATGTGTGTAATAAATTGTTTTCCTTGCCTTATCTCGCCAGACGAAGTACGAGGTAAACAATTTTCCACATATCTTATGGGAGGATGAGTGAAAGATGGCTACATGGGGACGGGAAACGGAAAGTGTTGAGCAGACGTCGCCGGATATCATTACCGAGCAGATTGACCGACTGAAGGATCTCTTTCCCGAAGTTGTATCTGAGGGGAAAGTAGACTTTGAGATGCTGAAAACGATGCTCGGTGAGACCGTGGATGATCGCACTGAACGCTACTCTTTCACATGGGCGGGAAAACGCGATGCCATCCGCCTCCTTCAAATCCCAAGCCGTGCCACGCTCAAACCATGCCCTGAAGAGTCGGTAGACTGGGAGACGACAGGAAACGTCTTCATTGAAGGCGAAAATCTGGAGGTTTTGAAACTTCTCTATAAATCATATGCCGGGCGGGTGAAGTTGATCTACATCGACCCACCATACAACACAGGGACCAGGAGAGAGTTCATTTATTCCGATGATTTTGCAGACCCTCTTGAAACCTATCTGAAGTTCACCAGTCAGACTGACAACGAAGGAAATCTTCTGACAAGCAACCCGGAGACCAGCGGAAGGTATCACTCCGCATGGCTGTCAATGATGTACCCGCGGCTCTTCGTGGCCCGGCAGTTGTTGAGAGATGACGGTGTTATCTTTGTCAGTATTGATGATCATGAGTTGCATAACCTTCGCTGTCTGATGAATGAGATTTTTGGGGAGGAGAACTTCATTGCTACGATAATTTGGCAAAAGGTGTTCTCTCCGAAAAATACTGCAAAACATTTCTCTGAAGACCATGACTACATTGTTGTTTATGCTCGAAACGCCGAAGTTTGGCAGCCTGAACTTCTTCCCAGAACCGAAGAGGCAGATTCTCGGTATACAAACCCTGATGACGATCCTCGCGATGTCTGGTCTTCAAGTGATTTGACCGCTCGTAACTACTACAGCGAAGGAGAATATGAAGTTAAAGGCCCGAGTGGTAAAATATTCAGACCTCCAAAAGGTAGGTATTGGATAATAAAGAAACAGAAGTTCCTTGAATTAGATGCGGATGGGCGTATTTGGTGGGGGGAAAAGGGTGACAATATGCCCCGTCTTAAACGTTTTTTGTCAGAAGTGAAACAAGGCATTGTTCCTCAAACGTTGTGGTCATATGAAGAAGTTGGTCATACCCAAGAGGCAAAGAAAGAACTGATAGAATACGTAGAATTTGAAAATACTGAAAATGTCCTTGATACACTCAAGCCAACTCGCCTCATTCAGAGGATACTACAAATTGCATCTGAGGCATCATCTAATGATATCGTTTTAGACTTCTTCTCTGGCAGTGCCTCTACCGCTCATGCCGTCTTCAAACAAAATCATGAGGACAACGGAACACGCAATTTCATTTTAGTGCAACTTCCCGAGCCATTGCCAAAACCTGAGGCAAAACTTCGCACTATTGCCGATATTGGAAAGGAGCGCCTGTACCAGGTCATCAGCAAAATCCAGAATGAGGACGGCGCACAACAGACACTTATCAATGACCATGAATTACCAGAAGATTTAGGATTCCGGGTATTCAAACTTGGAGAATCGAATTACCGGCAATGGGGGGGTGTTGGTGAGAAAGATAGTGAGGCATATGCAGAGCAGATGAGCCTTTTTACCGACCTGCTCAAACCCGGCTGGGTACCCGAAGACGTCATCTGGGAAGTTGCACTCAAAGAAGGCTATGGTCTCTCGTCGCTCATCGAAAATCTCTCTGAGATAACTGGTAATCAGGTCTGGCAGATTACAGACCCCGATAGAGGCCAATCATTCTACATCTGCCTTGATGACGTACTGAAAGAAGAGACTATACTGGCTATGAGGCTCAATAAGGAAGACCTCTTTGTCTGTCGTGATGCTGCACTTACAGATGAGATGGCTGTCAACCTTGTCCTGCAGTGCAAACTTAAGATTCTCTAAGGATGTGCTTGCTGTATGGAGTTTAAGTTCGACGCCAATCAGGAGTATCAGGTTCAGGCAGTCGATGCCATCTGTGATCTCTTTGATGGACAGATTTACGTACAGGCACAGGTGAGCTTCAGTGCGGGGACATTTGCCCTGGCTTCCATTGCAAACCGTCTGGACCTGGATGATGCCACGATTCTAAAGAACCTTCGAGACGTCCAGCGGCGAAATGGCATTCGCCCGGACGAGTGCTTGGAATACATTGAGGAGATCATTCAAATAGTCGATGGGGAGAAGGCTGCCCGCTTCCTGAACTTCTCCGTAGAGATGGAGACCGGGACGGGGAAGACTTACGTCTATCTCCGGACAATTCTCGAACTCAATAGGCGCTACGGAATGAGGAAGTTCATCGTCGTCGTGCCCTCCGTCGCTATCCGTGAAGGCGTCTTAAAGACACTGAAAGTGACGGCAAAGCATTTCCGGGAATTATTTGGTAATCCTGTCTATCGCTATTACAAATACGACTCTGCCAACCTTACTCAGGTGCGCCAATTTGCACAGAGCGACGGTGTTGAGGTCATGGTGATGACGCTTGATTCATTTAACAAAGCGTCAAACGTGATTCGTCAATCAACCGATCGCCTGCAGGGAGAGACCCCGCTCTTCCTCGTGCAGGCAGCACGTCCCATTCTGATCCTCGATGAGCCGCAGAACATGGAGAGCGAGAAAGCTATCGCAGCACTGGCAACGCTCGACCCGCTTATGGCTCTCCGCTACAGCGCGACACATCGCAACCCCTACAATGTGGTATACCGCCTCACCCCAGCCGAGGCGTACCGGCAGGGACTTGTGAAGAAGATAGAGGTTGATTCGGTTGTCAAGGAAAACACGGCAAACGAGCCCTATCTGCGTGTTGAGGCTATCCAGTCACAGAAGAAGACTGTTACAGCCAAAATCACCGTGCATAAACTCATGAAGAGCGGTCAGGTGAAAGAGACAACTATCACGGTACGTCCTGGCGACTCCCTGGAGTCAAAAACCAACCGCGCTGAATACGCTCCTTTTGTGGTCGACGAGATCAATCCTGGCGCGGGTTTTGTGCGGTTTGCCAATAACACGGAACTTGGTATTGGCGATGAGCTGGGCGCTGATCGTGAAGTGCTCTTCGATGTCCAGATTCGGCACACCATTGAAGAACATATGCGCAAGCAGATGAGGCTGAAAGAGAAAGGCATCAAGGTTCTTTCACTCTTCTTTATCGACAAAGTGTCAAACTATGCCTCCGATGACGGCATCATCCGGCGACTCTTCGATCAGGCGTTTGATGATCTGAAAGCGCAATACCCTGGTTGGAGTGAACTATCACCTTCTGAAGTGCGTGCGGCGTATTTTGCGGAGAAACGTCGGAAGGGTGGAGAAACTGAGTTGCTGGATTCCATCTCCGGCGAGACGAAGGCAGATGAAGCAGCCTATAATCTCATCATGCGTGATAAAGAAGCCCTGCTTAGTTTCCCTGGTCTGCACGATGATGAAGAGACACGGCGCAAAAAACAGGTATCCTTCATCTTCTCACATTCAGCCCTGCGTGAAGGATGGGATAACCCAAACGTTTTCCAGATATGCACGCTGAATCAGACGATATCGGCCATCAGAAAACGTCAGGAGGTCGGGCGCGGCATCCGGTTAGCGGTCGATCAATCGGGGAGACGATTGCATGATGATACTGTCAACATTCTGACGGTCATCGCCAACGAGAGCTACCGGCAGTACGTCGAGACCTATCAGAGCGAGATTGCCTCCGGATACCGCTCAGAGATTGAGGCACGGTATGGGAAACCCATCGGGAACCTCTCCGACGAGGAGCGCCGGAGGATAGAGGAAGAGTACGGTGAGGGCATCCTGCCTCCGCGGCCCAGGCGGGCCGGAGAGCAAAAAGCGAAACTCCGAAAAGCGCGGGTACTGAGTGAGGAATTTAAGGAACTCTGGGACCGCATCAAACACAAAACCCGGTATGCAGTGCGGATCAACACCGAAGCGCTGCTTGACGAGGTTATCCCGGAGATCGACCGGGCTGACATCGCCCCGCCACGAGTAACGATAACCAAAGCTTCGGTGGTTGCCGGGGATGACGGTATCTTTGAGGCCATGCAGCTGAGTCAGGCAAAGAGCGCCGCTGATCTGGCAGGACGCTGGCCGCTGCCGAACCTTATCGACCTCATGGCGGACCTCATGGAGAACACGACGCCACCGATACGTCTTACCCGCCGGACGCTCCTTGAGGTCTATCGCAGAGCAGAGAACAAGAAAGCAGCGATTGATAACCCGCATGAATGGGCGACGGTTGCGGTACGCATCATCAAAGAGAAACTTGCCGATCATCTCGTGAGAGGGGTCGAGTACATCCGTATCTCTGACGATCCAGGAGCTAACGGCCTGCCGGATGATGAGAAATGGTATGAGATGCGGCAGATTCTTGATGATACCGAAGTTGAACTCTTCAGTAAGTATATCGAGCACACGGGAGAGGAAAGATCTGTCTATGACCTTGTGCCCTGTGATTCCGATGTGGAGCGGCAGTTTGTACGGGATCTGGAAGCCCGGCAGGATGTAAAACTCTACCTGAAACTGCCATACTGGTTTACCGTTCCGACTCCTGTGGGGGAGTATAGGCCGGATTGGGCTATTGTAATGGACGGCCCGGGGAAAGAGGGAAAACCGATTCTCTACCTTGTCACCGAAACGAAAGGTTCACTGAGAGAAGCCGAACTTCGGCCAAATGAATGGCGGCGTATCCAGTGCGGAGCGGCACATTTCGGCTCGAAACAGTTCAGAAGGAAAGGAGCGCTTGAGGGAGTCGATTACAAGGTTGTGACCGAAGCACGAGAATTGCCATGAGGTAACCCGGATTATCGCCCACTTTGGCCGGAACTCCGGCAGCATACCCTCTTTTCTCCTATCATTTCTCTTCTTAGATTTTCTCCTGACTTCTCCTGCGATTCTCCTGATATCTCTGGAGAACAGGGTATGGAGCAAAATCATGAATGACGTCTCCACTAGATGACTTATTTCCGTGGCTTTCCCCCTTAATAAAGCGGATTGTTGATATTCTACCTGGAGAATAGAAGAGAAAAACAGGAGAATACCTGGAGAATAGAAGAGAAAAACAGGAGAATACCTGGAGAATAGAAGAGAAAAACAGGAGAATACCTGGAGAATAGAAGAGAAAAACAGGAGAATACCTGGAGAATAGAAGAGAAAAACAGGAGAATACCTGGAGAATAGAAGAGAAAAACAGGAGAATACCTGGAGAATAGAAGAGAAAAACAGGAGAATACCTGGAGAATAGAAGAGAAAAACAGGAGAATACCTGGAGAATAGAAGAGAAAAACAGGAGAATACCGGGAGAATAGAAGAGAAAAACAGGAGAATACCGGGAGAATAGAAGAGAAAAACAGGAGAAATAGATGAATACCCATCAATCAATCGCTATTCCCCTTAACCTTCCTCACCCTCCCCTTACAATATGTGCGCGCCCTGATCGATCATCTCCCTCCGCAATGGTAACAGGCAACCTATATCGCGACGGTGAAACGGCGTGGCGTGCTGCTGTCATGGGGGGAGCCTCCGCGCGGCGGGGTGTCCTAAAAAAGATTACGTGGCAGAAATAGTTGCCATGGTGCAGGCGTGATTACTTCAGCCTCACCCAATATTTGTTCGGGTAGATTGCGACAGTCTCACCGTTATTCTGATAATATGGCCCACCAGGATGTTTTGCCTGCCAATCGAGGTTAAGCCAGTACCGTGTCTGTCCGCCCTCATTCGAAACCCTGTATGCGATGCTCTTGCAATTGTACCTCTTGCAGATATAGTTCGTGGCACTTTCGAGATTACTCTTACTTGGACCTAGATAGACCTCTGCATAAGCATGTCCTGCTGCGTTAGTATTCGATGCTACGATTATCCGGGGGCTTCCTCCAATTGCTTGAATTGACGCCGCCGTAAGGATCGCAAAGTCATCACAATCTCCCTTTAGCCCAAGTTTGATGGCCCGACTTGCGGGAGAGAAATATTCGAAACCTTTTGGATCATTTACGTAGGTCCATCGCTTGTATATCTTTTCCCACATATCGCATATCTGCGCGATGTTATAACTCCCACTGTGACTTTGATCAATCAAAGTCAACGCAAAATCACGCGTTGTAGGATTTGTGTAGTCCATTGCTTCGACTATTTCAGAAGCTCGAGTATCCCAGGTTGATGTTACAGGAGTGCGGGTAGGCCTCGGTGTTGCCAACTGGGTCGGTTTCTGGATGAGCGCAGAGGTGGGTTTCGGGGTCGCTGTCCCCACTGCGACTACAGATGAAGGAACAGAGGCTTCTGCCCTACTGATCGCATCGTCGACATGGTCAAGCACCTTCATAACTTTCAGTCCAGCTCCCACAACGAAGAGGATGATCAAAACCGTGACGATGGTAGACCCCCAGCCCCCTGATCGCGGCGGCGGTTCATACTGTGGATAATCCGGCACCTCATCCGGTTCATCATCAGGCAAGTCCACCGGGTCGCCCAGGAAAGCACCATGTAATTCGTACAACTGGTCTTCAAGCCAGATATACTCCTGTCCACCTATCACCCAGTGGTAAGCATTTTCGACGTCATACCACACCCCGTTAATGCAGATAGACTCATGCGGCACCACGTAGGGTTCGATATCCTTAGCCATACAATGAATTGAAAATCGGACCGCACCCATATAACCATTTATATTTGCGCGCGGCCTCGTGCTCCTGATTACTGTCAAAGGCTCTCTTTTACCAAACCACTTCCACGCCTATGTTCTTCAGGTTCCAGGACTGCGCCCGCACATCGCTCTGATAGTGCATTGAGGTCATAGGCGAGCCTGGAGAAATCTCTACACTCTAGGCGAATAAACCTGTAACCGTGTGCGGTATGAAAGTGCAAAAAAGAGTTAAGAGAGAGTTATAGTATACGCTACAGATCTTCCCGATTTTGCACCATTGCTAAATATATCTGTATTGTCAATAACAAAGTAATACTGCTTGTTATCTGGTTGAGTAAATGCGATGTTTGCCTCATTCCTATTTAACCAGTACTTGCCGTTGATCTTAGTCGTATACCTACCACTATCAATCGCGCGACAATATATTTTGTAATTTTGGGCATCTAGTATCATCAAATCAACAGGGGCATTTCCTTTATAACGAATTTTGAATTCAGTTCCCTTTTCTCCGTATAATTCGTATGTTTGCATCCAGTTCCAGGGTAGCGTATCCGAATCGGAATATGTTGATGTGTGAGCGTCTATCTTGCTGGGAATTTTCGCCAACCTCGGCGCTATTTTAGCACAACCCGACGAACAGCAGGCCACGATTACAAGCACCATCAGCAAGACGATTAACTTCTTATTCATAGTATTGAGAAGCGGTCCGTCTCTATATGTCCATTTTCATTTGTGCGCGGCCCCTGCACCCCCCGCCCGACTGTGGCACCCCCTCTTTATAGAGCCGCCCGCACAGAGAGTTAGGTAACCCGAAAGTGTGCGCACATGTGCGCACATGTGCGGACAGGAGAAAAGAAACATGGAAAACGGAGAAAAGAAGAAAACAAGCAAACTGCACCGAGTTAGGCCGCGATTGAACTTATCAATCGATCCAGAGAATCATGAGTATTTGAAGGGAATCGGAGTTAATGCGTCCCGATTGCTCGATAAGGCGATATTTGAACTCCGAAAGGTAACGCACCACGGATTGGTTCTTATTTCCGAAAAGACGGAAGAATTATGGGCTCGGCCGGATTCGGACCGGCGAACTTCGCCGTGTGAAGGCGACGTCATAACCAGCTAGACCACGGGCCCCATGCATCGACCGGGAATTGAACCCGGGCTGTTGGCTTGGAAGGCCAAAGTCATACCACTAGACCATCGATGCGCTCTGCAAGGTCTGCCTGATCATGTAGGCCGTGCGGAATATTAAATATTGGGTGAGATGGAGGGATAGAGGCATCAACCGGTCCCTTTGGCTGTGCCGCGGTTTGACTGCCCCCATCATGAGGATGAACCTGGTTTTTGCGAGACGCTATTTCGGAGTGGAGGGAAGGCGGAGAGATGTTTTTCTTCGTCGGTTCCAGGTTGACCCGCGGAAATCCCGTCTCCACCCCCCCTGGCACGGCTTCTGTGGGCAATCATCACGCACTGCCAGCCCGCCTCGGGAGGGGGCGGGAGGAGGCCGCGGAGCGGCCGGGGTGGTGGGGGTGTTTTCCAGAGGTTAAAATCGTGTCACGGTAACACGCAGCAACAGGTGCGGGGGTGTTCCGCCCCTTCCCCGGTGACCCACCCCCCGAGGAGTGCAGATCCAGCGCCACGATGAGACCAGGCTCTGACCGCTCCCCCTCCCTCGCAGGGGCCTTCTGCCCGTGTTCTTCGCAGCCTGGCGCAATCTCCATCGGTGCCTCCGAAACCTATAAAAAACCGCAGTGCTTCCTTCTGTATGAGTTCACCTTAATGTCACCACCTGACCCGGTGCGGGTCCTCTACATTGATGACGAGGCCTCGCTGCTTGAGATCGCCCGGATCTTCCTTGAGCGGGCGGGCGGGATGGCCGTCGACACCACTCCAGACCCCCGTGAA
>Ga0208564_1002412_pt1 | contig 14798 bp, 10 predicted proteins | sample AD_UKC073_MetaG_FD_184439 | JGI IMG/M metagenome (GOLD analysis project Ga0208564, IMG submission 184439) | Active sludge microbial communities of municipal wastewater-treating anaerobic digesters from USA - AD_UKC073_MetaG (SPAdes) (version 2) | ecosystem: Engineered > Bioreactor > Anaerobic >... | reverse complement strand
TATGCTGCACTTTTTGATATCTTATTATTTTACAAACGAAAAGGTTATTCCTGCCGAAAGGGCGGTGGGGGAACTGTGTTCACATGCATGTCATCTTGAGCGCAGCGAAGGATCTCTAAAACAGGCTGACGGCAATTAACATCAGTAACAACAAGAGATCCTTCGGGCTTCGCCCTCAGGATGACAATAAGGGAGTTAGGGTGGTAATAAGGGAATCGGGATTACAATAAAGAGTCGGGATGGCAACAAGTGTCGGCCAAAATTATACGTATATATAGAGAAAACATGCTTGCAGTAAACGCGAGAGTTGGTTGCAATAACCGGTGCAGGCTCGGGCCGGGCATGCCCGGCCCCTACAGATGAAATGGAATTTTATCAACATGCTTGGGATCGGTCAGGGATGGAACCCTAACCCAACGTCTGCATCCGATACATTTTCTATGGAATACGCGGGCGGGCATGGAAGCCCGCCCCTACTACTGAAAAGGAATTTTATTAACGTGATTGAAAATAGAATCCCGTTGCGGGCTATGTACATTGATTAATTTACTCCGACCTCTGACCTCCGACTTCCGACCTCCAACATGGGGGGACTTTCTGTAGGTGATGATAAAAATAGGACAGCATCTCGTGCTGTCCTTGGCGGTTAAAATTAAATTTTTTTGTGGTGCGCCCGGCAGGATTTGAACCTGCGACCTCCTGATTCGTAGTCAGTTACTCTATCCGGACTGAGCTACGGGCGCGCGTGGCGGAGAGAGAGGGATTCGAACCCTCGAAGCAGGCTTTTACCCACTTAATCGCTTAGCAGGCGACCGCCTTCGACCTCTCGGCCATCTCTCCGGACCTTTATTTTGTTTTGGCGGAGGGGGTGGGATTCGAACCCACGGCCCTTTCGGGTCACCGGTTTTCAAGACCGGCTCCTTCAACCGCTCGGACACCCCTCCCGCAAGCGGCCATTATAGCAAGTTTAGTATAGCAAAGCAGCATTTCATTGTCAACTTGCATTGGCCCGCTTCGAAAGGCCTAAGCAGCCTCGATACAAGCGGCAATGGATAAAGTTGCTGCTACTTTTTAAATCCCCCCTGGCCCCCCTTTAAAAAGGGGGGGAACCTGGTAAGTTTTTTTTATTAAACCGCCTGACCCTCTTTGAGAAGGGATGAATTGAGTCAGGGTGGGGTGATTCGGTCCCGGCCGTTGAAGTAGGGCCGCAGAACTTCGGGCAGAAGCACGCTGCCGTCTCCCTGCTGGAAGTTTTCCAGGATGGCTGCGACGGTGCGGCCCACGGCCACCCCCGAGCCGTTCAGGGTATGCACAAACTGCGCCTTCTGCCCCGGAGCAGGGCGGTAGCGGATCCCGGCGCGGCGGGCCTGGAAATCGGTAAAGTTGCTGCAGGAAGAGATCTCCCGGTAGGTCCCGGCAGAAGGCAGCCATACCTCGAGATCGTACTTCTTCGCCGCGGCAAAGCCGAGGTCGCCGCTGCACATGAGCATGACCCGGTAAGGCAGCCCCAGGAGCTGCAGCACTCTCTCGGCGTCACGGGTCAGGCTTTCCAGCTCGTCATTGGAATTTTCAGGCAGGGCAAACTTGACCAGCTCCACCTTGTTGAACTGGTGGTTCCGGATGAGCCCGCGGGTGTCGCGTCCGTGCGCCCCCGCCTCGGAGCGGAAGCAGGCGCTGTAAGCCACGTAGCGCAGGGGCAGATCCGCCGCGTCGAGGATCTCGTCCCTGTGCAAGTTGGTTACCGGCACTTCGGCAGTGGGGATGAGGTAGTAGTCTGCGCCCTCCACCTTGAAGGCGTCTTCGGCAAATTTTGGCAGCTGGCCGGTGCCGGTCATGCTGCCCGAGTTAACCAGGAAAGGGGGAAAGATCTCGCGGTAGCCGTGCTCCCCGGTATGCAGGTCGAGCATGAAGTTGATCAGGGCGCGCTCCAGCCTGGCCCCGTCGCCGCAGTAAAGGGCAAAGCGGCTGCCGGTAATCTTTCCGGCCCGTGGAAAATCGATTATGCCGAGCATCTCGCCAATTTCCCAGTGCGGCCGCGGGGAGAAGGGAAACTGCGGCGGTTCACCCCAGGAGCGCACCTCCATATTGTCGGCTTCGTCCTCGCCGGAAGGCACAGCCGGGTCCGGAATGTTCGGCAGCCGCAGCAAGATCTGCTCCATCTCGCCGTCAAAGCGGCGGAGTTCTTCGTCAAGCTCCTTGATCTTCCCTGACACTTGCCGCATCTCCTCTTTTTTGCGCTCAACCGCGGCGCGGTCTCCCTTGGATAAGCCGATCTCTTTCGATACCCGGTTCCGCAGCCGCTTCAGCTCCTCCGCCTCCTGCAGCAGCCGGCGGCGCTTTCCATCCAGCTCCAGGAGCCTATCCAGGTCGGCCGGCTCATTTTTTAGGGCGATGGCCTCTCTGACCTTCTCGGGGTGTTCCCGCACAAATTTCAAATCAAGCATTATTCCAGACCTCCGAAAATTTTCTCCGTCTTATTTACATCTCCTCTGGAGCGGCAATTCCAAGCAGGCCCAGGCCGTTTTTCAGGACCTGGCGCACCGCCAGGATCAGGAGCAGCCGCGCCCGGCGCAGCTCCGGGTCGTCTACCAGAACGGGGCATTCGTGGTAGAAGCGATTGAAATCGCGAGCCACGTCGACAAGATAACGGGCCAGGATGGAGGGGCGGTAGCTTGCAGCAGAAGCTTCAATTTTTTCCGGGTAGGCGGCCAGGGTCTTAACCAGGGCTTTCTCTTCCTCCCGCCCCAGGGCGGCAATGGCCTCATCCGACCAGGCGGGGTCCGCGGAGCCCGAACGGCGCAGGATGCTGCAGATGCGGGCGTGGGCATACTGGATGTAAGCCGCCGTTTCACCGGAAAAATCAAGCACCTTGTCCCAGTCAAATTCGACATCCTTAACCCGGTCGTTGCTCAGGTCTCCAAAACGGACCGCCCCGAGACCGACCATCCTGGCGGCGCTTTCCTTGTCCGCCAGGCCGGGATTTTTCTCTTCAATGATCTCGCGCGCCAGGTTTATGGCCTTCTGGAGCACCTCCTCCAGGAGGATCATCTTTCCTTCCCGCGTAGACATCCGCCCTTCCTTGAAGCGGATCAGGCCAAAGGGGATGTGGATGCAGTCCTGAGCCCAGGAGAAGCCAAGCAGTTCGAGAATCTTTACCATCTGCTGGAAGTGCAGCTTCTGTTCGGCGCCGACGACATAGAGCGCCTTGACAAAATTAAAGGTGCGGTGGCGGTATTGGGCCGCAGCCAGATCCCTGGTCAGGTAGAGGGTGGCCCCGTCTTTCTTGCGCAGCATCGCCGGCGGGAGCCCGTATTTTTCCAGGTCCACGATGAGGGCGCCTTCGCTTTCCACAGCCACGCCTTTCTCCTGCACCATCCTGATTACATCGTCCAGCATGTCGTTGTAATGGCTTTCGCCATGATAGTAATCAAACTTGATGCCCAGCAGGTCATAGATCTGATCGTAGTTTTCCAGGCTGAGCCGGCGGAAAAGCTGCCAGTAGTTGACGGCCTCTTCCTCCCCGTCTTCAAGGCGCTTAAACCAGGCGCGGGCCTCCTCTTCGAAAGCGTCATTTTTTTCCGCCTCCTGGTGAAAGCGGACATAAAGGTGATAGAGGTAATTAACCGGGTCTTGCTGCAGCTTTTCATCGTCGCCCCAGCGTTCATAGGCCACGATCATTTTCCCAAACTGCGTGCCCCAATCGCCGAGATGATTGATCCCAATGGTGCGATAACCCTGGGCTTCTAAAATTAAGCAAAGGGCATGGCCGATCACGGTGGAGCGGATGTGCCCTATTCCGAAAGGTTTGCAGATATTGGGCGAGGAGTAGTCAATAACGATTGCGCCTCCTTTGCCTAGGTTGCTCCTGCCGTATTCGGAACCGGCCTCATAAATTTTCTTGAGCAGATCGCGGCTGAAGACGGGATAGTCCAGGTAAAAGTTAAGGTAAGGCCCCCGGGCCACCGCTTTTTCCCAGCACTCTCCCCGCCTGCCGGAAAGGGCTTCGCCCAGCTCCGCGGCAATCGCCGCCGGAGACTGTTTTTTCTGAGCAGCCAGGGTAAAGCAGGGGAATGCCAGGTCGCCCATCTCCGGGGCAGGCGGCTCTTCAAGCAGCCCTGCAATGCGGGATTCTTCCAACATCACCAGCGGCGCCAGGACCCGGCTAATTTCTTCTTTGCAGTGGTCCATTCACGGCCACCTCGTTTCTCTATATTTTATAGTATTTTAGCCCAAATAGAGTAAAATGACAACGCATTTCCCAAAACCCGGAAAATACCGCATTAAGCGGTTGAGAAATATATAGAACAAGTATGCCCTTAAAATTCGGGATTGATATGATACGGTTTATAAATCTGGCGGCTCAAGGAAGGATAGCCCTCCGGCGGGGACCATCTTTCACCTTCCACATAAATTTCCACGTAGCGGCTGTCGCTGTTATTAACAGCGGTTAGGAAGAGGGCGTCGAGGATCATTGCCGCCTGCAGCTGCTCTATAACATCCCCGCCTTCGGGAAAAAGCATGCAGAAAGATGAATTTAAATTAATCGTCACCACATTGCCGTTTTCCTTGACTTCTACAAGATCCAGATCTCCCGGGACAAAGTAAAAGGCGCGGCAATGCTTTATCACCGCCTTGAGCAACCCGTCAAGATCGCGCTGCTCAATGGCCAGGTCTTGCGCTGCTTGGGGGACAATGTAGTAACGTTCTTTAACACGCACAGGAATAAAGAGAGGTTCTCTCCAGCGATGGGGCTTTAGAGGCTGCTCCAAAACCAACCCGTCACCAAGCAGCTCCAGCGGCTCCCCCCCGGCGGTCAGGTAAATTTCTTTCACTTCGGGGAAACAGCCCACTGTATAGCACAGCGACTTAAGGGCATTGGCTGTTAGAAAAGAATCGGGGGGCTCGTTCAATTCGGGGGAAAGTTCCAGAAACAGCTTCCCGTTCTCGCTTTCAAGGGCAAGCTCTATTTTAGCCTCCTTGGGGATAGTCCGATCCAGTCCACTTTCGCGGGAGGGACCGCGGATCAGCTCCTCTATAGCGGCCCGCAGCGGACTCTCGGTCTGGCTGATGAGCCTGGAAACAGGAATTAGGTTATCGCCGCTGTTGAAGAAAAGGGTAATGGCCATCTGGCCTTTATCCAATTCGGCAACCGCCGGACTGTAAAGCGGCGCCGCCGCCGAAGGCTGGGGGTGATCCCAAACCAGGTCCTCCTCGAGGTCAATCACGTCAATATAACCGTCTTCGCCGCCCAGAACAATATAGCGGCGGTTGGAGGTAACAAGCAGCCGTTCTACACGCATCCCCAGCTCCAACCTCGTGGTGAGCTCTTCGCCGGCTTCATCAAAAAGAACCATTTGGCTGAAATCTTCCTTGTAATGGCGCCAGGAGCAGGTAATAATCCGGTTGCCGTCGGCGGTAAATGAAAGCAGCGCCCCTTCGGCTATTTTCTTCCGCCAGAGACTCTCTCCTTCGGCGCTAAAATAGAAAAGGTTTTCGTTCTGCCCCTCATTGCTGCCATAGACAAGAAGGTTGTTGTTATGGGGATTAAACATGGCCGCCTTTGTGTTAAAACCGTCAGGCAGCGTTCGCTTCCAGAGCTCTTCTCCCTGAGAATTGCAAACAACGAGCGCATTATCCTCAATTAAGGCCAGCCTGTGACCGATGCGGGAAACCGCAACCAGGCTGACGCCTTCGCTCTGCCACAGGATCTCTCCCGTTAACGCCACCGCGCCGGTGACAATCCTTTCATCATCCTGGCAGCTGTAAAAAACCTGTCCCCGGTCAAGCTGCTCACCGGCCAGGTATATATTCTGCAAGGGCGGTGCAGCAATACTCCACAGAATGGCCCCATCGCGGCTGTCGTAAAGCTCCAGATGATGTGTCTCCTCTTCCGGATCGCCTCTGGCAATGAGAACCCGCCTTCCGTTGGTGGAGAGCGCCAGCAGGTAGACCGGTTCTCCCAGCTCCTGATCCCACCAGGACTGCTGGTCTGTGGACATGAAGAAGAGGTGCCCTCCTTCGGTCCCCACGGCCAGGTATTTTCCGCAGTCGGAAATTTTAGTTTGCAGGGGATTCTCTGGAAAGCTTTTTTCCCAGCGCAGCCTGCGTTCACGATCCAGCAGGCTGACCTTCTTTGAATCGGTGCCAAAAAGTATTCCTGTTACATTGCGGTCAACGCTCAGATCCAAAAGGCCTGCGCCGGTAAACCAGAGTTCAAAGAGGTCTCCGTTCTTACTGTCGGTTTGCGGTTCGATGGGATCGCCGTGCTTTAAATATGGTTTCAGACTTTGGACGCCATAAAGAGCTGTTCCGGCGATCACGAAAAAAGCCGCCAGGCCGATCAAGAAATAGTAGGGCTGAATTCGTCTCATGTAAAACCCCTTTGTTGCCATAAGTGGTTGATCTATTTTATCATTAACTTAGAATAATCTTTTTGCCGGCACTTAAATTTTAAATTAATAATTGTTAACATCTTGCCGCAGCAGCGGCAGGGTGAAATAAAAGGCGCTTCCTTCGCCTTCTTTGCTCTCAACCCACACTCTTCCCCCGTGTGCCTCCACTGTTTCTTTGACAATGGCCAGGCCCAACCCCGTGCCTCCCATCTCCCGGGAACGGGCCCGATCAACCCTGAAAAACCTCTCAAAGATGAAGGGAAGGTCTTTTTCAGGAATGCCGCAGCCGGTATCTTCGACTTTTACCCCCGCCGCTTCCTCTTCTCTCCAGAGCGTTACCTTGACCCAGCCGCCGGGAGAGGTATATTTCAAAGCATTTTCCAAAAGATTGTGCAATACCTGCCGCAACTGGAGACTGGAACCTGCGACCATATACTCTCCGGCAGGAAGGTCGCTCAGCAGCCTGATATCCTGGCGGTCGAAGCGGGGCAAAGCCTGCTTGATGAGGTCACGAATCAGTTCGTCGAGAGCAATATGCTCCCGTCGGGTTTCTCCAGCCTCCAGCGTGGTCAACTCCAGGAGATCCCGGACCAGGGCAATCAGTCGATCCATCTCATGGTCAAGGTCATCCAGGAATTCCTGCCGCTGCTCCGTCTCCATTTCGTAATCTTTAAGCGACTTGATCAGCAGGCTGAGAGAGGCCAGGGGGGTGCGCAGTTCATGCGCTACATTGGCGACGAAGTTGCGCAGGTTTTTTGTGTAATAATTAAGCTGTTCCGCCATCAGGTTAAACTGACGGGCCAGCCGCCCAATTTCATCTTCAGACTTTACAGGGATGCGCTGTTCCAGCTTTCCCTCAGCCATCTTTCCCGCCGCCTCAGTAAGCAGCTCCAGGGGACCGGTAAAGCGGCGCGCCAAAAAAACCGCTCCGATTCCGGTAAGTGCGGCAGCCAGCAGGGTGGCCAGCGTAAGAAAGCCCCGGATGTCCGCAATAATCTGGTCAATCTCCTGCAGGGAAGCAGAAAGGAAAACGGCTCCTACCGGCTCGCCTTCTTCTTCCTCCTGCACCGGCAAGGCCACCTGCATTACTTTCTGTTTCGAGAGCTCGCTGTATTGAATGCTGATCCCTTTCTCGCCGGCAAAGGCGGCGGTCAACTCATCGCGGTCGAGAAGCTGTCCCAGAAGCCCTCCCACAATGACGGAGTCCCCAATAACAATTCCCTTCCTGTTCACAAAAATCACACGGGCGTTCATCTGGCGGCCAAAGTTTTCGGCCAGCCAGCTCAGGCGAACCGGGTCAACCTGATCCTTCAACTGGCCCGCCACAAACCGGCCGGCAAGAGTTCCGGAGCGGACCAGGTTGTCCTCCCTCGATTTAATATAATAGTTCTCAATCAATTGATCCAGAAAAAAACCGACGATTAGCATGACTGCCAAAATCGCCAGCAAAAAGGTAACCGTCAGGCGGGAGCGAATGCTTCTAAATCTGAGCATCAAGCTTCCTCCCTGAATTTATAGCCCGTCCCCCACACGGTCAGGATTAACTGCGGTTTGCTGGGATCCTCCTCAATTTTTTCGCGCAGGTGCCGTATATGAACGTCCACTGTCCGCGCATCGCCGTAATAGTCATAGCCCCAGATCTGCTCCAGAAGCTGTTCTCTTGAATAGACCCGGCCGGCGTTGGAAGCCAGGAAGCTTAAAAGGGCAAATTCTTTGGCGGTCAGGTCGATCTCCCGCTCGCCAAGGCGCACCCGGTGCTGTAAGAGATCAATCTGCAGCGCCCCGATCTGGATCTGTTTGCGCAAACCGTCATCCCTGGCGGCGCTGCGTCTTAAAATTGCCTTCATCCGGGCGACAAGCTCCCGGGGATTGAAGGGTTTGGTTATATAATCGTCGGCGCCCAGCTCCAGGCCGAGAACCTTGTCGATATCCTCGCCCTTGGCGGTGAGCATAATAATGGGAATTTCCTCTTTTTTACGTATTTCACGGCAGACTTCAAAACCGTCCAGGCCCGGCAGCATCAGGTCGAGAATGATAATATCGGGGTTAACCTTGAAGGCTTTCTCGAGCGCCTCTTCCCCGTTGTAGGCCTCTTCGACGAGAAAACCCTCTTTCTCCAGGTTGAATTTCAGCGCCTTCACCAGAGTTTTCTCATCATCCACCAAGAGCACTTTCTTTTTCGCGGACATTTATTTTAACCTCCACCGGTGATCTGCTTATAACAACGCGCTATCTCTTTAAAGTCTTCCCAAACCGGCCTTTTTTTGCTGCTGTCGCGGAGCAGCGCCGCCGGGTGAAACGTAGGCTTATAGCTGCGGCCTTCAATTTTGTACCAGCGCCCCCGCAGACGGGTCAGCGATTCGCTGCCGCCGATGAGCGTCCGCGTAGCCAGGGCGCCCAGGCAGACAACCAGCGGCGGGTCGACAAGGCGAATCTGCTCCTTCAAGTAGGGGAGACACTGCTCCACCTCGCCGGCTGCGGGAAGACGGTTCCCGGGAGGGCGGCACTTGACTACGTTGGCGATGTAAAGCTCGCCCCGCTTCAGGCCCGCCGCCTCCAGGATGCGGTCAAGCAGCTTGCCGGCGGCTCCCACGAAAGGCCTTCCGAGGCGGTCTTCTTCTGCGCCGGGACCTTCACCTACCAGCATCAACCTGGCTCGGGGGCTGCCGTCAGCGAAAACCACCTGGGTGCAGCCGTCCCTCAGCGCACAAAGCCGGCAGCCGCGGCATTTCTCCTCCAGCGCGGCCAGCCGAAGGCCGCTGTCCCTTTCTTCAGCCGCACCTTTATCCTTTTCCAAAAAATCAAAGAGGGTTTGCTGGCAGTTTTCTTCCAACGGCTGTCACCTCGCTATGTAATTCCACGCCGTTGACTTTTCTTCCTGCCTTATGTGCTCATGGCTTCTTCAGCCGCCCCGACAGCTTCTCCCGCTTTTACCGGGTGGCCAAGCAGCTGCAAACAGATCTCCAGGGCAGAGATGCCGGCGATAATATCGAGACCGTCTACCGCTCCCAGGTGGCCCACGCGAAAGATTTGGCCTTCCAACGCTCCCTGTCCGCCGGCAATCTCGATTCCAAAGCGCTCCAGCATCATTACCTGGAGCCGCTTCCCGGAAATATTGGGGGGATTCATTATGGCCGTCACCGTAGGCGAAGCAAAGCGCTCTTCTTTCACCAGCGGCTCCAGGCCCAGCGCCCGCGCCGCCGCCCTGACCGCCGAAGCCATGCGCCGGTGCCGGGCATAGCAGTTTTCCCGCCCTTCGGCAAAATAGATCTGCAGCGCCTCCCGCAAGGCCACAAACTGGGGCAGGGCGGGGGTAAAGGGTGTCTGTCCCTTTTTCAGCAGCTCTTCGGCCGTTTGCAGGTTAAAATAATACTTCGGCATCTTCGAGCTCGCCGCAGCCTTCCAGGCCCTCTCGCTGGCGCTGATGAAGGAGAGCCCCGGCGGGAGGAGGAGCGCTTTTTGTGACCCGGTAAAACAGACATCCACGCCCAGCCGGTCCACGGGCAGATCTACCGCTCCCATGGAGCTGACGGTATCAACCAGCAGCAGGGCCGGATGATCGCCGCGAATGCGGCTGATCTTTTCCAGGTCGTTCATCATCCCGGTAGAAGACTCGTTATGGACAACCGTGATCGCACGTATGCTCGAATCTTTATCCTCCCGCAGCCTGGCTTCCAGGGCGGCATAATCTAGCGGCTCTCCCCACGCGCTCTCCAGCCGCTCCACATTCCCGCCATATGCGGCGGCTATAGAGGCGAAGCGGTCTCCAAAAAGCCCATTGACCAGGGAAACAATTCTATCTCCCGGTGACAAGAAGTTTACCACAGCCGCCTCCATGGCTCCCGTTCCGGAAGAGGTAAGGATAAATAGACGGCTCTCGGTCTGGAAAACACGTTTCAAGGATGCGGTCACTTCGGCAATGAGCTCTGCGAAGCGGGGCCCGCGGTGGTTGAACATCTCCGTGGACATGGCCCGCGCCACCGCGGGTGGAATCGGCGCCGGGCCGGGAATCAACAGGCGCTTGTTAAACATACTGTGAAGACACCCCTTTTTTGTATATGGTTCATTCCGGTGGAGCTGTAAGCAGTGCTTTGCGGCGGGCAAACCTCTCTTCAGCCAGCTCCAGAAGCCGGCTGACCAGTTCCCGGTAGCTGATCCCGCTTACTTCCCACAATTTCGGGTACATGCTGATGCTCGTAAAGCCGGGGATGGTATTGATCTCGTTAAGTATAACCGATCCGCTTGCGGGATCGACAAAAAAATCGACCCGGGCCAGCCCGCTTCCCTCAATGGCGATAAAGGCACGGCGAGCCAGATCCCGGACTTTTTCTTCCAGCACCGGGCTCAATTCGGCCGGGTAAATCAGCTCGGAGCGGTCATCGAGATACTTGGCGTTGTAATCATAAAACTCGTTGCAGGGGATGATCTCGCCCGGCCTTGAGACCAGGGGGTTCAGATTGCCCAGAACGCTGCATTCGATCTCTCTCCCCTTGATTTCCGCTTCCACAATCAGCTTGTCATCATAGCGCAGGGCTTCTTCAACAGCGCCGGGCAGCCGGGCCGCATCGGTAACCTTGCTTATGCCCACACTGGAGCCGAGATTGGCCGGTTTGACAAAACAGGGCAGCTTTAGCACATGGCGGATCTGCTCCATAAGGCGGGAGGGCATCTCTTGCCACTGCCAGCGATTAAAGTAAAGGTAAGGGCCGACCGGCAGGCCATGGTTTTGAAAAATCATTTTCATGATCACTTTATCCATCGCCACAGCCGAAGAGAGCACGCCGCACCCCACGTAAGGGATGCCGGCCATTTCAAAGAGGCCCTGTATGGTTCCATCCTCGCCGTAAGGACCGTGCAGAACCGGAAAAACCAGGTCCAGCGGCTGAAACTCCCAGGTTGCAGATTGTCCCTTTTTCTCAATGAGCAGGCCGGGACGCTGCGGATCGGTCAGCATCACCGCCCGCCGGGCATATTGCAGATCGCGTTGCTCCCAGAGCAGGCTCCAGACATCTTCACCGCTCATCCAGGTTCCGTTCCTGCTAATCCCGACGGGGATAATAGTATAGCGCTCCCTATCGATGGCCTCCATAATCGAGCGGGCCGATCTTAATGAAACTACATGTTCTCCGGAGCGGCCTCCGAAAATCACCGCTATATTTTTCCGCTTCACGCGCCTAGTCCCCCTTAATTATTCAAAATCCCGCCGTGCTTTTTTCCACCGTCCAGTTAATGAAAAATTTATTTCACATTATAACATAATATGAATTGCATTTTGGATAAATAATCTAGCCGGTATAGTTTGTCCCCACGGACTGGAAGGTTTATAATCAAAGTTGAAGATTATTTCAGGAGGAATCTCATGAAACCGGCAGCAGTTATTCTTGGAGCCAACTACTATACCCCCCTCGGCGCCATCCGCACTTTGGGCCGCCGCGGCGTCAAGGTCTATGCCCTCGACTATCATTTCCCCACCGCATATGCTCTCTCGTCAAAATATGTTTTTAAAAAAGTACTCTGCCCCGATGTAAACAAAGATGAACAGGGAATGGCCCGCTTTTTAATTGAACTTGGAAAGCAATTTTCAGAGATGCCGGTTTTGATGGCCGGGCACGACAATTACGCCCTCCTGATATCGCGCTATGCGGAAGAGCTGGCTCCTTATTTTCGCATTCCCGCCAATCCCCCGGGATTACTCGAGGAAATTATAAATAAAAAAGGGCTGTACCGGATCGCTCAGAAGCACGGCTTGCAAATGCCGCTTACCTGTTTCCTAGAAAATACATCTGATTTGTCCGAAGTAGCTGAACAAATGCGCTATCCCTGCATGATCAAGCCGGCGCTTTCCCACGAGTTTGTGCGAATTTTCCGGAGTAAATGCTTGATTGCCTCCGATAGATCTTCCTTGACCGATGCTTTGTCCCGGGCTCAGTCAGCCGGACTGGAAGTAATGGTCCAGGAGATTATCCCCGGCTTCGACGACTGCATGTATGTCTTTGACGCTTATATCAACAGCGAAGGGCGCGCCACCCACACACTCACCGCGCAGAAGCTGCGCCAGTTTCCCATAAATTTCGGCTCATCCACCCTGACCCATCACTGTTACGATCCCGAACTTGCCGCCCTGGGACTTGAGTACATGCGCCGCATCGGCTATCGCGGCTACGGGGAGATCGAATTCAAACGGAACCCTCTAGACGGAAAATTCTACATGATTGAGATAAACGCCCGCTTAAGCAGCTTGAATGTCCTCTTTGACAAATGCGGCATGGAGTTCGCCTATATCCACTACCAGGATCTCATCGGAGAGCCGCTGCCGGACTGCCATCTCCAGGAAGAGAAACCCTGGGCCTTCTGGCATGCCTATGAGGATTTTTTTAGCACCAGGGCTTATATAAAAAGCGGGCAGCTGGGCTGGAGAGAAATTATCCGCCCCTGGTTAAGCCACCATAAGGCCCACGCCATCTGGGCCGCCGATGATCTCAAACCTCTTTTCGCTTTTGGGAAGGTGCTTTTGGCTAAGCTGTTCAACAAGGCGGGGAGACTTTTAAAAGGGCTATTCTCACGATTCAAAAGGCATTCGAAAGAATGAAGCCTTACTTAGATAGAGAGCAGTTCATAGACAGGTTTTCCCTGGACAGGGGATTCCCGGCCATAAACTGCTCGTATCTGCACGGCGCTTACTCTTTTTCTTTTTCCGCCTTCGCCGCGGCGATCACCTGCTCCGCCACCTGGTGCGGCACCTCTTCGTAGTGCGAAAAAGCCATGGTAAAGAAGCCCCGCCCCTGGGTCATGGAGCGCAGGTCAATGGAATATTTAAACATCTCGGCCATAGGCACCTGGGCCCGAATTTTCTGCAGTCCGCCGGCAGATTCCACACCCTGGATTCTCCCCCTGCGGCCGTTTAAGTCGCCCATGATATCGCCCATGAAGGCTTCAGGAACAGTAATCTCCACGTTCATCACCGGTTCCAGCATCACCGGTTGAGCCTGCTCAATCCCTTTGCGGAAAGCCATAGCCGCGGCAATCTTAAAAGCCATTTCGGAAGAGTCCACCGTATGATAAGAGCCGTCTACCAGCTTTACTCCCACGCCGACCACCGGATATCCGGCGAGAACTCCTTCTTCCATGGCCTCGCGGATCCCTTTTTCCACCGCCGGCACATATTGCTTGGGGACCACACCGCCGAAGATCTTATCTTCGAACTGAAACCCTTCCCCGGCCGGCAGCGGCTCCAGATCGAGATAGACATGGCCGTACTGGCCGCGCCCGCCGGTTTGTTTTTTATGCTTCCCTTCCACTCTACTGGCCTGGCCGCGGATAGTCTCTTTATACGGCACCTTGGGCGTGGAAAGATTAACCTCCACCCCGAATTTCTGGGCCAGCCTGCTGACGATGATCTCCAGGTGCAGTTCTCCCAGGCCGGAAATAACCGTCTGACGCGTCTCCGCGCGCCGCTCCAGGCGGAAGGTAGGATCTTCTTCGAGAAAGCGCGACAGGCCGCTGCTCACTTTCTCCTCGTCGCCTTTTGTTTTCGGTTCGACGGCAAAGGAGATTACCGGCTCGGGGAAGTCTATGGGCATAAATTGGAAAAGGTTGCCGCGGTCGCAAAGCGTATCCCCGGTGGCCGTATGCTGCAACTTGGCTACTGCGGCAATATCGCCGGTTACCACTTCTTCCATGGGGAGCTGGTTCTTGCCCCGCATGGAAAAAAGCTGCCCGATGCGCTCATTTTTCTCCCTGTTCACATTATACACCTGCGAATCGGGGCGCAAGCTGCCGGAATAAACCCGGAAAAAGTTGATCCGGCCCACGTAGGGGTCGGCCAGGGTTTTAAAAACCAGCGCAGCAAAAGGTTCTTCCGGGGAAGCTTTACGCGTCGTCTTCTCCCCGCTTTCCGGGAGAATCCCTTCGATCTCCTCGCTGTCTACCGGCGACGGCATGTAGCTTTTGATAAAATCGAGCAGCGCTCCGCTGCCGTAGTTTTTGGTGGCGGCGCCGCAAAGCACCGGTATAATCTTGCCCTCAAGAATACCGCGGCGCAGGCTCTTCCGGATCTCTTCGGGTTCCAGGGCTTCGCCTTCAAGGTATTTGAGCAGGAGCTCATCTTCGGTCTCCGCCACCGCTTCGATCAGCTTTTCCCGCATTGCTTCAGCCTTTTCCCGCAAATCTTCAGGGATCTCCTGCTCCTCCATTTTCTTGCCGTCGGCGGAAAATAGGAGCGCTTTCTCTTCGATAAGGTCGACTACTCCTTTATACTGATCTTCTTTCCCGATGGGCAGCTGAACGGGAACCACCTTGGTTCCGAAATGCTCCAGCAGCTGGGCCAGGGTACCCTCAAAATCGGCGTTTTCCCGGTCCAGCTTGTTTATCAGAACCAGGCGGGGCAAGTTGAAGTCTTCGGCGTAT
>Ga0208564_1002408_pt1 | contig 14809 bp, 17 predicted proteins | sample AD_UKC073_MetaG_FD_184439 | JGI IMG/M metagenome (GOLD analysis project Ga0208564, IMG submission 184439) | Active sludge microbial communities of municipal wastewater-treating anaerobic digesters from USA - AD_UKC073_MetaG (SPAdes) (version 2) | ecosystem: Engineered > Bioreactor > Anaerobic >... | reverse complement strand
AAGGTGTTACCATCGCTGGCAACACCAATCCGCGACAAACAGAAGACCGCCTGTTTTACTGAAAACGTCGGTATCGGTATTTGTACATTCCGGAAAGAACGCCAAACCAACGCATACTGTTGGTAGTTCTGACAAGTCTTCCACCCGAAGATTTGTCCCCGCGTATGCGGGGTAAACCAGGCGCTGCGCGGGCTATACCCGGCGGACCGCGATTTGTCCCCGCGCATGCGGGGTAAACTAGTCCTCACCGCCGCTGACGGAGCAGTATGCGGGTCGATCCCCGCGCATGCGGGGTAAACCTGCAGCCGGATGTCGGTGGCCCAGGCAATCTGGGTCGATCCCCGCGCATGCGGGGTAAACCCTGTTCGCGGCCTAGTGCATGATCTAAGTAAAGGTCGATCCCCGCGCATGCGGGGTAAACTCGTAGACGTACCAACACTCACCGTCTTTTAGCGGTCGATCCCCGCGCATGCGGGGTAAACTGAGGTTGCAAGCGTTTTTTGCAATTTTTATTGGGTCGATCCCCGCGCATGCGGGGTAAACAGAGTAAGTGCCGCCGATGTAGTAGCCCACCTCGGTCGATCCCCGCGCATGCGGGGTAAACATCAGCGTAAGAGCATAGCGTATGGCGGTCAAAGGTCGATCCCCGCGCATGCGGGGTAAACTGCAAAGCTGGCTGTCAAAGAAAGCCTATACACGGTCGATCCCCGCGCATGCGGGGTAAACAGTCTGTGTCCGAATAAACATAATCATCACCCAGGTCGATCCCCGCGCATGCGGGGTAAACTTTGTAGTCGCCCGCGGCCAAGGCGGCAATCATGGTCGATCCCCGCGCATGCGGGGTAAACCGTGCCCCAATCGCCCGGTAAGCCGGGTGTACGGGTCGATCCCCGCGCATGCGGGGTAAACCTCCCCTATTATCGCCAGCTGGTTGGCTCCTGCGGTCGATCCCCGCGCATGCGGGGTAAACCACCTCCTTGGCTTTTTTCAGCAACCCGTTAGCGGTCGATCCCCGCGCATGCGGGGTAAACTGACGCGTCGGTCTGTCCTTCCGAGCCGGACGGGGTCGATCCCCGCGCATGCGGGGTAAACTCTCCTACCTCCACTATAGCGATCATGTACCATGGTCGATCCCCGCGCATGCGGGGTAAACATATACAAAAAATGAAGCAAGGAAGCATAGATGGGTCGATCCCCGCGCATGCGGGGTAAACATTACAACCGTTTTCCCGGGGAACAAGGTACTCGGTCGATCCCCGCGCATGCGGGGTAAACCCACCAGCCTTCTCATCGATCCAATACACGATCGGTCGATCCCCGCGCATGCGGGGTAAACCATGCAGGCACTAGCACGGCTACAAGACGGCGAGGTCGATCCCCGCGCATGCGGGGTAAACTGAGGAACACCGGGAACTGGCGGAAGTACTGAAGGTCGATCCCCGCGCATGCGGGGTAAACAAACTCTGGTCCACGGTGGCCATGGAGCTTACAGGTCGATCCCCGCGCATGCGGGGTAAACCGGCGTAACCCGCCCACCCTTCTGCCGCTTGAGGGTCGATCCCCGCGCATGCGGGGTAAACGAGTCCTCGCCATAGCTCACGCGGCTGTACTCGGGTCGATCCCCGCGCATGCGGGGTAAACGATCGAAACTCTAGTCCATGGCGCGCATGGAGCGGTCGATCCCCGCGCATGCGGGGTAAACAATTGCCAAAGAAGTCAGTCCCGCTCATGTAGAGGTCGATCCCCGCGCATGCGGGGTAAACAAAAGAATCATGCAAGCCGTGTTTAACAATGTGGGTCGATCCCCGCGCATGCGGGGTAAACAGAAGCTCCCGGGCTTCGCCGGGTTCTTCGTAGGGTCGATCCCCGCGCATGCGGGGTAAACAAAGGTCCTCGAGTTCGGCCAACAGGGATTTGGGGTCGATCCCCGCGCATGCGGGGTAAACAGTAGGGCTTCAGCGAATTTCCAATGGAGAAACGGTCGATCCCCGCGCATGCGGGGTAAACACCCTAAACGGAGAAACATCGGCGAAACTCCCAGGTCGATCCCCGCGCATGCGGGGTAAACATGTAGAAACACTGAGAAGGGGAATCGCTCAAAGGTCGATCCCCGCGCATGCGGGGTAAACTCTTCTGACCGAGGATTTCCTCGGGTTGCCTAAGTAAGGTCGATCCCCGCGCATGCGGGGTAAACTATTCAGCCCACCTGTACCCCACTTCATCACGTGGTCGATCCCCGCGCATGCGGGGTAAACGCCAGGAAACTGCGGCAAATCGCCCAAACGCTGGGTCGATCCCCGCGCATGCGGGGTAAACGGACCGAATCCGCTGGAGCGCGGACAGCGATGGGGTCGATCCCCGCGCATGCGGGGTAAACGCACTTCCATCGGCGCTCATCCCCTCTGCGGCCGGTCGATCCCCGCGCATGCGGGGTAAACTTCGCCAACCAAGCCTTCCGGATGTTTTTTAACGGTCGATCCCCGCGCATGCGGGGTAAACTCACAGACTATGAGGAGATGGCCTGCAAGACTGGGTCGATCCCCGCGCATGCGGGGTAAACGTCATAGGAATCTTGCTAATGTCGCTATAGTAGGGTCGATCCCCGCGCATGCGGGGTAAACTAGATGTTACCTGCTTCTGCAACGCCGCGGCCGGGTCGATCCCCGCGCATGCGGGGTAAACGAAGAAAGTGCAGCAGATCCTGGAGAGGGGTGGGGTCGATCCCCGCGCATGCGGGGTAAACCATACTAGGCGAAGGCAAGCTCGCACGGAACAGGGTCGATCCCCGCGCATGCGGGGTAAACGCACTTCCATCGGCGCTCATCCCCTCTGCGGCCGGTCGATCCCCGCGCATGCGGGGTAAACTTCGCCAACCAAGCCTTCCGGATGTTTTTTAACGGTCGATCCCCGCGCATGCGGGGTAAACTCACAGACTATGAGGAGATGGCCTGCAAGACTGGGTCGATCCCCGCGCATGCGGGGTAAACCTACGCACATCCGAGCGGTGGACATCAAAGACGGGTCGATCCCCGCGCATGCGGGGTAAACCGCGCGTGGGGTTTGCCTAGCAGGTGCGGAAAAGGTCGATCCCCGCGCATGCGGGGTAAACTCCCCAGCTCCAAGAACCCCCTCTTGGAACTGTGGTCGATCCCCGCGCATGCGGGGTAAACCAGCTAGGAAGGAGGGCCCAGGGAGATATGTAGGGTCGATCCCCGCGCATGCGGGGTAAACTACAACAGAATCAAGAAGAGCAAACCGAGATAAGGTCGATCCCCGCGCATGCGGGGTAAACTATTCCCTCCTCTTAGCAATAAAAGTAATACACGGTCGATCCCCGCGCATGCGGGGTAAACCGATGTGCCTGGCAAACAGCTGATACAGTCTCAGGTCGATCCCCGCGCATGCGGGGTAAACTCCAGCACTGTGTGCTCCCGCCATCCGACGTAGGGTCGATCCCCGCGCATGCGGGGTAAACACCGCGTCTCGCCAGAAGTCGCTGGCGTTCTGGGGTCGATCCCCGCGCATGCGGGGTAAACGCAAGGCATGGTAGAGATCTGCAAAAGTGACAGGGTCGATCCCCGCGCATGCGGGGTAAACGTAGACGGAACAGGCTGTCCTACATAAGCCATAGGTCGATCCCCGCGCATGCGGGGTAAACTGGTGTAAGTCACAGTAATAGCCGGTGTAATGGGGTCGATCCCCGCGCATGCGGGGTAAACAACCACAACTACTTCGACATAGGCAACTACCGAGGTCGATCCCCGCGCATGCGGGGTAAACAACTATATTTATCATGGCAGAACATGGGGAGAGGGTCGATCCCCGCGCATGCGGGGTAAACAAAGCCGACTTCTACGAGAGTGAGAAGTTGAAGGGTCGATCCCCGCGCATGCGGGGTAAACTCCCTCATCCCCAGGAGCAGGCTCCCGGCCAAAGGTCGATCCCCGCGCATGCGGGGTAAACGCCGTTATCTCCAGTACTGTTGATGAAAGGCGGGGTCGATCCCCGCGCATGCGGGGTAAACTGCGGTTCATTGTCGTATACTATGAAGAATTTGGGTCGATCCCCGCGCATGCGGGGTAAACGTGTTTCCTTTGGCATCCAGCACTACGCAAGTGGGTCGATCCCCGCGCATGCGGGGTAAACTTCTTGAAATCCCTCTTTCCGTACATCTTGCGAGGTCGATCCCCGCGCATGCGGGGTAAACGCTACTTCTAAGCGAAGGGCCGATAGCTGTTGCGGTCGATCCCCGCGCATGCGGGGTAAACGACGAAAAACGCACCGAGGCTATAACCATCGAGGGTCGATCCCCGCGCATGCGGGGTAAACACTTCGCACTCGCCCAGGAGGGCCTTGAGCTTGGGTCGATCCCCGCGCATGCGGGGTAAACAAACAGACGCGGCAGGACAGGAGTCAGTTTGCCGGTCGATCCCCGCGCATGCGGGGTAAACAACCCCTGCTGCGCCATCTCCTCTACTGGAAACGGTCGATCCCCGCGCATGCGGGGTAAACATTGACGTAGTTAATACGCCGGTAGTGCTACACGGTCGATCCCCGCGCATGCGGGGTAAACTCGTGTACGAAGAAGGCGTGTCGAGGAGGTAGCGGTCGATCCCCGCGCATGCGGGGTAAACCAGGTGGGACAAGCCGTCAAGAAGCTGCGGGACGGTCGATCCCCGCGCATGCGGGGTAAACAATAAGGTTGAGGGAATTTAATGGGGAATATACGGTCGATCCCCGCGCATGCGGGGTAAACCGATGAACGTATGTCCAGAAGTTCGGGAACAGGGGTCGATCCCCGCGCATGCGGGGTAAACACAAAAAAAATAGGGAAAAAAGGTATAAGCTAAGGTCGATCCCCGCGCATGCGGGGTAAACGTTAGCTGAGCCTATATTGTTTTGGAATATAGGGGTCGATCCCCGCGCATGCGGGGTAAACTTCTTCCGTGGTGCCGGCGATGGGAGCAGGCAAGGTCGATCCCCGCGCATGCGGGGTAAACTTGGTTGGCGATAGTCTTGATAACCGCCAAGCGGGTCGATCCCCGCGCATGCGGGGTAAACTGTGTAGATGAAAATCAGTATAGTATCCACCCAGGTCGATCCCCGCGCATGCGGGGTAAACGGGTCTGCCTGATGGTGGTGAGAGCGATGCGGGGGTCGATCCCCGCGCATGCGGGGTAAACCTACGCACATCCGAGCGGTGGACATCAAAGACGGGTCGATCCCCGCGCATGCGGGGTAAACCATTGAGGCTGGGAAATTCTACCTTCTGGATGGGGTCGATCCCCGCGCATGCGGGGTAAACACCAGCGCGCTACGATCAGGCAAGCGCGCTCGGGGTCGATCCCCGCGCATGCGGGGTAAACAAGTTCTTCATGGCCTCGTGGGTGTCAGCCACGGGTCGATCCCCGCGCATGCGGGGTAAACGGGATCTTCTCCCCATCATCATCCCACTCGTGCGGTCGATCCCCGCGCATGCGGGGTAAACGGTGAAAATCAAAGGACAGAGTGAGCCGCACCGGGTCGATCCCCGCGCATGCGGGGTAAACCATTTCGATACGTTTGTAGCGGTTGAGCAGTTGGGTCGATCCCCGCGCATGCGGGGTAAACGCTGCCAAGAGCGCCATTGATTTTGAGTCAGCGGGTCGATCCCCGCGCATGCGGGGTAAACCTAGCTAATATCACCCAAATGCCCCAGTCCGAGGGTCGATCCCCGCGCATGCGGGGTAAACAATTTCCAGTAGTAGCTCCCAGCATCAGCCCAAGGTCGATCCCCGCGCATGCGGGGTAAACCGGGGCGAGTTCCCGTTCGGTGTGGCAATTAAAGGTCGATCCCCGCGCATGCGGGGTAAACTTGCAGATTGACCTCTTTGAGCGCCTTTTCGTAGGTCGATCCCCGCGCATGCGGGGTAAACAGCGTGGTTTGACGGCCGACCAGATTTGCAGCAGGTCGATCCCCGCGCATGCGGGGTAAACGCCGACCATGCGGTGGTTGAACTGCCCTAGCGAGGTCGATCCCCGCGCATGCGGGGTAAACACTGTCGTAGGTGCTGGAGCCGTGCCCACCTGAGGTCGATCCCCGCGCATGCGGGGTAAACCCTTGTTGAACAGGGTTTTTTATTGGCGCTCAACTCTGTATTTTGTGCCACTTTAGACTTCATTCAGTAAGTTAAGTTCCTGGATCCCTGAAGGGCCTCCGAGCCACTATCAAGCCGTCTACCGAGACCAAGTCGATAGGGGGAAGGCCCAACACCTTCACCGATTGCTTGCTTTCCATCCTATCGTCCCACACCATAACGATACTCGTGTCTCCACCTTCGAACCACTCCTCCAACACCTTCCAAACCCTTTCTCTCGCTCCCGCCGATAGGCTGGTTGTGGTGTAAACTCCCGGACCAACCTCCAGCATGGAAGAAGCGAGAAAGCCCCGTATCCTCGAATGCACGTTACGAGTTACCACCACTGTCAGTGACATAGAGCAACTCCTTAATTCGGTCAATCATCTTTGGAATAAGCTTGTGCTGTTTAAACCATCGCGCCGCTTCGTAACGCATGTGTTTTTCGAGCTCGCCCGGTTCAATACCCTTAGCTACCACGGAAAAGGCCAGAGGTAGCGTAATTTCAGCGCGCCACATATCTGCGATATCCAAAACAAAAGCGTTACTCGAATCCTCATGGACAAAACCCAAGGGAGGTAAAGCGCCGACAGCAGCCACAGCTATTTCGGCAGCAGCTTCCACAAAGGTTGCGGCATGGTTGATCGCTTGATTTGGCAGGTCATTCAGGCCTGGGTTTTGCCGATCGTATTTCCGCCCTGCCCATTCGATACCGTACTGCTTTGCCAACATCTGATACTGCGCCTTTACCCGAGCACCTTCCATGCCACGCAAGACGGAAATATCTTCTTGGGGGAAAGCCATCTGAAATCGATATCCATACATGCGCCGGATTATCTTCATTCTTTCTTTTTCATCGGCCCAAAGGCGGGCGTGCGCCCTGGCTACGGCAGACCTGCCCGTTCCCATGGGGGGTGCGGTGTAGTACTTCACTCCTCCTTCCCCCACCGCAGCCAGCAACGTCCCATGGCGCGCCGTAATCCTGAGTACGTCGTGGGTAACTGACGTGCCCGGTCCCAGCAGGATCATAGATACTGCTTGATAGGGGATAGCATACTCGCCAGGCTCCAGTTCCGGGCTCCCTGCAGCTTTGAAGCATAGTGTGCCGTCTTGTACAAACAGGTTACCTCGCGACAGATACACCAGACCGTGCCGATCAATGTGGGGAATACGCGCTTCGGCCAGGCCTAAACGGCCTGGAAAAACAATGCTCATCGCGGCGAACTGAGCAGGATCATTCCGTAGCCAAAGGAACGATGCCTACCCAAACCTTTCCTCAGCATCTGAGCAAAACTCTCCGGGTCAGTCACTGTAAGGTTCCCCTCAAGCAAGGCATGTGGCCTGGTAATCATGGCGCTCTTACGCTCTTGGTTTGTCTGAAACCGCATCTGACGTCTGAGTCTCACCAAGCGAAAACCGGTCATACGAACGTCATGCACGGTTGCTCCGCCGGCTTCAAACCTTTCCTTGAGCCAATCCGCATACACGCTTTCCCGCTGCAGATCGTGTGCGCCTCCTTCTGCCCGGATTAGGAATAGGTCCTTCTCAACCCCGCTGCCTGCTTTCCTGCCCACGGGGCAGCACAACACCTGAAACCCCAGCCTTCTCCCCCGATGCCACTGGGGCATGGGTTTGCTGTTGATCATCACCTCAGGCCTTGGGCAGACACTTATTGCGCACGGCAGAGCAAACTCATTGAGCTGCCCACGGAGTTCCTGGGCATCCGCTTCGCTGTAGCCAAGAACCCTGGCAGAACCGCTCCTGTTTATGAAGAAACGCCATGGTTTTGGGGCCAGTTCGCCAAAGGCAGCAGCGAGCCACTGATGAACCGCATACCCATAATCCACTTCCAATCTGCCGCGATAGCCCATCACATCGTAAAGGAAGGTGTGGAAAGAAGCCAAGTCCAGCTGAATCTCAACCATGTTGAACACCATCACAATCCCACCTCGATCATGCCTTCGCACCTCTTCCTGCTGCCGGCGGGTAGTTGGTTCTGCCAGTCCCTCAAATCATACACCAGACGGGTTTCGGGCGCTGTATCTTCAAATGACCGCGGCGTCCAGCAGGCACGCGTATAACAACGCCCCTTAGCCTCCTGCCCGGATCGGGTCCAGATCGGAACACGGGCGAGTATGGATAAAAGATCCTCTCCTTCCATAACTGGCGTGCGGGGATCCAGCAGCGGTCGCGATGGCAGACAAGTCTTTCTCCCCAAGAACAGGGGCCGGACAGGCTCCCGCAGTGCATGCACGACTGTCTGCAGATCAGGGTCTCCTTCGGTGGTAAGACCCACAGCTACAGTCATCAGGCCATCCACCAGGTAATGCCTGTACCTCTGGTGGATGCCATAGCGGGCAGCAGGGCCACCCGCCCTGTGCTCAGGCTCCCCGGAAGTAGTCCAACCGGGGTTGCGCATTTTGGGGCTTCCCAAATCAACCGTGTGATAGTCAACCATCTCCTCGGGGTCCACGTCCCATCTAGCGGCAAAATCCAACCGTTCCTGCAGATCAGTAAGCTTGGCAAAATCACTGTGGTCATAGCCCAGCGCGTTGCCTATCAGACCCGTGAGCATTGCTACCCCGGGAAAAGAATCTGTAAAACCGTGCTGGTCCACAATAACTGAGCCGAAACTCATCTGCACAGCATCTAGACGCAGAATGGCAGCCTTCATCTGCTATCACCGAAGATAGCATCCAAACTGCGATCAATTGCGCTTTGAAGCGAGAGAGCCGGCTCATCTCCTGGCCAGGTGTGAACGGGGCTTAGAGCCAAAAACCTGTAGTCGCCATTGACTCCATACATCTGGTCCATTGCCTGTATGTATTCAGCTAGGGCTGTGATGGAACAGCTCATGAGGTTGTCCGTCTCAGCCTTCAGTTCAACGGGTCTAAGAAACGCGTTGGCCAGACTGCGCGGTTGAGTCTTTCCGACTTCCAGCAACACGCATTCAGCCTTGGCATACGGGGCAGTGGCGCCCAGCTTCGCTCCGGGAGAAACCTCCGCTATAGCGTGGATCAGAAGCTCCAAAAGCTTCCGCGCACCAGTAGGATCCTGCTCTTGCCACTCCGAACGGCCGCAGCCAGTTAGATTACTCATCAGCAGCGGAACATCCACTACCACGTAACCGTAGTAAATCCCGCTGCCGAGCTCCATATCATTGGCATGGGCGGCGCCGGTTTCGTCGCCCGCCAAATCATCCACCACTGTAAAGAAATCAACTTCTGTATCCAAGGCATGGGTGGTAAAAGCGTGGGCCACATGGACTGGTGCATCCACTCGGGTTAAGATGTCTGAGGTAACGAAACGACCGAAAAGCGCACCCTCAAACCCGGCCACCGGGTTGGCGAACCCAGCCTGTTCCATCAGAGCCTTGGCGTTCTTCTTGCCAAGGCGGTCAGAAATCAGTTCTTGTCCCTTTTTCAGATCGCCTGTCTGGGCTGCCTCTTGAATCAACTGCACGAAGAAGTTGGCCTCAGGATTTCCAAAGAGAACCGGCTGCTTCATGGCCAGGGTGTCTTTGTCTAGGGCCTCCTTCTCGCCAGCTGCTGTGAGAAGAGTTTTCCCCAAATGAAGAATCAGATTGTGGGCCAGTTCAGGGTCTATTCCTTTCTCCAACACCCTCGGCTTGACAATACGGCCGAAGAAATGACGCGTACGGTAGCCCCGGGGAAAAGCCGTGCGCTCCAACATCCATTCCCGCCAATGACGCTTCTGGCATTGGCTGGAGATGCGCAGGCGGGTAGCGCCACCCAAGTTGATTCGCTTGGCCAATCCAGCGTCATCCCTGTTAAGCAAGGAAGCGTGATAACTCGTGAGAAAATGAACCTGCAGAAACACTCAGATCACTCCTTACGTCCGTAATTGTAGAAATCCCTGGCAATCCGGAAATTCAGTTCTTCTCTCTTCTCTGCATCAGAAGTGAGTAAAAAGCGCGCTCCCTCTACCCAATTGAACGGCTGCACCTTCGCCGCTAAGAATCTTACGGCCCTGAGAAAGAGTATTCTTCGCACCTCTCCTCGGGCGCCAAGCAGGCGTTCGAGCCTGGCTTCTGAATAGCCGTGCCTAGCCAGGGCTGCTCCCAATCCCACTCTCGGATCATGGGCGGCAGGACTCATCAAGGCGATGCCCGCCGTTATGGCCAACCAATCATCCCTCTGGTACTGCCAGTTACTGGGGCAGTAGTTTAGGGCGAAGCGGTAAAACGTAAGGGGAATGGGCTGAGCCGGGACCATCCTGCGTAGAGCCGCACGATCGCCAGTGGGGAAAGTGCTGCTGGAAATCACCGCTGCCATGCGACCAATAACAGCCTCCAGAGGTTCAGCTGCGGGAACTGTGCTCACTGTAACTCCCCCTTGTGTCGAAATTCTTGTAAAAAGCTCCCCAGAAAACGTTTCTTACTGTGGTTTTGACCAGGTAACGGCGCCCACTGTAGCCCGGCAGGGCTGCTTCGGCTCGTTCCAGAACCGCCAACGCATGCCTATGTAAGAACGAAGTCCAGCGATCCAACTCCTGGTCCTCGTCGAAAGGTTCAGGAACAGACCACAACCAAGGGAAGTAATCTGCAGACCAACGGAGTTCGAAATCGCGGACAACACCTGTCCAGGCAGCAGTGGAAAAATCATCGTCAAGACGCAGACGATCGGGCGCACCAAGGATGTGGGCAAAGACTGCTGGTTTCAAGACTCTGTTCTGCATAATCCCTGCGTACTCAATGGCGGTTTTGCTCAAGTCGTCCAGCGATTTCCTCCGACTGGCACCACCGAAAAGACTGGGTACTTTCTCCTGGGGTATCCTCACTTCCCAATGGTGGAAGCCGTCGGTTACCCCCTGTCCCCGCACGAGAACCGATACAGAAAACAGCAGGGAACCTCTCCAGTGGGTTAGCGGCCGCTGGAGCGCACTCAGCTTCACCTCATCGTGGAAGATCAAGCGCCGCATGTGGTCCGCGGTGATGCCTACAGGTGGAAAAGTTAACGCCTTCGCGTCCCCCTTCTGTACACCTTTTAGATCAACAGGAAGCCAAGGATCCCCTACCACTCCGTTCAGTTCCTTGGCAGCGATTCGGGGCTTGTCCGCCGAATACAGATGAGCTTTGATGATCCGTCCGTTCTTCCACACCAGCCGAACCCTTCGGCAGACCTCAATATAGAAAGGGTCCAATTGGGATAGCGCCAGGGGACTTTGACCATCCCAAGGCTCCAACCAAAGCAGTACGAGCCCCCGGGGGTCGTAACCGAAGGGTTCACTCAAAACTTGGTCGCGATGGAGCAACAGCCGCTCCACCGCATCGCGCCAACGCTGTCCTAAGGCTCGGCTGCGCATCAGCTCAACTATTGGCCTATTACCAAACCCACTGTTCATGCGTGAGATGCCTTGGTTTCCCCTGCCGAGAAACCCACTCATCGTCTGAAGGCTAATAAGGCTGTAAACCCATGAATCGATACTTGCCTGGAGGGCGCGAGCCTGCTTTACATCGTGGTTCTTGGCCGTTTGAAGGACATCCAGTGCATCCGGCGAGGCGGCTTCTGAGTTAGGTCTGCTCCCAGCAGGTAAGGGTACCTGCATAAAGCCCGGTTTTTCCAAATCATCTACAGAAAGTTCCCAGCCCCAAAGATCGCCCGACAACTCAAGCAGCCCTTCTCTCCAGAACTCTGCAGACTGTACAGGGTTGCTGATGCCCCTTCGCGCCAGAACAGCCCCGGCCAGATAGCACAGAAACACATGAAAAGCGTCGTGCTGGTGCCGCTGGAGCCCAACCAGCCGTTCGAGATGATCTGTGCCCAATTGAGCCAGGAGTTCTGGCAGACTAAGTACGTTCGGGCCCGACGTGGTTTCTGCCCGAAAAATGGGATCTGTCAGTAGGTTCAATCGACCACCTCCAAACCGTACCTGCTGTAGCTGTACACTTTTCCTGCTAGTTGAAGTAAACTCACCTCCCCTGCGGCCAACACCTGAACCGATCCTTCTCCGCTGTACTCGTTAGGCATCAGGTGCTCTGGTATGAGGACACTTGTCAAAGACGCACCGAAAGGACTTGTAAGCTGCTCTGCCAGCGCAAGCCGGAACGCATCACTACCTAGACGGGTTGCTACTGCACGACCAATGTCCACATAGGTCAAATCACGAAATGTCTCATGAAAAGGCTGGAGAACAGTATGGGCGTTCACCCGTTTAGCCAGTTCCACACCGCTCACCTTCAGGCCGTGCTCCAACCAGCACCTGCCGCTGAAGCTCTCAAGCTTATCAGGATGAGTGGCGAACTCAACTAGTTCCCGATTGTCCCGCGGAATGCGGATCTCACCTTTTTCTTCCAGCACTCTCCTGGTGAGCTCCAGCATCCGCAGATCTTCGTAGACACTCCCAAAACCGAGCCGCTGCCAGTCGTCCCTCACCTCACCCTTGGCAGTCAATCCTTCTTCCAGAGACCGATCTGGAACCAACACGACGCATTTTGCCGATTCATAGCCGGGCGGCCTAGAACGTTGATGGCGATGGAGGCGTCCAATGCGCTGCAGCAAAACATCGCTAGGGGCAAGGTCTGTAATGAGCAAATCCGCGTCAATATCGAGGCTTTGCTCCAGGGTCTGGGTACCAACCAGCAGAACAGGGCCTGGGGGGCTTCCTTTCCCAAAACGAGCACTGATCGCTCTATCCAGAATCTCCCTGTCTTCAGGGGCAAAGCGACCATGATGGGGACAGACCAACCCCCCACAAGAAAAGAGCCAATCACTAGATACGGCTGGATGGGTCTCAATTGCCTTCAGCAGCCTGATGGCTCGTGGCACCGTATTCAAAACCACTAGTACTCGAGCGCCTGCCTGAAGGGCAGGAACAAGCACAGGCTCGATTATTTCTTCTGGATCGAAAGCGTGGGGCACTAAGGAGATCTGCACCCGCTTGGGTCTCAAGCTTTGCTCCGCTGAAGCAAGCAGGCTGCCATCGGCAAGAGTTAAGGCTGGATAAGGCCGGGAGACTGCTTCGGGGAAGCTGGGACTAGTCGCCTGCGGGTTGAGGATGGTGATGTAGTTGTGGTGAGCTGCAGAACCCAAAGTGGCCGAAAGAAGCATTGCATACCCGCCAACACTCAAATGATGCTCTAGAAGGAAACGCAAGAGGTGGGACATATAGACATCGGACGCATGAACTTCATCTACCACCAACAGGCTGCGGTCAAGGCACACCGACCTCAGGTGAGCATGGTTGGTCTGTACTACAGACAAAAGCGCTTGGTCAATGGTTCCTACAGCGACCGAGGCGGCGAGGAACCGTTTGGGTCCCGCCGCAGCCCACTGGCGTTCTAGTCGCCGCACTTGCTCGTCATCTTCCCAGATATTTGCTTCATGTTGCTCCGGCAGAGCTCGCTGAGCGGGATGACCATCGATCTGAGCATAGCCAGGTACAGCAAGCAGAGTTACCGGCCTCTGCTCCGGATCGGAAAACCATCTTTCCACCCAGCTGTTTACACGACCGTACATCTCCCGGGCAGCAACCCTGGTAGGCAGGGCGAAATAAAGGCTGTCCACCTTTCCCGCGGAAAAAAGCCGCGCAAACCAGTTTAGGGCGGCTTCCGTCTTGCCTGAACCCGTTTCCGATTCCAACACGATCAACCTTGTCTTGGGATCATCGGGATCCAGACGGTCGGTCAACTGCTGTAGTGGAAGCGGTCGCAACGAGAACCTGGACTGGAAGTTCGCGCCAACGGACTTCAGAACGGGCTTTAACTCTGCGCTGTCTAGACCTATTGCTTCCAATGCTCGAGGCGCCATCTGTCTGCTGTGCTGCAAGCGCTCTGTGGGGGTCATATCCACGATCGGGAACCAGTGGCTGTGGGAACCAATCCAGTCTGCCAACATGACGAGTCCGGCAAAACGGTGATGAAACTCGGGTTCTGGGGGAAGGTGTGGAGTATGGTTAGAGAAGGCTTGAGGGAAAGCTATTGGCGCGAAATCAGAAATCTCCTTCACAGCAGCAAAGGGGTCCCTCCATCCGTCTGGCTGCCACCACACATCTCTAGCAATGCGGTAATTGCCAGCCTTGCTACCCGAAAAGGTGACAGGCCTGCCGTGGTGGGAAAAAATCGCAAAGAAGTAGCTGTCCGCGCTTGGTCCATCGGCGAACCAATATACGAGCTCAGGGGGCAAGCTAGCTAGAAAGCGTTCTTGAAGGTTGGCTTCAAAGAACAGGGGTTCCAGTTCGCGGATGTGGCCTGCGTGGGTGTTCCTTTCCTGCTTGATCTTATCCTGAAAACCCAAGTTGGCCTTACCAAGGTCGTGCAGCATAGCTAATACAGCAAGGCGTTCCAGCATCCCCGGATGCAACCTGGTACTTGTAGACTTGGCCAGCGCACGTCTAATGCCATCAATCTCACAAAGCGCCCTGAAGACAACGGCCACATCGATGGCATGAGCCAGTAACGGTAAGACCTTACCCGTTCTTGGGTCGTACTTCCCCCAAAACATCGCCGCCTTTTTCAACGGTCAGTCTTCCCCCTTACGCACGCTAACGGGTAGCACTTTACACTTCCTTTACTTCTATTCGGTGGAACTATTCCGATTCCTTCCCAACTTGGATTGTACAGTAAACGCCCCGAATGGACACAACCCGAAAACCTAGATGCTTTGTTTATCGGCATTTCCGAGATTGTGGATAACTCAAAACCAGAGATCGTGTAGGCACAACCAATGTGCATA
>Ga0208564_1002406_pt1 | contig 14832 bp, 12 predicted proteins | sample AD_UKC073_MetaG_FD_184439 | JGI IMG/M metagenome (GOLD analysis project Ga0208564, IMG submission 184439) | Active sludge microbial communities of municipal wastewater-treating anaerobic digesters from USA - AD_UKC073_MetaG (SPAdes) (version 2) | ecosystem: Engineered > Bioreactor > Anaerobic >... | reverse complement strand
CGAACTCCCTGACTGCTTCAATGGCAGCCTCCTTGACCCTTGGGTCTGAAGTCAGGCCCAGGTAGTTGTTGGAGCCTACCATTACAGTTCTTTTACCTTCTATGATAACTTCGGTGTCCTGACCCGTTTCAAGAGCGTGAAAATACGGGTAAAGACCGGCTGCCAGCACTTCTTTGTAATCGGTGTAGCTAAAGCATTTTTCAAAGATATCCATAGCTAAATAACCTCTCCTTTATGATTTGTGTATCATAAGTAATAATTCCGGGCTTTGCTTCAACCATTTTACCACATAATATACAATAAGTATATATTACGGATGAATCTATTTATTACAGTAATGGACAAATGTGTGTAATACAGACAGGCCGTGCAGAACAGCACGGTTTTATTCAATATGCCTCCAGGTTATGGTATAATTATTTAGCGGAAATAACGGCAGTTCATTGAATGGAGGAGACCGAGATGAAAAAGCACTATGGGAATATCGTACTGGTCACCGGGGCATCTTCCGGCATAGGGAAGAGCTGTGCAGAATATCTCGCGGGCATGGGTTACAGGGTCTATGGCACATCAAGAAAGGCACAGGAGCCTTCAGAACAGGGCATGAATGAAGCAGCAGACGGTAATGGAAATGCACAGGAGAACAGGACCGGGGACGGGGACCGGCAGGGAAGCTTAACGATGATCCGCATGGACGTGTGCAGCGAAGCATCCGTCAAAGCTGCCATTGATTACATCATCGCTCGTGAAGGCGAAATTGGCATCGTTGTGAACAATGCAGGCATGGGTATTGCCGGCTCTGTAGAGGACACTTCTCCGGAGGAAGCGTTTTTGCAGTTCGACACGAATTTCTTCGGGGTACACAGGGTGACAAGACAGGTGCTCCCCCATATGAGGAAGAATGGCAGAGGCCTGATAATAAATATTTCCTCAGTAGGTGCTTTATTTCCCATACCTTATCAATCCATGTATGTTGCATCCAAAGCGGCTGTAGAAGTCATGAGCGGGTCACTCCGCAATGAACTCAGGAATTTCGGCATCAGAGTCTGTGTGGTGGAGCCCGGAGATACAAAAACCGGCTTCACAGGCAATCGGCTGTTCGTGAAGGAAGGCGGCGAGGATTCGGCATATCACCTGCATAGCAGGAAATCCATAGCGGTGATGGAAAAAGACGAGTTGAACGGCCCTGATCCCATAGTAGTGGCAAAGGCGGTGGCCAGGGCTATAAAGCGGAAGAATCCGCCAGCCTGCATAACTGTCGGGATGGGCTACAAGGCGCTCGTTTTTCTGAAGAGGCTTGTTCCCAGATCCTTTGAGTCTTTTGTTGTTGCGAAAATGTACAAATGCTGAATCAGGGCATCCGGTTTTTCTACCGCAGCAGCGGATTATAATGTCGTTCCATTGTTCCTGTCGTCAGGACTTCGGCGATTTTTTCCACTCCTAGCTTCCTTGCATACAGGAAACCATCCCAGGCTGCAAGTGACAGTTTTCCGTCTACCAGGTAGTCCATGATCCATTCAGAGCAGTACTGAGGATCCGACTGGTGGAGACCTGCTCCCAGATCTCTGAGCCAGCGCTGGTTGTAAACCTCGTGAGGGCCTATGGGCGGAGCTATTATTATGGGCAGTCCCAGGCCGCAGTAGAATGACATCTCAGATGGTTTGGTCCAGAGTATGTCAGTATCATGCAGCAGCTCGTTGAACTGACGGAAATACTCATTTTTGTCCTGGTTATACAGTATCCGGATGCCTTCTGACATAGTCAGGCCGTGTTTTGTTATCAGTTTCTCGAAATAGTCATTTACCTCTTTTCTGTGAGCGGCAACCAGGTTCAGTCTTACTTTGCCCTCCTTTATCATATTGGACAGGCTTTTTACTGCTCTGCCGGCTATCTCAGCCTGGGCTCCGGCACCTCCTACGGCATATGTTATGGTTATCGGTCCTGATCCCATGTCCGGATCCCAACTGTCACCAAGATAGGATCTCACTTCTTCTCCGTGTATTATTCGGAAGCGTTTCGTTGGATCGAGACGGATCAGTCTCCTGGCCAGATCCCTCTTGAGGATTTCCATGTTGGTCCCTATGTTTTCCATGGGGAGCGGGAATCCTGTCAGATAGATCCTTTCATCAGGTACGCCATACTCCTTGAGGCGTCTCATCGCGCTGCCGCAGGGGGCAAAGTATATTATCCTGCTCTCCTGGGGACGTTCCGCTACCCAGACACGGTTGATATCGGCATCACAGATTATGCAGTAGACTGGCAGGTCGGTGAGTTCTTCGGCAGCTATGGCGGCAGCATAGAAGGAAGTTACCACCGGCAGTCTTCTGGTGTTGAGTATTTCGCTTATTCCTCTTCCCATACCGCGTCTGATAAGTGTATATAAAGACCTGACCTGCAGCGACGGACCGGATTGATCGCGCCTGGGGTAATAGGGAGATATGTTTTGCAGTTTTTCAAGCAGACTGAAAAGATAAGGACCGATGAGCGGTATTTGCCTGGTCCTTGATAAGGTTTCATATGAGTTCCGGAATATCGTCCACTGCCTTTTTTCCTTTTTAAGGCTTTCATCCTCGCCGAAGAGCAGGACCCCGTTATAGGCCATGTCCCTCAGAGGGTAAGTGGCACGCTGGTGACCCAGACCCATGTTTGCTGACACGATCCATGCTTGCAGATCCATTCCGGTTCCTCCGTTACTAATTAAAATGTTATGCTTATATTTTACCAGATAATAACGGGGGATAACAGACTTATATTGAAGATATCACAGAAATAGCCGGGAAGCAGTCACCAGTTGTCATATTTGCAGCTGCTGCGGCGCGGCATCACGATCCAGGCTATGAAATAGGCAAGTAAACCGATGCCTTCAAGGAAGACAGCCAGGACCCACAGGATCCTTACGATAGTTGGATCGATCCCGAAATATTCGCCCAGACCGCCGCATACTCCTCCTATTTTTTTATTGGTGTTTGACAAGTATATCTTTCTGTCCATATCTGCATACTCCTTTTCATTATTTGCCGGTTTCTGTTTCTATATGAATGATACGAAAGGACTGTATGTGTGTCTGATATTATTCGGCTTCTGTGTGATCATCAGGCTAGCGGTCCTCCATCTGCGGGAAACCGGACGCCCTGCCTGTTTCCAATTAATCCTGCATGGTGCCGGGTCACCTGTCCGGGTTTCTGTATCTTGCCCTGTATGTCTGCTGAAATTTCTCTGACAATCCGGGTTTTGAACACCATAGCGGGGAATTTTAAGTAAAATATACTTATATGGCAAGTTGTGATAATATAATTGTATTGATAATAAATTCGAGGGGGCACATTTATTCATGAAGAGAACAGCGTGCACCTTTTTAGCTGCATTGATCCTGCTTACCTCCGTATCATGTGGTTTGCGGCGGGACAGCACCGGCGGCGATCCGGGCATCGAACAGAAAAGTGAAGTCCCCGGCGATTCTCCTGGCAGACAGGATGCAACTGGTGAGATGCCGGAAGGCACAGCTGGAGGGGACGTATCAGCGAGCCTGAAGATTTCCGGTATTTACCCGGCGAGGGACAATTATCTGAGCGATCCCAAATGGGGCTATATCGACAATGCAGGCATGTTTGTAATACAGCCGTCGTTTTCACAGGCTTTCAGATTCCAGAGCAACGGACTGGCTGTTGCCGGTATGGATGACCGGGTAGGGCTCATTGACCGCACTGGGAAATTTGTGACAGAACCGGTCTATTTATATATAAACGCATATAGCGAAGGACGCGCTGCCGCAGCCGATAAGGACGGGTATGTGGTGCTGGATGAGGAGGGCAGGGTCATATCCGATAAATATGGATATATCGGCAACTACAAAAGCGGCAGGGCTGTATATTATATAAAAACGGAAGCAGGAAAAGTACTTTACGGCTATCTCGATGAAAGCGGAAAACCGGTCATACAGCCAATTTACCTGTATGCGACGGATTTTGAGGGAAACAGGGCGATTGTAAAGCTGAGTGATGGCTTATATGCGGTGATTGACAGATCGGGCAAGGCTATAAAAACGATAGAATGCTGGGAAGTATCTGCATTTTCCAACGGGAAAGCAGCTTTCAGGGAAAGCTCTGATGGCAGATACGGATATATCGACAGCAACGGGAACGTAGTCATACAGCCGGCCTTCGCACATGCGGGCAGCTTTATGGATCACCGGGCAGTTGCATCCGTTTGGGGAGGCGGAAGAGAGATATATGGTCTGATCGATGAAAATGGCAAGTTCATCATATTGCCTCAGTATGACGAAATACTGATGCTGGGAGAGGACAGGGTGGCTCTGGGTATCCCCAGGGATCCCAACATTCCCTTTGCAGGCCTCAAGTATGCGCTGGCGGACACTGACGGCAATCTGATTACAGATTTCGTGTTCTTAAGCATCAGTCCTTTCAACAAGGGAACGGCTTCCGCTTCTGACGACATATCGACTTATTTTATCAACACTTTGGGCAAAAGGGTCGAAAATCTGCCCGTTCTGGAAGGGGCAGGTCAAATGGAGATACTGGATGGACTGGTACATGCCAATATCGATCAGAGGGCGTATTATTTAAACAAACAGGGTCAGACCATTTACAGGCCCGTATCCTGTGTCAGCACGGAAAGCGGGGTCAGAGTGTGTGAAGAGAAATACAGACCGAATGTGAATTATCTCGTGTATTATCCCGTATTGGGCAATATGGCTGATTTGAAGGTCGAGGCTGATATCAACGCCGAACTCAGGGAAATGTGGACGGATATTTCCACAACGTCGATCAAACCTTCCGATGTGCTTGATTACAATTATGAAAGCGGTTTTCAGGTGGTGTTCAGCCGCAAAGATCTGCTTGTACTGATGGAGCTGGGGTACAGTTTTCCTTTCGGTGCAGCCCACGGTATGCCTATTATGAACCATTTCCATATCGATACCCGGACCGGTGAGTTTTATGGACTTGGCGAACTGTTTATCAAGGGCAGCGATTATGTGGGGATTTTGACTGAGATAGTGAGAAAGCAGATAGAGGAACAGGCTGGAAACGAGGATGTGTATTATTTTCCTGACAGCTTTGACGGCATAGACAGTGACCAGCCGTTCTACATAACTGAACAGGGGCTGAATCTGTATTTCCTGCCTTATGAGATAGCCCCGTATGCAGCAGGTTTTCCCACATTTTTAGTCACGTTTGATGAAATATCAGACATAATCGACAAGGAGGGCAAATTCTGGAAATCATTCAATCGATGACAGCGGTCCGGAGGTTGGAAACCGGTGTGTCATCTACAGCACTGTATTCCATCAGAGGCCGGGAGGTGAAAGGATATGATCAGGGAGAGCTTTTTGAGATTCATATACCAGGCAGCAAGCATGCAGCGGTGGAACGATCACATAAGGCCGACCAAAGGCTTTACCGAGTTGGACAAGCAGGCACACAAGCTTTACTATGCCTATGTTTTGGGCAAGCTTGAGGAAGAGACCTGTCCCATTGACTGGATGAAGCTCATAGAAGGCTCTGTATTTGAGTTTTTCCAGAGGATACTGCTGACGGATATAAAGCCTGCTATTTTCCATGTTCTCATGGACAAGCACGGGGAACAGATCAACAGGCTTGTGATGGACAGGCTTTATGAACTTGGATTGGAGGATGTGAAACAGGGCTTCGGCAAGAGGATGGAAATGTATCTTTTCGATCCGGAGTACAGCCGCCATGAAAAAATGATCCTGAGCGCATCCCATTATTTCGTTACCCAATGGGAGTTCAATATCGTATATCAGCTGAGCAGAGGCTTTTACGGGATAGAAGATACGAAGAGGAACATGGAAAAGCAACGGGAGAAACACCAGGATCTGGACTGTGTGCGTAAACTGGTATTCAATCACAGCCTCATGGATTTCCTTAATCTGATCGGCCAGCTCAGATTCCAGCAAAGATGGGCCCAGACCCAGCGGATACCTGAGACTTCGGTTGCCGGTCACATGCTGATAGTGGCGTTGCTTTCCTATATACTTTCACTGGAGATAGGTGCATGTGAAAAACGCAGATACAATAACTTCTTTGCAGGTCTGTTCCACGATCTGCCCGAAGTCCTGACCAGAGATATCATTTCACCGGTCAAGAATTCCATAGAAGGGCTGAGCGAACTGATAAAAGCCATCGAGGAGGAACAGATGGAGCAGATGCTGCTTCCGCTGTTGCCCGGCGAGTGGAGACATGAGATGCGTTATTTCACCGATGATGAGTTTTCATGCAGGATCATCCTGGACGGCAGGACCATAAAGGTGAGCACCGAAAAAATAAATGAGCTTTATAATTTTGACAGATTTTCACCGGTGGACGGGAGCATAATCGAGTTCTGCGACAAATTTGCAGCATACATGGAAGCATATCTTTCGATCAAGCATGGGATCACATCGAAACACCTGATCGATGGACACAGTGACTTATATAGGAGATTTGCCCGGAAAAAGATAGCCGGGATCGATGTGGGAGTGATTTTTGACTACTTCAGGCTTGAATAACGTAACATTGTGATCTCCCGGAGGATTGACATGAACAAATACATGGGGTTCTATGAATTGAAGGCACTGAGTATCCCATCGGTGCCATGGAAGATTTTCACCAGCGATACCGTACTTGACGACAAATTGCTTTGGACTGTCAGGGTCGCCACTGCTGCAGGAGATGATCTGAACCTGCCCAGAGCAGTGGGGGTCGATTCTGAGGAAGCTCTCGTGAATGGCCGGAGATTTCTCCGGGAATATGGGAGAAAGGGCATTGTTTTATATTATCCATATTTTATTGCAGAAAAGAGCGGAGTCCTCGATATAAACAGCCAGAGACTTGTGATCGAAGCAGTGGACAGAGATCTGTGGAATCTTGTGACATATGGGAGGAAGGATGTGACCATGATCGTCCCGGCGGATAAAACAGGCGAAACGGACGATGCAGGCGGTCACAGCAATGGCAGCATCAAAAGCCCTGATGTCCCGGGTAAAGGTGTATCCTTTGGAAGTATGCAGATAACAGGCAACAGCGGATTTCTGACACCTGAAGAAATCAGGGAACTGATGCGATACAGTGCTGTTATCCGCGGGAGGTTCAGGGAAGAGATCAGCGGAGGCGCTTCTGTCCTTGCGGAATGGAGCTACGCATACAACACTGATATACACAGGAGGCCAATAGGAGACAGGTATCTCGTGTTCTATGAACTGAGGGAACTTCCCGCTCCCTGAGTTTTTTATGGCCAAGCCGGTACAGACCGGATTGGCGCAGGTCGAATCATTGGTATTATCACACCGGACTTTTCTGAGGTCCGGCTTTCTCATGCCATAGAGCATCCAGACACAAAGCCTGGAGCCAACTTTCGATAGTTTACGGCGAAATAGCTTCGGGCAGGTTTCCGCAAGTCATACAGTTGAATATATTGATAATGGCAGCCAATTTGCAAGACAGACAGTCGGATATGGCGACCGGCAAAAGTATGACGGCCGGTCACATCTGTTGCTGCTCATGATGCCTGGCGGGCTGGATTGGTGAGGATGATATGGAAAGAAAAAATCCAGATAAAATCGACAAACCGAAAAGTACGAAAAAAAGGAAAGCCTGCAAATCACCCCGGATGTCACAGTATGTGTTGTCGCAACTGCCGGAAGGTGCTGTGGTAGACTTTATTTTTTATGAGGACTTCGATAACGATGGAAAGAAAGAAGCAGTGATAGGTGTGACCAGATTTGCGCCGTTCCCCCCGGATTCAGCAGTGCTGATAGTCAGAGAGGGGAAGGATGGCATCGGGCATGAGTGGTTCATGTTCAGTGAATCTGCAAATGGGAATGAACAGGCAGGGATCATCGATAATGCAGCTGCCGCAGATACCGATGGCGATGGGCTGAAAGAACTGGTGGTATCGAGAGTGTACGGACACAGGCATGAAATAGACATAACTGTGATAGACTGGGACGGTGTGAACCCATACCAGGCATGGTACAGCAGGAGGACCTTTTTCCACGGGAGCATGGATGTGGCTGACCTGGATAATGACGGGACTGCTGAAATCATTGTCGAATTCGGTACTGAGGAGGGGCATGAGGTGATATCGGCTGAAGAGACCTGTTACCATGTCAGAAAAGGCATGGTGTACAAATGGGATGGAAGCAGCTTCTGTACACATGCCCGCAGTGTCGGGATGCCGTATGCAAGCTTCAATATGGCTGTGTGCTTTCTTAAAGCCATATGGCAGCGGGATTATGAGAGGGCATATTCCATGGTGATGATACCTCCCTTTTCAGGCCTTGCCGGGCTGGATGATCCAGGCCTGACGGCCTTCAAGGACTATATAGTCAAAAAGGTGATGCCGGCTTTATCCCGGAATATAGAAAGGGGAAAGCTGGTCCCTGCCGAACCGTATGACACATGCTGCCATTTTTCAGGGCCTGAGGACGACTTTACCATCGAGCTTTCCAGGACCGGCAGCGGTGTGAAAATATCCGGTCTCATGATTTCCAGAAGACGGGTTTAGAACCCGCAAAAAAAGTGTAAAAGTTTCTAAATATTTGGAACAAATCCGGGTCTGAAAACGTCGGTTAGTATGGATTACTTTTATTGAATACGGTTTTTTATTGTGGTATTATGTTATTAGAATTCATTCTGACTTCCTGGTACGATCATTCCTACTGAAGACAAGGAGGTATAAATATGGGAAATGCCGTTAAGATATCGTTCTCCGCAGTCACTCATGCAGGCACGTCTTACACGGTGAACAATGACAGGATATATGCCAATGGCAGATTTATCCACCCCAGTGCAGCGGACTATGCACAGATATCACTTGAAATGGTTGACACCAGATTCTTTTTTGCTTTGTCTGGACACATGGAAGATGATGAATCCGGTGTTTCCCTTACCAATGACCTTAAGAAATTCCACCAGAAAGCGACAGCAAGCTCAAAGGGTATAAATGTCAAGCTGGACGATCTGGTCCAGTGTGTGGAGCAGGCCAGCAACCTGATACACAGTCTTTCGCTGGGAGATAATGATTTTGGCGACAAGAGGCCTTCCTTTTCCGGCATCCTGATCGATGAGGGGGATATAGCGGCTGTCAACCTTGGGAGCTACAGGATATACAAGCTTGAAGGCGAAACATTCAAGCTCTTCGTCAATGATTACAAGAGAGCGGAAAGACTGCTGAAAATGGGTATTATCAGTGACGAACAGGCGGAGATACTCACACAGCAGCAAAAGGCAGCCATGGAGGAAGCCAGGACGACAGTCAAAAAGTCTGATATCCATCCTCTCAGGACAGGAACTACATATCTGATATGCAGCACAGGACTTTCAGACTATGTTGATGAAGACACTATATATGACATACTCGCCTCTGGTGCAGAGCCCGACGAAGCAGCAGGCGAGCTTGTGACGGAGGCTCTGAAAAATGAGCCCGATGAAGCGATATCGGCAATGGTGATCAGGATCGAAGAAGCGGGCGAGCAGTATGACTATGACGATGATGTGGTCAGGCCGGCGCATTACAAGCCGTCACCCGTCAGGGTGCAGCCGAGGTATTCCGGGCATGCGGCAGCGCGCAAGCGGCAGGCACCGGTGGATATCGGAACGATTGCAGCCGTAGTGGTTCTTGTGGTTCTGGCTGCAGCGGTCATACTGGGCGGATACAAGCTGTGGACACTGTTCAGTCCGCAGGCGGAGGATCCTGTGGTCAATGACGACCAGACTGTCAGCGACACGGATCCGGGTGAGGATGGACTCTCTGTGGATGGTGAAACTCCTGACCAGCAGGAACCGTCACAGGAGGATGAGGATCAGGCAGATGCTGATGGCGGTGAAAGCCAGCAACCGGCAGATGGGGGCAGCGACAACGAAATAGGGCCTGAAGGAACCACGTACATAGTCAAATCCGGTGATATGCTGATGCTGATAGCGAAAAGGTTCTACGGAGATGAGAGTAAATATACTCTTATTATGGAGGCCAACGACATAAAGGATCCGAATAAGATAATGGTGGGAGACAAACTCATAATCCCTCCGGACAGATGACATGCTGACTTTTATAGTAATAAGCGGCACTTGTTGCCGTTTATTTTTTTGAGATATACATTGCAGGATATATACAGAAGTGGAGGTAATATGAAATGACAATCATCGTTACAGGAGCTAATCGCGGTTTGGGTTTTGAACTTGTCAGAAAGTTTGCTGAGGAAGGTCACAATGTGGCAGCATGTTACTATCCAAAGTCATCCAAAGATGAACTGGATGCGCTGGCAGTAAAGTATGGAGATCAGATCATGCTTGTGCCTGTGGATGTTACTTCCGAGCAGGATGTCGTACGGGCAGCAGAGGCGATCAGAGAAAGGTTTATGCAGGCAGATGCCGTGATAAGCAATGCCGGCGTCCTCTGTGACGGAGACAGGGTAAATGATCTGCTCCGGATGGATATTGAGGATCTCAGGATCTCTATGGATGTCAATCTTCTCGGACCTGCAATTATCATCAAGTATTTCACGCCTGTTGTAAAAAGAAGCAGCGACAGCGTGTTCATAACGATAACATCAGAGGGCGGCAGCATAAAGAACTCCGGCAGCAATTTCCCTGCATACTCCATATCAAAGACTGCCGCAAATAAACTGGTGGCTGTTTTCAGGAGCACTGTGTCCGATATCAGGATATTTGCCATGCATCCCGGCAGGATGAATACGGTCATGGGACGTACGACCGCACAGATAGAAGCATGGGAATCAGCAGAGGGGATATATGAGATCGTGACAGGCGGACACAGGGAAATATCTGAAGATGTCTGGTTTATAGACTACAAAGGCCAGCCCATGGAACTGTGATATATTCCGGCGGTATTTATCCGGACCGGCTTCCGGGCAGTCCGATAAATACCGCTGCTGATCACTGTGTGCAATCATTTTCTGCATATGCCATTCTCCCGATTTGCAAAACTTAATTCCACTGCTGGGAAATATCTCTTGCATTTTTTGCTCTCCCGTGTATAATAATATATAGGTCAAAGATAGTCAAAGTCAGCAGGACTGTACTGCTGCTAAACAGACAATTATAACTTCTGTGCATGATGCGGATAATATAGTGGCTGAGCCGCATAAGGAGCAGTATCCATGCGGTGCTGCCCTGGAGGGTGATTGGATGAAATACAGGGATTACTATGAGATCCTCGGGGTCGACAAGAAGGCATCGGCGGATGAAATAAAGAAGGCATACAGAAAACTGGCAAAAAAATATCATCCGGATACACATCCCGGGGACAAGGCTGCAGAGGAAAAGTTCAAAGAGATCAACGAAGCGTATGAAGTGCTCGGCAATGATGAAAGAAGAAAGAAGTATGATCAGTTCGGCGCACAGGGACAGTTTTATCACGGTGCTGATTTTGACCCTTCTCAGTTTGGCTTCGGAAACGGGATGAGGTATGAGTTCACGTCGGCCGGGAGCGGATTCAGTGATTTCTTTGATCTGTTTTTCGGAGGCGGTGATCCCTTCGGTTCTTTCAATGATGACAGCATATTTGGCAGGAAGGGCAGCGGCGGTCGTTTCAGCCGGGGAATGAAGATGAGAGGCGGGGATACGGAGTCGGTACTGGAGATATCCCTGGCAGACGGATTCAATGGTGCAGAAAAGCTGATCAGCCTGAGAGGTGCCGATGGCGGTAAAAAAATTTCACTCAGGATACCTGCCGGCATAAAGCAGGGGGAGAAAATCAAACTTGCAGGACAGGGAAATCCCGGTATCAACGGCGGACCGAACGGAGACCTGTATCTGCGCATAGAATTCAGGAAAGACCCTGTATTTGAACTGAAAGGGCTGGATCTGGAGGCCAGGCTGCAGCTTTACCCATGGGAGGCTGCACTTGGTGCAGAGAAGTCTTTCGATACACTGGATGGCAGGATATCCGTCAGGATACCTGCCGGAGTACAGACAGACAGCAGGATAAGGGCTGCGGGAAAAGGCTACAGGGATAAGTCGGGCAAAAGAGGAGATCTGTTTCTCAGAGTGGCTATCGTAAACCCTCAGCGGCTGAACAGGGAGCAGTTGGAGCTATACGAAAAGCTTAGCAGGATCGGGGATTAGATCCTGCCAGGCAGGATTCTGAGGGAATCTCTACAAAAGGAGGTCAGTGATCATGGATATGGACAGATTTACGGATAAGGCACAGGAAGCCATTGGGGCTGCGCAGGAGATCGCATTGAGGATGAACCATCAGCAGGTGGATGGTGAGCATCTGCATATGGCACTTCTGACGCAGAAAGAAGGTTTGATCCCCAGGCTGATCAGTTTCACAGGGGTCGACATTGGACTGCTTATCAGCGATGTACAGCGGGAACTGGACAAATTGCCGGCAGTATACGGTACGGGTGCTTCCGGACTGTATGCATCCAGGAGATTGAACAGCATCCTGCTTCAGGCGAGTGACGAGGCGGGCAGGTTCAAGGATGAATACGTCGGTGTGGAACATATATATATGGCACTGCTGAAGGAAAGAAACACGCCTTCGGCAGATATTTTCAGGAAAAACGGGATCAACAGGGAAAATTTCCTTTCTGCCCTCAGCAAGGTGAGGAGCAATCAGCGGATTACATCTAAAAACCCTGAAAAAACATATGAGGCATTGACCAGATTCGGAAGGGACCTGGTGGACATGGCACGGAAAGGAAAGCTGGATCCTGTGATAGGCAGGGATTCGGAAATCAGACGTGTAATCAGGATACTTTCCAGAAGGACAAAAAACAACCCCGTTCTGATAGGTGAGCCTGGCGTCGGCAAAACAGCAGTGGTGGAAGGACTTGCCCAGCGTATCCTCAAGGGTGATGTGCCCGAAGGACTCAGGGACAAAACGATTTTTGCCCTTGACATGGGTTCACTGATTGCAGGGGCAAAATACAGAGGTGAATTCGAGGAAAGGCTCAAAGCGGTCCTGAAAGAAGTTGAAAACTCTGAAGGCAGGATCATCATGTTCATAGATGAACTGCACAACATTGTCGGAGCAGGGAGAACTGAAGGCTCCATGGATGCAGGCAATCTGCTCAAGCCAATGCTTGCAAGGGGCGAGCTCCGCTGCATAGGCGCAACGACACTGGATGAATACCGAAAATATATCGAAAAGGATGCTGCTCTTGAGAGGAGATTCCAGCCGGTACTGGTTGAGCAGCCTGATGTCGAGGATACTATATCCATACTCAGAGGGCTGAAAGAAAAATTTGAGATACACCATGGGGTCAGGATCACAGATAATGCGATAATAGCCTGTGCAGTACTGTCGAACCGCTATATAAGCGACCGCTTTTTGCCGGATAAGGCCATTGACCTGATGGATGAAGCTGCTGCCATGATACGGACCGAGATAGACAGTATGCCTGCAGATCTGGACGAGATCAGCCGGAAGATCATGCAGCTTGAGATCGAAAGACAGGCTTTGAGAAAGGAAACAGACAAAAACTCACAGGAAAGGCTGGCAGTCCTCGAAAAAGAGATTGCAACGCTTAAAGAAAAGTCCGATCTGGCGAAGGCCCAGTGGGAAAGCGAAAAAAGGTCGCTTGCCAGGGAGAAGGAGCTGAAGCAGCAGATCGAAGAAACAAAGCGCTTGATAGAAGAAGCTGAGCGCAGATATGACCTTGATGAACTGGCTGTGCTGAGGCACGGCAGGCTGCCTGAACTCGAAAGAGAGCTGCAGGCTGAAAAGGACAGACAGAATTCATCCGGGAAAGAGCGCCTCCTCAAGGAAGAAGTGACGGAGGATGAAATAGCAGAAATCGTATCAAAGTGGACCGGGATACCTGTGACAAAGCTCATGGAGAACGAACGTGAAAAGCTGCTGAACCTGGACAAGATACTGCACAAGCGTGTCATCGGCCAGGATGAAGCGGTGGAGGCTGTGGCAGGTGCTGTTTTGCGTGCGCGTTCAGGGCTGAAGGATCCACGCAGGCCCATCGGTTCGTTCATATTCATCGGCCCTACGGGAGTCGGGAAGACCGAGCTTGCCAAAGCGTTGTCAGAGGCGCTGTTTGACAGCGAGGAAAATATGGTGAGGATAGATATGTCGGAGTACCAGGAGAAGCACAGTGTTGCAAGGCTGATTGGAGCGCCTCCGGGCTATGTGGGCTATGAAGAGGGCGGACAGCTGACAGAGGCAGTCAGGAGAAAGCCATATAGTGTGATATTATTCGACGAGATCGAGAAAGCACATCCGGAGGTATTCAATACGCTGCTGCAATTGCTGGATGACGGGCGTCTGACAGACAGCCGGGGCAGGACGGTGAATTTCAGGGACACCGTTGTCATCATGACTTCCAACCTCGGCAGCAGATACTTGCTGGACAGTATCCGCTCTGGCAGGACTGATGATGCGGAATTGAGGGAGCTGGTCATGGCTGAGCTGAGGAGCAATTTCAGACCGGAATTCCTCAACCGTATCGACGAAATAGTCATGTTCAAACCTCTTGGCAGAGATGTAATATCGAAGATAATAGATCTGCAGCTGGCCGACATCAACAGCAGGCTTGCAGTCAGGCGCATAGAGCTGCGCATCACTGATGCTGCGAAAGAATACATCGCCGAGACCACATATGTGCCTGAATACGGTGCAAGACCAGTGAAGCGTTACCTGCAGAGAGAGCTGGAAACAGAGCTTGGAAAGATGATCATCAGAGATGCCATCCATGAGGGCTCGACAGCAATAGTCGACGTTGAACAGGGCTCACTGATCATCAGGACAGAAAACGATGCCGGCTGAGCACGGCACCGACAGTATTATCCTGTGGATTGCCTTGGTTTGAACGCCGCTTTCTTCCACCGGCCCGCA
>Ga0208564_1002405_pt1 | contig 14835 bp, 21 predicted proteins | sample AD_UKC073_MetaG_FD_184439 | JGI IMG/M metagenome (GOLD analysis project Ga0208564, IMG submission 184439) | Active sludge microbial communities of municipal wastewater-treating anaerobic digesters from USA - AD_UKC073_MetaG (SPAdes) (version 2) | ecosystem: Engineered > Bioreactor > Anaerobic >... | reverse complement strand
AAGATAATTATATAGCAACTTTTGTTAGGAAAAGTTAGGTATCTCCTAGACATGACATTAGACATATCGCAAACGCACATGACTATATTTTAACTTATGCTAAAAATATAAAATTGGCAAAAATAAAAAAAGGGGAGGAACTTCTATGGGAGCAAAAGAACTTGCGAACAGGGATAATTGGCAAGCAGGTGCGAACATCTCAAAAAAAGAAGGAGAAAATATGGTTGAAAATGCCTTATTAAAAGCTGCTAAAAGGCTATCTTTAGACTTAAGGTTAGCAAGAAAAGGAAAAATTAGAAATATATACTATGACGCAGGTTATCACATTGAAGCAGACATAATGGCTTATGATAATAGCGGAAAGAGATTATTCATTGAAGTTAAAACTCAAGGTTTTAATCAAGGTAATGCCACAATAGAAAGGGCTTGCAAGTATTTAAGTTCAGGGATAGCATACAAAAATATATTTAAACAAACTGGTAATCCACCAGTGTTATTTTTCTTTGGTTTAGGATTTTCAATACCGCAAAATTCACAAAAAGTAAGGGATATGTGGGATTGTGATGGGAATGTACCTTACTATATAGATGATGGCAAACAAAATTTGGAAGAGTTCGTTGAAGGTTTATTGAAGAAAACTTTTAATAAAGCATAAAACAGTTTACATTATATCAATATAATACCTTCTCACATGCCCCAGAATCGATTTTAGGTAGTCAGTGAAGGTAATCTATCAGTTGCTATAATCTAATGCGTCTAAGAGGCTATAACAAAGATGTCGTTTTTATATGTATCATATAAAAAGGGGGGTAAATGATTGATTAAAACTATTGGCGTTAAATACATCGGCTCTAAAAATAAACTAATTCCAAACATAATAAGTGTTGTTAATAGTTTAGGGTTAGAAAATAAAACAGCTATTGATGTTTTTAGCGGGACTACAAGGGTGGCGCAAGCTTTAAGACATGAGGGGTTTTATGTTCAAGGTAGTGATTTATCTTGGGCTACAGAACATTATTTTAATACTTTTATAAAAGCTACTAAGAATGATTTGGAAAAAGCAGAGCAATTATTAAAAAGTATTCCTAACAAATCTACTGAAGGATGGTTAACAAAGAATTATTCATCGCCGCCAGCTACTGTTTTTCAACCTAAAAATACAATGAGAGCTGATTTTTTTAGAGATTATATTGAAACTATAGATGATGAAATAGTAAAGTCCATATTAATAACTTCACTAATTATAGCACTTGATAAAGTGGATAATACAGTAGGAGTTCAGCAAGCATATCTAAAAAATTGGTGTAAAAGAAGTTATAATGATTTAGATATAAAAATACCTTCACCAATATATTATGATAAGCCTGTTGGAAAGTTTTTTAGCGGCGATTGTTTGATTGTAGATTATGAACCAGCAGAAATAGCATATCTCGATCCACCATATACACAACATAGTTATGCGACATACTACCATATATGGGATAGTATAGCTAAATGGGATAAACCTGAAGTAGGATTGAAAACTAATAGAAGAATTGATAGGGTTAATAGTAATCCTAATAAGGATACATCCATGGAATCAGCTTGGAATTCTAAAGATAAAGCTTTAGAAGCAACAAAACAATTGATTGAAAAACTACCAGTTAAATATGTTATCTTGTCTTATAATAATGAAGGGATTATCAGGGAAGATGAATTAATGGATTATTTGAATAAGTTTGATAATGAAGTATACAGAATTGATTACAAAAGAAACATCATGTCTACCATTGGTAATGCTACAAAGCATAAAGAAGATGGTTTTAACACTAAAAATGTAGAGTACCTAATTGTAATAAAAAAGTAATAATTTTGTTGTCATTTTGTCATTATTTCGTAACAAAGATATGATATAATATATATATAAGAAAATATGTTAGGTCAAATTTTGTTCAGCCGCTTTTTTTGAGAAATAATAAAATAAAGGGGGGAAGTGATATGATTGTAAGCTTTTCATGTAGATCGGTTCAATATCCCGAACCCATTGTAAAAACTTTAGAAGAAATAGATAGGTTTATGAAAGATAATGGATACCAAATGTTTGAAGTTACATATGACGAAAATTTATATAGGAAAAAAAACCAGGCTATACTTATAAGAGGATTTGGAGAAATATACTTTTTAAGATGTAATATGCCAATAGAGGAAGCTAATCATATACTTAACGGTATACAAAATATATTAATAAAACATGGTGTAGAATCTTTCGAATACAAGATTCACCCAATTTGTCAAGGGACACTAAATGTACAACAAAAAGAGATGAAAAAGGAGGAATAAAAATGCTTGATATGATTCTTTTAGGTGGTATATCTTTGTTATTTAGTTACATGCTACAACAATCTATAGAAACGATTAACTTCATAGCACTACAATCTATATCGTTTAGATTATCGAATATATTTTTTATATTTATGATTATTTCATTGATGTTTGTTATTCGAGGTATTAGGAAACAATTAGGGAAAACTTCTGTAATTTTTGATAACCTTGAGTTTACACCTGATCCAAGCATATATTTTACACCATTGTTTAATATATTTATTGTAGCATTTTTAGGAATACTAATAACAAGTCCTTTATTTTTCCCTAAGAAAAGCGAATTTTTAGCTATATTTGTAAGCATTTTTGGACTATTTATAATCATTTCTTCATTTGTTAACCTTTTATATCTTGCGATAAAGTTAAACAAGTGAACTACCAAACCCTGAAGGACTTAGCCTTCTCGACCAATATGTAACATACCATCAAGTACCAACTTTGATGGTATTTTTTTTACGGCTTTTTCGTGCTGATTTTTACAAAATCTCTACATATACCGATTTTGTCAAAAAGAACGCAGCCTATCTATAAATGGGAAATAAATGATAATATGGATAACCGTGCTTAACCCATATAAAAAAATGGTAGTGCCATTGTTAGACACTACCATTAAGTTTAAATCATTATTTTCCCATCTTCTAATCCATGTATATATACACTCATTAGTGATGGTTGTCTCCTTAGGAACTTTAAATCATATTCGTCTGGGTGTTGAAGCATCCAGGTAAATGCTGTTTGGTATACTGGGTCTCCTCTTACCATTCTTTCGTTATAGTCTGGATGTGCTTCTTGCATTATTTGTATCGCTTGAAGGACTTTTTTGGGATAGTCCTTGCGAGCCTTCCATCTTTCGAATGCTTCGGCAATAGCAGATAGGATGGCACCATATAAAAACACTGAAAACGCCATAGCTATAAACGTAAAGATCAATAATGACCGCCTCTTTTACGGTAGATTTTCTTCACGAAACCGTCTTTCTCGTATTGACCGTTATATTTTGGACGTTGAAGGCTATCCATATAGTCATCCATTATCCAATCGGCATATCGACCAACTGGCGAATATATCTTTTTCTTCTTTATTTTTCTTTCGTCAAACTCTACCTTATTATATTTAGTATTAGATATAGCTTCTTCATCTATTAGTATTCTATAGTCGTATTTATTATCTTTTTTGAATAAATAATCTTCCATAGTTTTTATATGAGTATTAACTATTTTAGCAAATGCTGATTTATTAATGCCATTATGTAAAAGTTCCTGTAATACCATTTTATATAGCTGTTTACTATAATCGCTAATAACGTCATTAAGCATATCGCTGTTTCCCATATATGGTTCAAAATAAAATACATCTAATGGATTTATTGATATAAACTTATTGTATACCCATGTTCGTATCTTTATTTCGGGCAAAAATGAATCTAAATCCGCTAATACAATAGAAAGACTTGTATTATTCTTATCATCTTCGTCGTCTATAGATGAAAAAAACGCACCCATATTATGATGTGAATGGACATTGGCAATAAGCTTATATCCGTCATCTACATGCGGCTTATATTCTACACTTGAAGAGGACACGGTCTGTTCTGGGATTGTTATTGTATAATGCCCATCTTCTCTATCTTGTAAAATAAAAGCAAATACCTCGGTCTTATATTTAGCATATATATCCTTAAAGAAATCTTGTAGCTGTAATAGAATGTATACTGGTATTTTATTGTATACTTTATATTCTGGTATATTAAAATCACCAGATCCTAAGGGATTTTCTATCTTACTTTTTATAAATACATTTCCCCAGTTAGATGGTATCTTAAAATAGAAATGGTTTGAATCTACAGCCGATTCTACAGACGGACTATTTATAAAATCATGTACATTATCTTTAGTTAAGTTAATCATTTTTTTGATACCTCCCATTATTTATAGTCTATAAAACAATCTTCTACTTCTCTTTGCTCATTAGTTCCATCGCTATTAATAACTATATTATCTTCGCTATTAGCAATTCTTTTTATTCCTATAATATATCTTGGTACATCATATCCAGATGCAAAGTATCTTGTACCATCTTTAATGTTAGATAAGAAGCCATATCCGCTATTTATAAGAATGTCTGTATACACTTTATTTATATCTCTTGGTTTGTCTATATATTTTAGTATTAATACTTTTTTACCAAACCTAGCTACAGCTGATCTATTTTTCTTTACCAACTCCCTTACTTCATCATCCGTTAATACTGTTTTTGTCGTAAAATTTGCTATAAGGTATCCCTTCCGTGAAGTCATCTCAACTTCTTCTATCCTATCTACAGTTTCTCTAATAGACTCTTTTTTTTTAAACTCTATAACATCCTCTGTCGCATTATGAACTTCTAAAGGTTCGCCAATTATTTCTCTTGCTTCATCAACTGTAAGTTGTCTGTCTGTAGTAAACTTTACTACACCATTTACCTTAACTACCATTTTTATTCCCCCTTATTTTTTATTTTAGAAAAAGGAAAGGTCCAAAAAATGGACCATTTCCTTACTTGCTAACCCATTTTACTATCCCTTTTCCCCAACCTCTTTTAAGAACTTTACGTACTTAACTCCATCCTCTTCATACTCTTCAACATTTATATCAGCAGATTCTGGCATGGCACCTATAAGTTGAAGTTTTTCTCTAGCCTCTTCCACAGATATATCACCATTTAAAGTCAACTCAGTTCCTGAATAAGATATAACTGTTCTCATTAAAAATCCCTCCTTTTTATTTTTTATCTTCACTTGCTAACCCATTTTACTATCCCTTTTCCCCAACCTCTTTTAAGAACTTTACGTACTTAACTCCATCCTCTTCATACTCTTCAACATTTATATCAGCAGATTCTGGCATAGCACCTATAAGTTGAAGTTTTTCTCTAGCTTCCTCTACAGATATATCACCATTTAGAGTTAACTCAGTTCCTGAATAAGATATAACTGTTCTCATTAAAAATCCCTCCTTTTTATTTTTTATCTTCATATATATTATAACATATTTCCTTCTGGCTTGTCAATAAACAAAATGTTGCTAAAATGTTAAAAAAATGTTAATATGGTTTTAAACACTATCTGTATATTGGAATCCGTTATCTTCTTCTATCGTATTAAACTTAATAAACTTATACCCGCCCCCATCGACATATACCCAAAATTCTACTTCTTCATCTTTGTCTATAACCCCTTCTTCTTGTAAACTTTTTTTAGCCTCTTCAACAGAAACATCGCCGTCAAAAGTTATTGCTATATCATTATAAGAAACTACAGTTTGCTTGATTATAAAAATCACCACCTTTTTACAAATATATACCTTCCTTCCCAAGTTCCAACTTCAAATCATCAAGGAAACTAATCAAATCATTAAGTCTCTCTTTAACATCATCAATAGACATAACACTATCTATTATTAACTCTATTCCATCCCACGGGATAACTGTTTTTACAAAAATGCCTATCTCTTTCCTAAAAACAATATACTTTATATTCCCGTTAATTTCTTCATATGCTTTTATTCCTAAATCACTGGGCATTACATTTATGGATATAAGTTTTTTCATAGCTTCATCTGCGGATATATCATGGTCAAATATTAACTTGTTTTGCCCATAAGATACAATAGTTTTCATAATACGCCTCCCTTTTATTATGTAATCAAGAAGACCAAACCTTTTAAGGTTTGGTAGACCGCTTCAACAACAACCCGCTGAAGTTAAAACTATATCAAATCGTCTAAATCTCTATATTCTTCTATATCTATATCCATTATATTTTTGTCATCTAAAACTTCATTAATTGTATCATCTATTGTTTCCTCATTTGCTACAGTGCTTTGAACTTGTCCTCCTGGCTTCCCGTATATTTTATCATAGTTTTCTTTACTTTTCTTGGATAATTTATCATACCCTATCTCATCCACTATTTGTTTCATTTCTTCGAAATACTCTTTTTTTATATTTTCTTGTTTCAACTTTAAGTATCTACCAAGTTTCTTACCAACATATTCCGCCAATGCCTTATCAACAATTTCCTTCTCTAACATACTTTATACCTCCCTTTATTATTTTATTAAACATCGAAGACTCCAGCTCTAAACGTCGGGTTGACCTTTGCTGAATCAGTCGTTTTCTGTTTTTCCATAAATCTTTGAATCCTTCCTGGTAATTCTTCTAAAGTGTATAAGCACCTTTCCCTTAACTGTGTGTTTGAAGAAAACTCAGACACTTCAAACATGGTATCATCATCGGTTGATGGGACTATAGATAAAAAATCACCGTCTAATGATTTACGAATTACTAACTGTGGTACAAGATTCTCCTTGTCCTCATTCTCCATAAAATAGTTTAATGTTATAAAATCCCCGTACCCAGTCATTTCAAATAAAACCTTCAATGTATCCATACTTTTCCCCTCCTTTGCTTTTATTATTTTCTATTTATATTATACTATATTATCTATCGGCATGTCAATAAACGGAATGTTAACAAATTGTGAAGGAAACATTACAACAGGTTTATTTTTCTTCCACCTTCCCATGAAGCTCTACAATACTAAGATCTGATTTGATATGGGATGTCTTTTTATAATCTACCGACATCATCGTCCCAATATAAGAGCTATCTCCAATTATTTCTGGATAAACTATTATCTCGTCATCCATCACTTCTTGTACGACAGGATTTTTAACGTTTTTTATATATTTATCAAAGTAGTTTGTTATTATCCTATCGTTATTTGATGATACCAGACACAAGGCTTCTGGTAATAAATATGTTTCTAATAACTTACCAAATTTTTGGCTATTCAAAGTGCCTTTTATTAGTAAGGTTTTATTACCAATACTTGGGAAATTACCCCCAGTGAATTCTGGACATGATGTTAGCCATCCTCCTTCAATATCTCTGTAATCTTCAGGTATATTGAATAGGTCGTGACGAAAGAATTTTCTCCCACTAAGACCTATGAGCTCAAAAACAAATTGTTTTGGAAATCCTTTAATAAGATTAACAAAATCTAATCCATACTTAGAAAATGATAACAGTATCTGCCTATTTATTGACAAATTGATCGGTATAGAAAGGATAATGGCACCATTTTTAGATGTAATATAAAAAGCTATATATTCTAATTCTTCCCCGTTCATGGAAAATACATTCCTGATGTTTGCCTCAACATCTTTTACATCTATATCTCCATATTCTTCTATATATATTTCTATCAATGTTTGAATCATTTGGTATCCGCCAGCATATTTATGTGATGATTGCCATCGGTTATTATATGTAATAAGATTATAATATGGTCTACTAACTCTAGAAAATTCATTAACTGTATCAATAAAATAAGTATTAAACTTTCTTAATTCGCTTCTATGTATGAGGAACACATTATTGAAAACATCAAGATACCAACCATTTACCCTTTCAGCAAGCTGATTAGGCACATTTTTATATTTATTTTGGATTTCATATGTATCACTATCTTCCAAGCAAACTAATATATCACTTAATTTTTTGACATTTTTAAACAATTTTCTCACCCCACATTGCTGTGTCATGATCGATAGAAACCATATACTCTCGATAAATCCTTAATAATGGAAAATATACCTCTTCTATTATTTGTTTTAAATGTACAGCTTTTAAGAAGCTACTTATTTCATCATTTATAAAATTATCAAATTCTTTAAAATCCTTGATACTCACTAATTTCTCTACTATGTTACCATACCTATCTCTATTCATTGTAAAATATATATTATACCCTATTATTAACTTTTTAATATCTAGTATAATTTTGCTATAATATTTATGGCTTAAATAGCTGGTATCACTGTTATCCTCATAATATCTCCTAAAATCTGACAAAATTCCTGCTATACCTGTCCGATAATAATTGCCTCCAATAAGTGAATACCTAGAATCTAGTATTTGTTTAGCAATAATACTATTCATGTAGCTTGATATTTTATTAGATGAATATGGTCTTTCACCTATACAGCTTAACATTGTAATACCAGCTTCATATGAACCTTTATATTCTCTCTCAAAACTAACGTCCGATTCTATAAATACTACCCTCTTCCTTTCTAGTATAGATAAAATATATGATTTATAGTTAGCGATGCTTGTAAGGTCAGCTATCTGGAAATTAATATTAGCTATATTAACAGTTTCTAAATAACCTGTTTTTTTGTTAACAGCTAATACTGTAAACTCTAAAGCTTGGAATAATGGTGTAAATAAAACTGCGTTTTCTTCTCTAAAAAAGATAGCTATTTTTTTAACTTCTTCATCAATAAGTCTATTATATTCTTTTATATCTAATATCCCAACTTTTTCAAGTCTATTAGTATTAATGTTTCTTTCATTATGTAGCCCATATATTCTATCATTTGCTGTCAAAGCGGCTTTTGGGACACTAGATGCTACATCTATAAACAAAACATCTTTATCTAAATCTAAATCAATAATTTTCCCATTGCTATAATCATTTTTCAAAATCATACTATCACTCTCCCCCGACATCTTTTAGGATGTCTAAGGATGATATTTTGGGGACAGGAACAGACGAATTATATATTTCTATTATTTTATCTATTTGTTCTTTAGTTAATTTATCAAACCTTGGTCTATAATACTTCCCATCTTTGCCAAAATCATGGGTTAAAGTTTCCATAGCATCTCCTAACGAGTTATATTCATAGTTAAATACTGTTTCTTTATTATATAGTCTTGGCAGTGTTTCTACGGCTAATTCCGCTCCTAAAAAGTTTACTTGTAGTATTTGTGGAGAGCTTTGCGAAATCATAGCACAAGACATAAAATCTTCTTTATATGATTTTTCTATTATATCTGGATATAGCGAACATAAACCTGGATTATCATCAACACCTTCTACTACCATTTGTCCATCGTCAACATTATTTCCTACATCTATATATATAGTATGGTTAGTTATACATTGTATTGAAAAAGCTACCCTTTCTCTTGCTTTATCGATGGCACATATTACTATATCTTCTGATCTTCTATCATCATTAGGATTTACTATATCTATAAATGGTATTTCTTTTATATACTTTTTATATGGAATTATATTTAAAAATGGATACGCCAACTCTAATGCTTCTACTTTAGGCATCCCAATGTCAGTAATAACAAAGTTTTGTCTTAACAGATTGTTAGCTTCAACTATATCTCCGTCATATAGATGGATAGTAGTATTTCTTTTTTGTTCTAAAGAAAATCTCTCATTGATTATATCGATTATCCATCCGCCTATTCCACCAGCACCAATAATATGGATGTTTTTCATTATTTTACCTCCCTTTTTCTTTTTTTCTCTTATATATTATAACAAAAAATCTTTACATCAACATTTCAAAAATGTTAAAATCTTATGAATTTTTTTAGATTAAATACTGGCAATAGCTCTTTAGACGACTTTGCCTTATTTATTTTTTTCTGTAGAATTTCATCATCTAAACTATCGCTGTCTGCGAATAGCTTCAAAGTATTGCTAAATCTTTTACTTATGTCGTTTAATATATACTGTAATAATCCATCTTCTATAAAGTCTTTTTCTTCTTCCATTATTCGCAATATGATGTCATTTAGATACTCATATAAGTTAACACCATCAACATCGATAGATAAATCATTATTGTGCGGGGTATTAAACCATTCACCTAGCGAATGAATAGTCCCATCTTCTTCTGTACCCCAGCAACAAGTATTCCTGTCATAAAGATTTCCAAATGGGTAGACAACTACTAAACTATCCCAGATATTCTCTTTATTCATATATACTGGTAATAATACCATATCCCTATACTGGTATTTTTCTCCAGCATATGTAATAAGTATTGCTTCAGTTATATCTGTTTGTATAGAAAACATTTGTTTCTCGTCATTTGACATACCTGGCTTATATAGCAGCTTAAGCATATCTATTATTAATTCTTCTCTATAATAATCATTTGCTACATCGCACATTCCCATATACCATAAGACATCGTCATAGTATATATCATAATAATTAAAGATTATTTCTCTTGGACTATTAAATTTTCTATAAAATACTAGAGTTCTTCTAGTTTTTGCCAATAAAGGGTCTCTATAATAAAGTTTACATGTATCATTTATATTATCTTGTGATTTTTTTAATCCAAAATTACTAATTTCATATAATCTATCAGCCATCATCACATAGTTTCCCATTATTCTTACCTCCCTTTATACAAAATCTCTTAAAAATCCTGTATATAAAAACGTATTTTCTTTCCAGTTTTTACCATTGTTATATCTTTCTTTTACACGCTCTACTTCCCTGTTAACGCATTTTATAGCTATTTTCCAACTAGGTAAGCCGTAATCTGCCCTATCATCATACCTTGAAAACAGTGCTTCAAGTTCTGTAATAAATAAATATAAATCCTTATTATGGTACATATGAAACCAATCTGCTATTGATTTTACATTGATACTCTCTTCTTCCCCCCAACATGCCGTAGAAGAATCATAAATGTTACCATACGGATATATTATCACTGGGCTATTTAATATATCTTCTTTGTCTATATCTAATCCTAGCAATATGTAGTCTCTTTTATATATATCCTGATTGTTAGTAGAAACTAAAAATACATGATCTATCGGTATCTTAACTTCAAATGTAGAATAATAATCATAAATAAGATTACCCTTAAGTGCATCAACTAGCGTTTCGGCACTATCTATCTCATACATCATAGTATCTTGTACATTATATTTCACTATAAAGTCTACATCCTTTTTATTAGCATAAGCAACAATAGCCTTATCACTGACATATACTATTTTATCGTTTATATAAACTGCTTCATCGTTAAGGTCACCATCATACTTTCTACTTCCCCATAACGGTATATACATTTTTTTAAACTCATCAACATTATCCATTATATCATTATCTAATGGGTATTGTATCCATGGGTATCTTTCTTCACATTCTTCAAGATAAATCAAAACATTTACATTTACCATTGTTTTTTCCTCCCTTTTTACCAAATTTCCAGTTCTACATCTTTTTCAAATAATACTCCATTTTTATATATATTAAACTTGTCATCTTCTTGGACTAAATGAAAAACGCTATCAGCTATCTTTGTCGATAAAACATGTTTATCTAATATTGCCGGAAACGACAATGTTTGCTTAACAGTAAATGATTTATTGGAAAAAGATTTATTTCGTCTGTGAATGAAAGAATTGCTTGGAAGATTTGTAGTAATTTTATTACCTTCAAACTGAAGGATAACCATTCCATTATCTAATATAGTTGTATATAATGTGTTATCTCCCCTTTTTAGATTTAGGAATATTCCATCTTCTTTTTTGAATATATAAATAACTTTATACTCATCCACGGAAACTATTATTCTAAAATCTTCTTCACCATAAAAAAATACACTTACAGAGCTATTGCCATCAATGTTATTATCATGTTCTTTTATAATTTTTACCGCAAGCACTATCAACGCTTTAAGTCTATCTACATTATCACAGTTATCTTTGTCCATTACTAAAGCTTCTAACTGACTAAATCTGTCAAACGATGATCGAATATATTCACCATATTTATAAGCAGCATAGTTAATGCTTGGAAATGTGGAATAAAATATATCAAAATCTTTATTATTATCAAAAGCATTAATAATTTCATTTATAGTCATCTTTTTCCCCTCCTTTTTTACAGAATAGATAATATAAACATATACACTAATAAAACAAATTCTCTATTATCAAGTATCTTATTAAAATCATTCAAAAGTTGAATCATTTTATCTTCAAAATCTTTATACAAGAAGTTTGTTTTATGCCTATAATACTCATCAATAAACCTAACTAGTATATTCAAAGATTTAGAGACGTCCTTATCATCTAAAAACCTTGATACTGTTGACATAAATAAAGATAATATATTAGGGTTAGTATTAGACGATACTGACATTACTTTGTCTTTATCTCCCATTAATACAGATACTTTAGCATTTTTATTATTATAAATGCTATTATTAGACATATCTCTTTTACCATTTATTAAATCATTATTATACATAACTTTTTTCTTAGTAATAAAATTAATCAACGTAGCCCTCATATTAGCTATATATTCTTTATCAAAGTTAGATAAGCTTGGAAAGTATGACACTCCTGGCGGCAATAAAATGAAGTTCAAAGTTTCTTGATAATCAAATGTGTATATTTTAGCGTCAAGATAACGAAGATATGGAATATATCTTGCCCCTTCTGTATTTGTTATAAATGCTGATATAGGTTTACGTATCTCAGTTGTATTATATTGTATATATGGACTATTAACCCTACCATATTTATTATTGAAAATTCTATAATTCTCATACCTTATTCTAGTTGATGGTAAATAGTATACATTTTCAAATGACTTTTTTAATGGATTTTTTAAATCCAATATTATTACATCATCTACAATGTTTTTCACGCAATCAAATGAATTTTTTAATAGTACCATCATTTATTCCCTCCCTTTTTTACATAAGTATCATATCTTAGCAGATGAATGCTCTTTTTTCTTTAGAACACTTCTTCCTGTTTTGCCATAAAACTCTATATCATACATAGATAATGTTTTTACTAGAAAAGCTTTTTTCCTATCCCTGAATGATTCATATTTTAGTATGCTATTATCAAACTCTCTCAGCCCTAATAGCTTATTTTGACTTAAATCTAAAATAGCAGGGTAATACCCCTTTTGATTAAACTGTTTTTTTATATTGGATACATTATTTGTTTCTGTAGTTAAAACAAAATCAGCTCTTTTTACTGTTTTATTCGTATCAAAATCTATCACAGTAATCAATGTAATCCCTCCCTTTTTATTTTTTTCTCTCATATATATTATAACACATGCCCATTGGGCAAAATATGTCAAAATTGTAAATCTTTTGTTAAGATTTAGTAAACGAACCACTTAGAAGCTATCTACAATGAACAGACGCTAATTAGAAGGATTAACTTTGTGAAGGATTTTCTAAACTTGAAGGAGAATAGGTAAGTCTTTTAACTATTCTATATATATATTATAACAAAACATCCATAGGTCTGTCAAGTTAATTTTTTATTAACAATTATTAAAACTGTGTAATTCTTTTGTAAACATTCTAACATTACATTCAACGTTCCCATTTCTATCCACCATGGTATGCGTATAGTGATGCGAAAATCCGCTGTGAACGGGACCATTTTTTTATATCATAACTTTCAAGTTTTCAAATCTACCGTGCCGCATTTTCCCAGCAACTAAATAATTGTCATATATCTTAATTATATACGCGACGTCATATCTGTCTTTTTGACTCGCAGATATTTTTCTAGCAACATCAAGCTAATTATCATATACATATTTTTTATCCTATAATACTATATAATTATTATCATTCTTAGTAATAAAATATGTTTTATTCTATTTTATTATTAATGTATCTTCATCTATAGTAAATAAATACTTACCTTTTTTCAAATATATCACCCCTTACTAAAAACCCCCCAATTAGGGGGGATATAATGTAATTACATTCACTTTTCTTCTTCTTTAGCTTCAAGCTCTTGCTCTTTTCTCATAGCCTCTATCTGTTCTTGTGTCTCTCGTATAATCCTCTTATAAATACCATCTAAAACATCTTTATCAACTATACCCTGTGATATAAGTGCCTCTATGATAGCTTGGACCTTGATGTCCGTTATTATGTTGCCATTTTCCTGCCGTTGAAAATAAACAGACAGGCCATTAAGGTACTGGTTAATTTTCTCAATGTCGTGAGACATTTTTTCTATTAAATCGTTGCGTTCCTGTAGATCCAACTCTTTAACCCTCCTTTATATAAATATAGCTAAGATAGATTAATAAACATTTGAAATAGTATTTTCCATCATTATCCACGATTTCCTTGCCGCGATCCTTTTCATCTTCGAAAATTTCGGTGACCTATGAACCTATCTTTGATGACCCAGGATCGATACCTAGTGTACATTCCTGGACATATTCAGTTTTAGGTTTGTACAAAAGCTTGATTGTAAAAGGCTCTCTTCTAACAACTTTCGCTTTTTTCTCTTTCAAAAGCAATCTTGCTATTACATGCTCACATGGCATCAATGGTTCCCCATCATAGGTAGACCGTTAGCTAACTACAACTTCTACTTCTATAATATAATGTTTCTAAAAAATAGTATCTACTTTTAATGTAATCTTAACCGTCCCACTTCTCCTGTCATGTGTATAAGATATAATATCTGCTTTAGTTAAATATGGTATCCTATCTATTTCTTCTTGTGTTAGTTTAATATCCCTGTCTATATTCCTTTTCCCTAGTAACTTATCCTAAAAAACATCCTATATCTAATCTTTGATTATCTTATTGTAAACTG
>Ga0208564_1002391_pt1 | contig 14909 bp, 13 predicted proteins | sample AD_UKC073_MetaG_FD_184439 | JGI IMG/M metagenome (GOLD analysis project Ga0208564, IMG submission 184439) | Active sludge microbial communities of municipal wastewater-treating anaerobic digesters from USA - AD_UKC073_MetaG (SPAdes) (version 2) | ecosystem: Engineered > Bioreactor > Anaerobic >... | reverse complement strand
GAGCAGGCGCGCACCGAGCAACTGGGCTGCGGTGCGTGATGGGGAGGTGTCCGTCCCTCCGGATGCGCCTTTGCCTGCCGCGGTGCCTGCCGCGGTGCCTGCCGCGGTGCCTGCCGCGGTGCCCGCTGCCGGGCCTGCGGCGGTGCCTCCTGCGCTACCGCCGGAATCGCCCTGGTGATCGGCGGTGGTGAGAGGAGCGAGGCATCCGGCGACGAGCGATCGCACCTCGGCGTCGCGAGGGGCGAGTTCGAGGAGCGCGACAAGGACGAGGTCGAGGCTTTCGTCATCGAGCGCGCAGCCGCCCGCAGCCGGCCCCGGGCGCTGCAGACTCGCATCGCCCAACGCCTGGCGCAGAGCCGCGACGAAGAGCCCACGCTTGCTCCCGAACGCGCCATAGAGGCTCCCGCGGTGCAGCCCCGTCGCCGTCACGAGGTCGTCGACCGATGTCCCCTCGTAGCCGGTCGCGAGGAATGCCCGCCGCGCGGCTGCGACGACCTCGCTTTCGACGAAGCTCCGAGTGCGTCCCACACTTCAAGGATGAGGCAACAAGAACGATCAGTCAAGAACGATCAGTCAAAAACGATCGCGGGCGCCACGTTGAGCCCAGTCACGCGTCAGTTGGGCCGCGGGAACTACTCGACGACACCACGTGGAGCGAAGGGGCACAATCGCCGGTATGCCGTCGGCCCGCACCTTCGCATTCCACGCTCCCTTGTGGCGCCACGACGGCGGTGGTGGGGCGTGGTGGTTCGTCACGGTGCCGTTCGACGTGTGCGACGACATCGAGGAGGCCACCTCGGTGCGCGGCGGCTTCGGGTCGATCCGCGTCGAGGCGATGGTCGGCGCATCGGTGTGGCGGACGTCGCTGTTCCCGAGCACGCGGGCGCGCTCGCTCATCCTGCCGGTCAAGAAGTCCGTCCGCGCCGCCGAAGGTCTCGCCGAGGGCGGGGCCGTCGAGGTGTCAGTGACCGTGATCTGACGGGTGATCAGGCTCGGTCGCGGGCACGGCGTGCTCCACCTCGGCCAGCCACACCCGCGCGGAGGCGTCGGACGGCATACGCCAATCACCTCGCGGCGACAGGGAGCCGCCCCGCACGACCTTCGGCCCGTTGGGCAGCGCCGAGCGCTTGAACTGGTTGGCGAAATACCGCTTCAGGAACACCTGCAACCAGTGCCGGATCTCCGCCAGCGAGTATGCCGGCCGCCCACTCTCCGGGTAACCCGGCGGCCACTGCCCGGCCGCCGCGTCATGCCAGGCGTGCCAGGCGAGGAAGGCGATCTTCGATGGGCGCAGGCCGTGGCGCAGCAGGTAGTAGAGGGTGAAGTCCTGCAGGGCGTAGGGGCCGATCATCGCCTCGGTCGACTGCGGCTCGGTGCCCTCCTGGTGGGGGACGAGTTCGGGGGTGATCGTCGTGTCGAGGATCGACTGCAGGGTGCGCCCGACGGCGTCGGAGAACTGATCCGATGCGATAACCCAGCGGATGAGGTGTTGCATGAGCGTCTTGGGCACCCCGGTGTTGACGCCGTAGTGCGACATCTGGTCGCCGACCCCATAGGTGCACCAGCCGAGGGCGAGCTCGGACAGGTCGCCGGTGCCCAGAACGATCCCGCCGCGCTGGTTGGCGATCCGGAAGAGGTAGTCGGTGCGCAGCCCGGCCTGAACGTTCTCGAAGGTCACGTCATAGACCGGCTCGCCCGACCCGAACGGGTGACCCATGTCGCGCAGCATCTGGGTCGCGGCTGGGCGGATGTCGAGCTCGGCCCAGGTCACCCCGAGCGATTCCATGAGCGCGATGGCGTTGGACTTGGTGTGGTCGCTCGTGGCGAACCCCGGCATGGTGAAGGCCAGCACATCGGTGCGCGGCCGACCGAGCCGATCGAGTGCGCGGCAGGCGACGATGAGGGCGTGGGTCGAGTCGAGGCCACCGGAGACGCCGATGACGATCTTGGGTTGGCCGATCGCGCGCAGCCGCTGCTCCAGCCCCGACACCTGGATCGAATACGCCTCGTAACAGTCCTGCGCCAACCGGTCGGCGTCGTCGGGCACGAACGGGAAACGGTCGACAGCGCGCCGCAGCCCGAGGTCGGCCCGCGGTGGGCCCAGCACAAAACCCACCTCCCGGAACCGACCGGCCCGGTCGCCGAGCGCGCTCCGGTTGTCATCGAAGGTCCCCTGGCGCATCCGCTCCTGGCGCAGCCGTCCGAGGTCGATGTCGGCGACCGATCGCCTCGCCCCGGCGGGGAAGCGCTCGCTCTCGGCGAGCAGGGTGCCGTTCTCCCACACCATGGTCTGCCCGTCCCACGACAGGTCGGTGCTCGACTCGCCTTCTCCTGCAGCCGCATACAGGTATGCCGCGAGGCAGCGACTCGACGCCGACTCGCAGAGCATCGCGCGGTCGCGCGCCTTGGCGACGGTGATCGGGGAGCCGGAGAGGTTGGCCAGGACGGTCGCGCCGGCGAGGGCGGCCTCGGCCGAGGGCGGCACCGGCACCCACATGTCCTCGCAGATCTCGACGTGCAGGGCCAGGTCGGGCAGGTCAGCGGCCCGGAAGATGAGGTCGGCCCCGAACGGCACGTCGACGCCCAACAGCCGGATCGACCCGGTCGCATCGGCGCCGGCCGCGATCTGGCGCGACTCGTAGAACTCGCGGTAGGTCGGCAGGTAGGACTTCGGCGCGACCCCGAGCACGGTGCCGCGGTGGACGACGACCGCGCAGTTGTAGACCCGGCCGCGGGCCCGCAGTGGCGCCCCGACGACGAGCACCGGCAGCAGTTCCGCACTCGCGGCGACCAGCTCGGCGAGCGCCACCTCGACGGCATCCAGGAGCGGGTCCTGCAGCACAAGGTCCTCGAGCGAGTAGCCGGTCAGCCCCAGCTCGGGGAAGACCGCGATCGCGACCCCCTCGGCATGGCACTCGCGCGCGACGGCGAGGGTCGTGGCGGCGTTGGCTGCCGGGTCGACGAGCGCGAGCGGCACCGTGCACGCCGCCACCCGCGCGAAACCCTGGTCATAGATCGAGAAGAACTCCATGGGGTATGCCGTCCGCGCCTCTCCCGCTTGCCGGTTCGCTGCCCCGAGTCTGACACGGCAGACGACTCGACGTGCTCCACAGCAGGGAGTGTGCTGGCGAGACATCCTTACGCCGAGACATAGGTACGCCGCGCTTGGTCAGTCCGGGGCAGGGACCAAAACCAGTGGACGGGAGGGGGACCGCCACCGATCACCGAAGCGCGGCATACGCGGTAAGTGTCGCTTAGGTACGGTCTGTACACCAGGGCAAAAGGGTCAAGGAATCTTCAAATTTTTCCCGACCGCGCACAGTCGAAGTTAACCGGTGAGGGGGCCAGTCCCACGGTCGGGCGGTTGCCGTCGGTGAGTATTGTCGGCCGCGTGACTGGAGCTGAGGTCAACATGTTCGGACAGGTGGTCGGTGCTCCGGTGCGCTCGTGGTCGGGTGCCCGACGTCCCGAGCCGATCACGCTGCGCGGCACGTCGATCGACCTCGTGCCGCTCACCGATGAGCATGTGGACGGTCTGTATGCCGGGTGCTGCCGCCCCGAGGACGACGCCCGCTGGAGCTATATCCCCAGTGGTCCGTTTCGGTCGGTCGACGGGCTCGCCGCCGACCTTGCAGCCCGTCGGCGAGCCGGTTTCCTGCCGTTCGCGCTGCTGGACCCGGGCACCCAGCAACCGCGCGGGATGGCGAGCCTGCTGCGGATCGAACCGGCGATCGGCACGATCGAGGTGGGCTACATCGTCTACTCGCCCGGCTTGGCCCGCACCCGCGCGGCGACCGAGGCGATGGCCCTGTTGGCCCGGCACGTCTTCGACGACCTCGGCTATCGCCGGTACGAGTGGAAATGCGACTCCCTCAACGACGCCTCGCGCCGGGCCGCCGTCCGGCTCGGCTTCTCGCCCGAGGGGGTCTGGCGCCAGGCATCCATCACCAAGGGCCGCAACCGCGACACTGCCTGGTTCGCCATGACCGACGGCGATTGGCTCAAGCTGCGACCGGCATACGAGCGGTGGCTGGCCGGCAGCACCGAGACGAGGCAGCGCGAGTCGCTCAGCGCTCTCACCGCCGCCGCACTGGCGCCATCGGAGGGCTGACCGGGCGGGTGGGTCGCCTGCCGAGGCTGGCTAGGCTGAGTGGTCGTGGCTACCTTCGCGCCCTTCCGCGCCGTGCGTTTCCGCCGGGACCCCGCAGGCTCCGGCGGCTCTGACCTCGGCGACCTCGTCGCTCCGCCTTACGACGTGCTGTCCGACGCCGACGTCGCGGCGTTGCGGGCCCGCCACGAGCACAACATCGTGCACATCGACGTCCCGGCTCCCAGCGCCACCACGCCGGACCGGTATGCCGTCGCAGCTCACCTGCTCGACGCATGGCTGTGCGAGGGCGTGCTCGTGCGTGATGACAAGCCGTCGTTCACGATCTATCGGATGCAGTTCGTCGACGAGGTGGGTCGGTCCCGTGATCTCGTCGGTGTGCTCGGCGCCTTGGAGGTCGTTGACGCGGGAGCTGGGCGGGTGTTGCCGCACGAGCGCACGACGCCGAAGGCGTCGACCGACCGGCTCGACCTCACCCGCGCGACCCGCGCCAACCTGTCGCCGGTCTGGGGCCTGTCGCTGGCCAGTGGCCTCACTGCCGAGCTCGCCGCACCCGGCGCACCGCTGGGCGAGGTCACCGTCGACGGAGTGCGCCATGTCGTCGAGCGCGTCACCGATCCGGAGCGGATCGCCCGGATCAGCGCGATCATCGCCACTGACGACGTGCTCATCGCCGACGGGCATCACCGCTACGGCATCGCCCGCCGGCTGCGCGACGAGGTGGTGGAGTCATGGGCGGGCATCGGGGCCACCCTCGCGTTCGTCGGCGAGTTAGTTGCCGATCAGCTGTCCATCGACGCGATCCACCGACTGGTCAGCGGCGTCGATCTCGCCGAGCTGCGGTCCCGCCTGGAGCGCGACTTCGTCCTCACTGCCGGCCCGCGACTCACAGCTGAAAACCCAGCGAGCTCAACCGGCGCTGACAATGCCGACAGCGCAGCCAGCGCTGCCGGTGCGGGCGGAGCCGAAGTGCTCGCAACGCTCGTGGACCAGGCCCGCCTGGCGTTGCTCACCCCCGACGGCGAGGTCACCTGGCTGACTGCGCGCGAGGGTGCGTTCGACGGCATACGGGCTCTGGATGGAGCGTGGCTGGAACACACCCTGGGCGGCTCAGCAGCCGTGCTGGACTACCAGCATGGAGTGGCCGAGACTCTCGCGGCACTGCAGGCCGGCCGCGCCACGGCCGCGATCCTCATCCGGCCGACCAGCCTGGCCGAGATCGAGCGCACCGCTCGGGAGGGGCTGCTCATGCCGCCCAAGTCGACCTTCTTCACCCCGAAGCTGCGCACCGGGTTCGTCATCCGCCCCCTCGACGGGCAGTGATCCGGCAGGGATCCGGAAGGGCGCGATCAGGCGGTGACTGGTGCCGCCGCCAGGCCGCCGAGCGCGTCGATCTGGTCGAGTGAGCCGAAGGCGATGAGTACCGACCCGATCGCGAGCACCGTGTCGTCATCCGGGTTGGGCTGGAAGGGCAGCCGCGGGCCGGGGCGATAGGCCAGCAGCCGCGCGCCCGATCGGTGTTCGAGGTCGAGGTCGCCCAAACGCTTGCCGGCCAGCGGTGAGTGCACCGTGACACGCACCTGCTGCACCCGGAAGTCGAGCTCATCGTCGTGCATGACGACGTCGAGGAACTCGGCGACATGCGCTTGCAGCGCGAAGGCCGCGATCCGCCGACCACCGATGAGCTGGGGATTGACCGCTCGGGTGGCGCCGGCCAAGGACAGCTTCTCCTTGGAGTCGACCGTGCGCGCTCGGGAGATGATGACCAGGTCGGGGCGCAGGGCGCGGGCCGAGAGGGTGAGATAGACCGTGTCGGCGTCGGTCTCGAGAGTGGCGACCAGCGCCCTCGCCCGGTGGACACCGGCCGCGATGAGCACCTCGTCACGGGTGCAGTCACCGACCAGGTGCGGGTCGAGCAGCTGCACGACCCGCTCGGGCACGGTGTCGACGACGACGACCTGGGCGCCCATGGCCTTGAGGTGTTCGACCGCCGAGCGCCCGACCCGGCCATGGCCGCACACGATGACGTGGCCGCTCATGGCGGCGATCCGCCTGTCCATCCTGCGCCTTTCGAAGTAGCGACGGACCTCGCCCTCGGTGATGGTGCCCACCATCACGGTGAGGTTGTAGAGCGCGATCCCGACACCCATGATCATCAGGCTCGTCGAGAAGACCTTCATGGCCGTCGTGGGCTCGTGCACCTCGCCGTAGCCGACGGTCGTCATCGTCATGCACGTCTGATAAAGCGCATCGAGGAAGGTGTAGCCCAGGATCATGTAGCCGACGACGCCGTATGCCGTGACGGCCACGAGGCCGCCGAGGGCAAGCGCGAAGCGCCGGATGTTGCTCACGGGCGCTATTCAACCGCGTGTTCCCCGGTTGTGGGCCGGAGAGTTCACCTCGTCTTGTCGCCCAGTTCGCGCAGTTGGCTCGGATTCGCCGGCGGCGGCTTGGGCCCCATCGGCGCGCTGGTCTCGTTAGGCTCCGGTCGGATGACCCGCACGACGACGTGTGACGAGAGAAGGTCGGCTGCATGAGCGCGCAGACGTTCGACCCGACGGCCAGTGACCCCGGCAGGGGCAACGACACCGCCGAGCACCACGAGACCGGCGAGCACCACGAGACCGGCGAGGCTGCGGAGGTGAGCCGCACGGCATACCCTGCTCGGATTGCCGTGGTCGGTGCGGGACCCTCCGGGCTGTTCGCCGCGCAGGCGCTGCTGGCCCAACAGCAGGTGCCGGTCACCGTCGATGTCATCGACCGGCTGCCGACGCCCTATGGCCTGCTGCGCTACGGCGTCGCGCCCGACCACACGAGCATCAAGTCGGTGGCGACCGCGCTGGCGAAGACCTTCGACCATCCGGGGGTGCGTTTCCTCGGGCACGTGGAGTTCGGCAGCGACACGACCCGCGAGGAACTGCTCGCCTGCTACGACGCAGTCGTGTATGCCGTGGGGGCCAGTGAGGACATGCACCTCGGGGTCGCGGGGGAGCACCTGCCGGGGTCGGGCTCGGCGCGGGAGTTCGTCGCGTGGTATTCGGGGCACCCGGACGCGCGGCCACAGTCCCTGGCCGGAGTGCGCGCCGCCGCCGCGATCGGGGTGGGCAATGTGGCGGTCGACGTCGCGCGCATCCTCGCCAAGGACGCGACGGCGTTGGAGACGACCGACATGCCCGACCCGGTGCTGGCCGAACTGCACCGGCACGAGGTCGACGACATTTGGGTCATCGGCCGGCGCGGGCCGCACCATGCGAGCTTCACGACGGTGGAGTTGCGCGAGCTGGTGGCCACGCCCGGCGTCCAGGTGACCGTGACCCCCGACTCGTTCGACGGCATACCGGAGGATCTCGATCGGCGGGCGCGAACCAATGTCGAGGTGCTGCGCGAGGCGGCTGCGCGCGAGGTGCCCGGGGCCCGGCGGCGACTGCACTTCGCCTTCTGGCGGCGGCCGGCGGCGCTCGAGGGCGTCGATGCGGTGGAGGCGCTCGTGCTCGAGCGCACCCGGCTTGACGTCGACGGCCGGGTCGTCGGCACCGGGGAACTGGATCGGCTGCCGGTGCAGTTGGTGTTGCGGTCGATCGGTTACCGCTCGATCCCGTTGCCGGGGGTGCCCTTCGACGAGCGGGCCGGTGTCGTGCGCAATGTCGAAGGGCGAGTGGTCCACGCGGATGGGTCGGTCGCTGCCCGGGAGTATGTCGTCGGCTGGATCAAGCGCGGACCGGTCGGGGTCATCGGCACCAACAAGAGCGACGCGGCGCAGACGGTGCGACACCTGATCGCCGACCTCGCGTCTGGTGGCGGTGACGGTGACGGTGACGGTGACGGTGACGGTGACGGTGACACTGGCGGCGCTGCTGGTGCTGGTGGTGTTGCTGGTGCTGGTGGTGTTGTTGATGCTGGGCGGCCCGACATCGAGCAGGTGTGGGCGGCGCGCGGCTTCCGGGCAACGAACCTGGCCGACTGGCACGCGATCGACGCGGCCGAGATCGCCAGAGGAGTCGCTGCCGGTCGGGCCCGGACCAAGATCGCGAACTGGCACGAGTTGCTCGAGCTGTGCCGCCAGGCCCGCCCCGGCGCCGCTCCCGACACCTACCTGGTGCCGTAGGACTCCTGGCGAAACGACCGGTACGCGAGGGCACCCGCGGCAAGCAGCCACAGGGTGAGCCCGACCCAGGCGCCCGCGAAGGTCGAGGCCGTCGCCCCCTCGACCGACCCGGGCACTGCTACGGCCTGGACGAGGATGGTGCCAAGTAGCGCCGCCGAGGCCGCCCGTGCGGCGTCAGCCACCGGAGGAACCATGGCGGAGATTGCCGCGACGATCAGCGGCAGGATGATCAGCAAGAACAGCGACACCGTGACGACGTAGGCGCCCTTGCGCAGGATGAGCGCAGCCAGATAGACCAGCAAGCCTGCCGCACTCGTCGCGGTGGCCGCGACGACGACGGACACCAGGTCCAGCACCAACCCGCGGCCGGGGATCCCTGCTCCCATGGCGATGGCGGCCGAAAGAAATGCGGGAGCCAGCGACACCGACACCGTGAGGATGCCCCAGGCGAGCACTCTGCCGAGGAAGAGTTGAGGAGTCCACGGGACCCACAACTTTGCCCCCGCCAGCACTCCTTGTTCGATGTCGCGAGTGACGTAGTTCGAGGTCATGACGGTGACCACGATCAACGCCGCGAAGGTAGCAGCTCCACCGATATCGGCCACTCGCAAGTTGAGGGTCTCCTGGAGGCTCGGGGTCCGGGCGACAACAGTCATACCCACCCCGGTGAGCACGCTGATGACCAGGCAGACGATCGCCCCCACTCGGGCGCCACCCACGGCGAGGGCTCGCCGTAACTCGGCTGCGACGACTCGGCGCAAGATCGTGGACGTCATCGGGTTGCCTCCGTGATCGCTGGGTGCCGTTCCGTGTGCGAGGTCTCTTCCAGGTAGACGTCCTCGATGCCGCGTGTCGCGGCGACGATTCCGGTCACCCTCACGTGGGCACCCGCCGCCGCCGATGCCACGACTCCCGCCACCCAGGGCACGTCACGGCCGATGACGTGGACCCGGCCCGGTTCGAGGGTGGTCTCGGCTCCGGCCCGCGTGAAGGAGGGCTGCAGGGTCTGCGGGTCGTCGCAGGTGACGAGCACGCCGGGGATGGCAGCCGCTCTCAAGGATTCAATCGTCCCTTCGCGAGAGGCCACCCCGTCGGCCAGGATCACGAGACGATCGGCGACGAGTTCGAGTTCGCTCAGCAGATGTGACGAGAGCAGGATGCACCGGCCCGCCTCAGCCGATGATCGCAAGTAGTCCCGCATCCACTTCACGCCCTCGATGTCCAGGCCGTTGACGGGTTCGTCCAAGACGAGTGTCTTGGCCTCTCCCACGAGCGCCGATGCCAGTCCCAGGCGCTGGCGCATGCCCAGCGAGTACCCGCCCACGCGCTGCGTCGACGCGCCGCTCAGTCCCACGATGTCGAGGTAGGTTCTTACGTGGTCGCGCCGCGCGCCGAGCAAATCCGCGACGTAGTTCAGGTAGCCGACGCCGGTCATGGTGGCCGGGACCGTGGCGTGGCCAAGGAATGCACCGAGCGTCCGGCCCGCATCATCTGTCTCTCGATACGCTCGACCGTCGATAAGGGCCGTGCCTGCGTCAGGTGACAAGAGGCCGCAGAGGACCTTCAAGGCGGTCGTCTTGCCCGACCCGTTCGGCCCGACGATGCCGGTCACCGAGCCGTCCGGCACCTCGAAGCTCAGCCCGCACAGGACACGGTGCTCCCCGTACGCCTTGTGGACATTGTCGAACCTGATCACGGCTCCTCCTGATCTGCGACACGCTGGTCGTCGACGTGCTGATCTGCGACCTGCTCGGGTGGGCCAAGTGGTGCGCCGGCCTCAGGCGCCGCGGTCGGTCGACCGACACTCACCAGGCTCCAGGGGGCGCTGGCCGTCAGGTATGTCGCAACCAGCCTTCGACTGGGGTATGCCGTGATCGTCGCCACCCCCCACTGTGTCGAGGGCAAACGCCGTCGAACGGTCCACTGCACGGCTGAGCGACTCACGTGGTCCTCCGTGCACCCGAAGAACGACCAGCGGCGGTACCGCAGGACGTTTCCCGCCACGTGCACCCGACCGGACAGCAGCTTGAGGAGAGCGACGGCACTCCCGAAGGCAAGCAGGACCGCACCCACGCCGAACCACCCGAGGGAATCCCGGCGGGAGACGAGCAGCGATATCGCCACGAGCAGCGGGACCGCGCTCCAGAGCACCCTGACACTCGAAACACCGGAGAGCGTGGGAAGGGCATCCCCGGTCAACGCCTGCGCCAGCTCCCGGGCTCTAGCCTCCCGGAAGGCTGGGAACCGGAGGTGGTCGGTTCCGGTGGCATGGGCAAGATCGGCGGTGCTGATTGTCAACCTCCGGGTCCCCAGGAGCACGTCTGCCGGGCCGGTCTTGAGCCGCACAGCGGAAGCGGAGCCCGCCGCGATCACGTGTCGGCGCCGATCGAGAACGCCGTACGCGACTGTCCAGGTCCCGTCGCGCTCCTCGTGCACCTGGATGCCGTGCAATCTCAGGTAAGCGGTCGTCAGCCCCAGCACCACGGCCAGGGCGACGGCCGCGGCCGCTAGTGGTCCCTCGCTCAGGCGGAGATTCGGGGCGATGAGCGGGGCGACATCTCCGAGCAGCTCATACCCCGCGAAGCCCCCTGCGGCCGCCAGGGTGAGGTTGGTGAGGTAGGTCGCCACCATTTCGTGTCGATCAGGAGCGAACGCGGTCAGCCGCCCCAGGTCTCCCGCTGCGTCGACCGCCGTCGCAGGAGTCATGTGCGGTGTGACCGCATCGGACTCGTATGCCGCGCCGAGCGATGGTTCACCTGAAGCGTCCGCCGGCCGGACCGGCGCGCGTACGAGCAGCGCCTCGAGGCGCCGAGCCACCCGACGATCCACGCCGGCGAGCATGAACGGATGTGCGGCCCCCCGGAAGGAAATCGAGACGCTCGCCAGGCCGGCCGGTCGAAGGTGCCACGGCTCGTCGACTTGTACCGCACTGATGTCGCCGCGATCTCCTCGTCGCACGATCGGGAAGATCCACCCCTGTCGGAAGATGATTCGGTCTCCGCTCACGTCGATGGCGTGGGTGAGCACCGCAAGAATGGGGTTGATGATCCCGGTTGCGAGCACTGCAAGCCCCAACCACACCATGACGGGGTGCGGAATCCACGAGATCTGCGGCAATACGCCGATGAGGATGAGTCCGATCGGGAGCAGGCCCTTGAGGTCGCGCAGGTAGCTGGTCGCCATGAGCCATGGACTGTTGCGCACTTCCATCAGCGGCTCTGGAGTGATCGAACGACCGTCGCCAAGGGTTGGGTCTTTGAGTGGATGCTGCTGGCGGATCGGCAGATTCTTCACCGTAGCCCCTGTGGTTCGGCGATCCGCGTGAGTAGTGACTGTAGAGAATCGGCGACATCACTTGACAAGGGAGGTATCTCCGGCAGTGCACCAATCCCGCGGATCACCACCCGCTTGAGACGCAGCATACGCATGAGCGGACCTTGTCTCAGGTCGACGGTGAGGATGGCCGGAACCCGAACAGCAACCTCTGTGACGAGAAGCCGACCGGTGATGAGCAGGAATTGATTCCGCGAGGCACTGATTCTCGTCCACCTGACCAGGCGTGGATTCAGAATCGCCAGGTCGATGACGAGGACAGCCGCAGCCACGCCTATCAGTATCCGGAGTGGTGTCGACCAGGATTCACTCGCCCACTGGGTGCGCGCCAACTCCAGCAGACCTGTGAGGACCGCGAACCCGCCCGTGGAGCGAAGTCCTTCGTAGACCAGCACGCCTCGCGGTAGGCCGACCACCTCCACGGCTTCCGTGGTCGCGGAAAACTGCGTTACTCTCATGGGAGCCCTTCGGGGTTCTGGAGGTCGGAGGTCCGGGGTCAACGTCAATTGCATCTCCCGGGCCTCCGACCTCCAGCTTTGGTGGAAGGTCCACTGGCTAGATGCCTAGGCGATCACGAATCCATCGGATGATGGTGTCCCAGGAGACGGAAAGGATCCACCCGACGACCGTGGTCCAGTTGTTAAAGGCCCAGGCGACGACCTTGCTGATGACGTTGTAGCCGTATCGCCAGACGACCGACCAACACCACTGAATGAAGCGTAGGAAAACACTCCACATATTCTTCACCTCCTTCGCTAGTAAATCCGTTAGCCGTGTATCGGACCTGGTCCGAATCGTTGGTTAACGAGGTGTCTGTGACGGTATGGCCCCCAAGTGACCCCTGCAACCGGAAGTCTCATGATTCGAGACGTTCGCCCCTTGGGGCGACCGGAATTTGATCTATCCCCCCGGTTTAGGGGACGTAAGGCGTCAATGACGCCGCCCCCCATTTGGGGGACTCCGGCATTTTCCGTGAAATGCGTAACGGCATCACATGCCTGAGCGGGGGCAAGCGAACGGCGCCGGACCGCTCCGTGGAGCAGACCCGGCGCCGTCGCGTTGCGGGCAGTGGACTGGCGATCAGCCAGAGGTCAGGCGAGCTTCATCCTCGGCTCACCGTTGAGCAGGCCGGTGCCGGCGATCGTGCACGTTCCACCCTTGACGGCGCCGCCGTTGTAGGCCATCCGCACGCAGCTGCGCTCGGCGAGCTGGCCCCAGTAGTTCGGGTGCAGCGACTCCTGGATGAAGTAGTTGCTCGTCGCCGTCGACACCGTGCGGATCTGGTCGATCCACTCGGTCTTGTCTACGGCACCGGAGTTGGTCCAGGACGTCAGGCCCTTCTCCTCGAGCAGGCCGACGGTGTTTTCGCAGAGCCGGCGGCCGTTGAAGGCTGACTGCAGTTCCAGGATCTTCGCTCCCGCGATGCCCGAGTCGGTGACCGCTCCGCGGACGGCACCGTTGATCGTCGGCAGGGCGGTGGCGTTGGCCCAATCGGCATCCTTGTTCCAGAAGCCGCAGCCGCCGGTGTTCTGCCGGGTGTAGCCGCTCTGGCTGTATCGGAAGCCGGCCGCCGACGGGATCGGCGATGGGTAAGTCTGGACGACCAGGGTCCACCCCGTGTCGGCGTAGCCGGCGTTGCGCATCGCCTGGCGCACGTTGAGCAACCCGTTCTTGATCTTGGCGCGCACCGCGGCGACGTTCGTCGAGGTGAAATTGGCCTTCACCGACGCGTCGTCATAGCAGTAGTCCGGCCACCAGGACGGCGAGGTGAGGAAGTCGGTGACGCACGACTGCACGACGCTGGCGAAGTTGAAGTCGTTGCCGCCGATGCTCACGACGACCATCCGCACGTTGTGCGTTGTCGCGAAGGTCTGCAGCATCTTGGCCTGGCCCACCTTGCCGCTGCCGAGGTCGGCGAAGTCCAGCCCGGGCTTGACGTAGCCGTCCGACGAGGTTGCCGTCGCGGTCGTCGCGCCAGAGCACGCGAGGTCGACTCCGCCGACGCCACCGCCGATGTATGCCGACGCCGACCAGCTCCGGTGACAGCGCACGATCTGCTCGGCGGTGCGGCTCGCGTTGTCGTAGTAGGCGCTCGACCCGAGCGCGTCGATGAGGCTCGACCCGTTGTTGGTGTTACCGGCCCAGCGCCCGGCTTCGCCGGAGATGTAGGAGTCCCCGAGCGTGGCGACATACGGCGTGCCGACCCCCGGCCCGTCGGCAGCGGCCGGCGTCGCGGTCACGAGGGCGGCGCCGCCGAGCGCGGCCACGAGCAGGCCGGTCACGGCATACCGGAGGCGCGCGAGGCGACCCGAGCGGCTGGTGCGGCGCGTGGCGGTGGCCGGCGCAGGCATGGGCGCGGGTTTGGGCATGGGCGTGGACACGTGGGCTCCCATCGACGGTGATGCGACGTGGCAGCGCGCTCCCCGGCCCAGCCGCCGTGACGAACTCTGACAGATCCGGCACCCTGACGCGAGGGAAAGGGCGAAACTCCACCACCCTCGTATGCCGGTATGCCGGGTCGCCTGCTCCCCGCGGCTCAGCGGCCCGCTCAGAGCCTGGAGCGGAAGGTCGCGACCGACGCGGCGGACCAGTCGCTGTGATCGTTGGTCCAGCCCTGCTTGTCGAGGAAGAGGCGGTGCGAGTTGGCGGTGGCGTGGCCGATGACGTCGCTGCTGGCGATGCCGTAGGTGGACTGCAGCTGCCGCACCAGCGCCAGGGCGGCATTGACCTGAGCGGCCCGGCCGAGGATCTGCTGTTCGGCCCACAGGCTGGAGTGGCCCTGCAACGACTGGACGATCTCGATGCCGATCGCCACGTGGTTGAGCCCGATGGTGTGCCGGCATTGCAGGGTGAGCGGCACGAGTTGGTGGACGACGCCGGCGTAGTCGATGACGTAATGGGCGCAGGTGCCCGGGTATTCGCCGCGATTGCTGGTGTTGGCGGCGAAGGTCGACCACGCGCCCTGCCAGCTGTCGCCCGTGGTGAAGTGCAGGACGATGACCTTGGGGGCGAGCGCGGAGCTCGCGATGCCGTAGTGCCGCTGCGAATACGCAGCCATCTGATCCTGCCGGGTCTGCGGGTAGGGGATGGGGTTCTGCGCGATCTGTATGCCGGTGCCGCTCGCCCCCGGAGCTGGCGGAGTCGGCGCGCTGGACAACGACCGGGTGGGCTTGGCAGTGGCGCTCGGTATGCCGGTCGGTGTCGCTGCCCCAGTGGTCGCGCTGGCGGTGTTGGTCGGGTTGGTCGGGTTGGTCGGGTTCGTCGGGTTCGTCGGGTTCGTCGGGTTCGTTACAGCGGTCGTGGGTGACGCCGCGGTCAAGGGCGAGGTGACGGCGGCGGTCGAAGCGGAGGCCGGAGAAGCGG
>Ga0208564_1002390_pt1 | contig 14911 bp, 8 predicted proteins | sample AD_UKC073_MetaG_FD_184439 | JGI IMG/M metagenome (GOLD analysis project Ga0208564, IMG submission 184439) | Active sludge microbial communities of municipal wastewater-treating anaerobic digesters from USA - AD_UKC073_MetaG (SPAdes) (version 2) | ecosystem: Engineered > Bioreactor > Anaerobic >... | reverse complement strand
GCTCGGCATGATAGTTGAGTACAGGCTTCCACAGACGAGTAGGCGCCTCGATGTGATGATGATGGGCCGGGACACCTATTCAAAAGATAATGCTGTTATTGTTGAGCTCAAACAGTGGGATACTGCTCGGGCTACCGATATAGATGACACAGTCATGGTTGGGCCCGTGTATCATCTGCATCCATCGCGGCAAGCAGGTAACTATGCTGAGTATCTTAGGGATTGCCATACTGCCTTCTACGCATCTCCCGACAACACAAATCCTATCCAACTCTCTGCATGCAGCTTCCTACACAATGCCCATCGCCAAGTATGTGGCGACCTTTATAGCCCCATGTACTCTGATACATTGACCGAATATCCATTATTCACTGGCGATCAAAGATACGATTTCCGGGGTTTTCTTGAAGAACGTGTTTCAGAGGGCGGGGGTGATGAGGTGCTGAACAGGTTCCTTACCAGCAGATATCGTCCTAGCAAGAAACTATTGGACAATGCTGCGAGAATGATAGAAGGCAATCCCGTGTTTACTCTCCTAGATGAACAGCAACTTGTCTTCAACATAGTGGTGGCCTCGGTTAAGAAACTGCAGATCACAGAGCACAAGTCAGTTGTAATAGTCACGGGTGGACCTGGCACCGGAAAAAGCGTAATAGCTGTACGTCTTCTAGCTGCCTTGGCAAGGGAAAATGTGAATGTAGTTCATTGTACGGGCTCGGCTGCATTCACTACTAACCTCAGGGCTCAGGTTGGAAACAGACCAGCTGCCCTGTTCAAGTATTTCAACTCGTTCATGCAAACAGGCTACAACGAGATAGATGTCCTGATTGCAGATGAAGCTCATCGTATTCGTGAGACCAGTAACAGCCGATTTACCCGGAAGGATCAACGATCAAACAAACCTCAGGTTTACGAGCTGATAGATGCGGCGAAAGTGAGTGTTTTCTTCTTGGACGATCATCAAGTTGTGCGACCGGATGAGATTGGCACCCCAGACTTGATCGAGAAGGCAGCCCGTGAGCGTGGGGCCAGAGTATTCAAGGTCGATCTGAACGCACAATTCAGATGCTCTGGTTCAGAGGCGTATATCGACTGGCTCAACTATGTTTTTGGAGTTGGGGGCAGAGAAGATCTGTCTTGGCTCTTAGAGAGGGAATACGAGTTCGAAATAACGTCGTCTCCCGAAGAACTTGAGGAGATGATTCGTGGTCGTGCTAAACAGGGCAACACCGCCCGCATAGTGGCGGGTTTCTGTTGGCCATGGTCAAATCCTCTTCCAGACGGCTCTTTGGTGCCTGACGTGGCCATAGGAGAGTGGTCTAGGCCATGGAACAGAAAACGAACAGGCTCGCCGTCGCCAAAGAATGACCCATATACAATCTGGGCAACCCGGGACGAGGGACTAGATCAGATAGGTTGCATCTATTCCGCACAAGGATTTGAGTTTGACTACTGTGGTGTCATATTCGGCACTGACTTGGTTTGGGATGACTCAACTGGTTCATGGGTTGGCTTGAAGCAGAACAGCTGCGATGCTGTTGTGAAAAGAAGTGCTGATTTTACGCAGTTGATGCTTCATACCTATAGGGTCCTTCTATCCCGCGGCATGAAAGGCACCTACGTATACTTCCTCGACCAGGCAACCCGAAACCATTTTGAGGAGGCTCTTTTCGGCTGATGGACAAACCGGTGACAACAGCACATGCCCGAAGCGAACTAATGCAGTTGCTGCTCGTGTTCCGCGATGAAAGAGAGTGGGGCCAGTTCCATACCCCCAAGAACCTAGCGATAGCGCTTGTAGCGGAGGCGTCGGAGCTGCTTTCGCTCTTTCAATGGACCAAAGATGCGGAGCTCGATGAGAGATGTCGGGAAAAGCGGACCGAAATAGAACAGGAGATCGCCGATATCTACATATACCTTCTATTCCTCGCCAACGAACTTGGAATTGACCTTGATGAAGTGGCTGCAGAGAAGATGAAGCTCAACGCCGAGCATTATCCCGCTAACAAGGCAAAGGGCAACGCCAGGAAATACACGGAGCTTTAGCAATGTACGGCTCGATGCAGCTTCTGCCTTCAGTCGCCAGGGGGTGTTAACGCTGGTCCACGGGCATGGAAAGATCCCTGGTAGGCTTCATCGAACAAGAAGATCAGGTCTTCGCCTGCGTAAAGGGGCTGTCCGGTTAGCGCACGGCTTACATAATGCAGGATGTGGAGCGGACGCCGCTACACCGGAACACAGAAGTGTCTGTTGTACCCGTCAGAGCTTGCGCCTATTACCATAGGCGATTGCCCGGTGGGATCCTCAGGTCGCGGAAGACCGCTGGTATCTGGACATTGCCATGCTCACAGCCACTGGGCGAAGGAGACTGCCACCTCACTGCTCGCCCTGTACGAAAGCCTCAGGATTATCCACGAAGAGGGACTTGAGGCCCGTTGTGCAAGGCACGAGCTTCAATTAACAAGACCTCATCCAACCCGGATCAGGGCTCGCTGCCGCCTACCAAAATGGAATCACGTCGCGTCCTGCCAGCAAAACTAGAACCAGCGTGCATATACTTGCTCGATGTTATTGACATATGCACAAAATGCATGTAGTATCCTTGTGGAATGTGCGCGATTTCACAAATGCATCTTAAGAGGGGCGAGAACATGGGCAGACCTCCCAAGGTGAGATGTGTGGAGATGATCCCTCCTGTAAGAACCTTTTGCCCGTGTGGCAACTGGCCGGAATGCCGTGCTCATCGTGGGGCAGATGAACGAATCGAGATGACAGTGGATGAGATGGAAGCTATTCGCCTCAAGGATCTGGAAGGCTGCGAACAGACAGAGTGTGCAGACAGAATGAATATCTCGAGAGGCACATTCCAGAGGATACTCTCGTCTGCCCGCTGGAAAGTGGCGAAGGCTCTCACAGAAGGCTTGATCTTGCAGATATCCGGCGGTGAATACTGCCTGGCCCAATCGACCATCATCTGTCTCGACTGTGGGCATGCTTGGCCTGTTTGTCGCCCAAACGCCGATAGCAAGGATGAATGTGAAGAGACCGTAACTGCCGAGGACGGCACAGTATCGGGTTCATGTCCTGAGTGCAGAGGGACCAACCTTGTCGAGAAAGGCGGAGAATGCTCGGGGCCTGGCGGTAGGGAAGATTGTCCGCGCAGAAGAGAGCGTGGACGCCGTGGTTGCTCGCATCGCTCAGGCGCCGAAGAGTCAGCAGCCAAAAGCACCGACTGATCGACATTGCTCGATCTACGGAAGCGGTGATAGTGGCTGAAGTATTGGTTGTGCTGCCCCACGAGGGTGGGTATACCGAAACTAAAGACGCAAGAAGGACGGAAGAATGGAAGAATACGAGCAAAACGCGCTTTCGAGCACGCGTCATGTCATTGGAGTAATGAGCGGAAAGGGTGGAGTGGGCAAGTCGTCGGTAACGGCTCTTACCGCGGTCGCGCTGGCCCGAATGGGATACAAAGTAGGCGTAATGGACGCAGACATTACCGGCCCTAGCATACCCAAGATGTTCGGTGTTCATGGCAAACTTGATTCTGCGGAGACAGGGCTCTTTCCGGCGCAAACAGAGAGGCTGGGGATTAGGATAGTCTCCCTCAACTTGCTTTTGGACAGGGAAGACAGGCCAGTAGTATGGCGCGGTCCTCTTCTTGCCGGAGCAGTAAAGCAGTTTTGGACAGACGTTAGCTGGGGTGATCTCGATTTCATGATAATCGACCTTCCGCCGGGAACGGGCGACATTCCGCTTTCAGTCATGCAGTCGATACCGGTCGAGGGGCTGATAACGGTTTCATCCCCGCAGGACGTAGCGGCTCTCGTCGTTCGCAAAGCGGTGAACATGGCCGAGATGATGGACAAACCCATAATCGGGCTTATCGAGAACATGAGCTACATCAAGTGCCCTGGATGCGGCGAAACGATGTATCCCTTTGGGAAGCCGGCAGGCGCTGGATTTGCCGCTGAAATGGGAATTCCGTTCATCGGGGAAATGCCTATCGATCCCGCTCTATCTGAAGCAGCCGATAGGGGCGAAATCGAGATGTATGAGAGTCCAATCATGCAGGGGATCGCCGAAGCTGTTGTACGGCACGTACAAGCGAGTGCGCAAGAAGAGTAGCGCGTCGGCGCTGCGCGAGAGAGATTCACACAAGTTTCTCTTGAAAAGGGAGAGTGAAGCAGGGCGGTCTGCAAAGATAGCCCTGCTTCTTGGATCAATCAAAATATGCTTGCAACCTTTCCAGCTTCGCCCGACAGAATCTGGTTCGGATTGGAAGGCGCCGATGTCCTGCCGTCCTTGAGAATGTAGGCTCGGTCCGCAACTGAAAGAGCGGCCTTCGCGTTCTGCTCCACCAGAAGAACCGCGGTTCCAGCCCGGTTTATCTCGGCAATGGCCTCCATAACCCTTTCCACCATTATAGGTGCTAGCCCCATGGAGGGTTCATCCATGCATATGAGGCGGGGAGATGTGACGAGAGCCCTTGCAATGGCCAGCATCTGTTGTTCGCCCCCGGACAGGGTTCCGGCGAGCTGTGATCTCCTGTCTGCCAGGACAGGAAAGAGGGAGAGCGCTCGGTCGATGCCTTCCCGGGCCCCTTCCGGGTCTCCTAAGGCATCAGCCGCCACTTCCAGGTTCTCCATCACCGTGAGTTCCTGAAAGACCCTTCGTCCTTCCGGCACAACTCCCATGCCCATCCTGATGATCTCGTTGGTTTCCCGTCCGTCTATCCGCTCGCCCATGAACCGGATCTCCCCCCGAGTGGGGCGGAGCCTTCCTGCAATAGTCTTTAGCAGGGTGCTCTTGCCTGCAGCGTTCACTCCTAAAAGCGCCACTGCTTCGCCGGGATTGACGTAGAGGTTTGCACCCTGCAGGACCACTGCGGGGCCGTATGATGAATTGACATCTATCAGCTCGAGGAGGGGCGTGGGAAGCCCCGACGTAGCAGCTGACGACGTCGACATGGCATTCGATGCCAAGGTTTCAGCCGGCTTTCGATCTGGCGCCGCGGAACTGCCAAAGTAGGCGCGGATGACCTCCGGATCCTTTGCCACTTCGCTACATGAACCTTCAGCTATCTTTTCGCCGTGGTCCAGAACGATCACCCTATCGCACGCCGACGCGATCAGGTCCATGTGATGCTCGATAACGACGATGGTGTAGCCGCGGTCCCGAAGCGCCACGATCTCTCTCGCCATCGCCGCGATCTCCTCCGACGTCATCCCGGCGGCAGGTTCGTCGAGGAGGATGAACTTCGCACCTGTGGCCAGCGCTCGGGCCATCTCCACTCGGCGTTTGTCGGGGTATGAAAGCTCTGCAACGATGTCAGATTCCCGCTCTTCGAGACCGCAATCCATGTCCGAAAGGATGTGCCTTACGCACAAGATGTCCTCCTCTTCCTTGCGAACATGGGACTTTGTCCTGAAAAGCACCTCCCAAAGGTGTGCGTCTTGCTTCAGGTGGCGTCCGGCGAGGACGTTCTCGAGGACGGTTTGTGTTTCATAAAGCCTTATATTCTGAAACGTCCGCGCCGCTCCCATCGCTGCCACTTCGTGCGGGGATTTGCCTACGATCGATTGCCCGTACAGTCTGATGTCGCCCGCACTTGGGTTCGCAAGGCCTGTAATCAGGTTGAAAAGGGTCGTTTTACCCGCTCCGTTGGGACCGATTATCCCGAGGATTTCGCCGCGCTTGACCGTGAAACTCACATCCGAAAGGGCCTGCACTCCCCCGAAACGGCAGCTTAACCCCGTAACCTCGAGAACTGTGGCTTGCCCTGGCGACGCCGATGTGCTCGCGCTGCGGATAGCTTCCGGCTCGCCGCCATTATCGGGTATGGGGCAGGATGAAGCAGACACGGCATCATCTGTTGTTCTTTCGGCAAGACCTGCGTTCGCATTTGTGCCCAGACATATACCTGGGCCAGGGTGTGCGCCATGTGCTCGGGTCGGGTCGACCCCGACCAGTCTTTCGCCTGTGGCGATCAAGCCTTGGGGGCGGAAGATCGCGAGCAGTACCAGGGCGAAGCCGTATATGAGCATCCGATAGACGCTGTATGCGCGAAGAACCTCGGGCAGCACCTGAAGAAGCAGCACTCCCAGCATTATCCCTGGCACGCTTCGAGTCCCGCCTAGCACGAGCATGCAGTAGAGGGCGATGGTCTCGCTCATAGTGAAATTCTGAGGGAAGACCGCCCCCTGCCAGGAAGCAAAGAGTGCTCCGGCAAGTCCGGCGATGGCTGCAGCGCCTGCGAAGGCCGACACTCGGTATTTCCTCACGTTCACGCCCATGCATTCCGCGGCAGTCTCGTTCTCGCGCAGCGCATTCCATGCCCGGCCCACCTTGGAACCTACGAGCCTCGATACGCCTATCAGCACCGCCGCGGCGAAAATCCAGATGAGAATGTATTGCGATTCCATTGACGCTAAAGACGAGCCGAAGATGTGCGGCGGATCTATTGCGACTATCCCGTTTGGGCCGCCTGTGATGTTGATAGGGCGATCCATGTTGTTCAGGAGTATACGGACTATCTGGCCGAACCCCAAGGTAACCATAGCCAGGTAGTCACCGTGAAGACGAAGGGTCGGCAGGCTCACGGCAAATGCCGCGATCACCGCCGCCGCCACAGATGCCGCGGCTGCCACGAAAAAGGGCATGTGTATCCCGAACTGGGGGGATGCGAGCAGCGCGTATACATATGCTCCGATCCCGTAGAATCCCGCATAGCCCAGATCGAGGAGGCCTGCCTGTCCCGCCACGATGGAAAGCCCCGCTGCCAGCATCAGGTATATGCCGACAGACCCTCCCGCACGCATCAGGTAGTAGTTCTTCGTTATCAAGGGGACGGGCAAGAGAACGGCATAGCCCAAGAAGACGAGGGCGCGCTCGATCGGGACGCGTCCGCTTTGCCACAGGCCCAACCGCTCCAAAAGTCCGATTCGAAGCAGTCCGCCGGCGAGATTGGGCCCATCGGCTGCCTTGGCGGAATTTGACGCCCGAGTGGCCGCTTCCGGTGCCACCTGCGCCTGCTCGGCTTCTGTTTGCCGGAGCGATGCGCTGTGGGGGTGCTTTTCAGTGGTATTCACGCATTCATTGGACATCGGCTATGCCGCCTTTCAGATTAGTGATTGTATACCGTTGCCTCATCGGTTGGCCATCGTGCTTGCTCCTCACGCCCTGGCTTGCTGGGGTTTACCGTAGAGTCCGTGGGGGCGGAGGATGAGGGTGAGTATTAGCACAGCAAAGACGATGGCGTCTTTGTAGACCGGGGGCGCGATCAGCACCCCGAAGCTCTCCGCCAGCCCGAGCAGGAGTCCTCCTACTACAGCTCCACGGAAGCTCCCTATTCCCCCCAATACTGCCGCGGTGAAGGCCTTCATTCCTGCCGAAAACCCGATCATGAAATCTACTTGGGTGTAGTAGAGGCCTATCATCACCCCCGCCAGCCCCGCTAGGGCCGAGCCGAGCATGAATGTGGCGGATATAACCAGCGACGTTCGGATTCCCATGTATTCCGCCGCCTCCGCGTCTTGGCTCGTCGCTCGCATCGCCCGGCCGAACTTAGTCTTCAGCACCACGGCATCGAGGATGACCATGGCCAGGATGGACGTGCCCAACATGGCGAGGCGTGTCGCAGAGATGGCCGCGCCTGCGACGTGGACGACCATGTCCTGTGGGATCAAGAGCTCAGTCGGGAAAGTCTTGGCCCTCCCAGACGTGAGGAGCATCGCTGCGTTCTCAAGAATGATGGAAACGCCAAGGGCTGAGATGAGGGGGGCGAGGCGAGAACCGCCCCGGAGCGGCCTATAAGCGAACCGTTCAATTGCCGCGCCGAGAAGAGCGGTCGCGACTATAGCCCCCAGCGCCATCGCAGCCAGAGCCAGAGCGGGCATGGCTATGAGCCCATTCTGTTCGAAGAGGGAGAGGACTGCCCAGCCCGCGAAGGCCCCGACCATGAAGACGTCACCGTGGGCGAAGTTGAGCATCTTCAAAACCCCGTAAACCATGGAGTAGCCCAGGGCGAGGAGGGCGTATACACTCCCGAGCGTGATCCCGTTTACTATCTGTTGCGGAACTTGAGCCAGAAACTGTTCCATGAAATTCACCTCAATTGAGTTTTGCGGACGCCGCGTTTTACGGAATTGGGCCCTTGGGCTAACCTTTGAGGACGAGCGTAGCGTCGGCCTACTTGGCTCGCACCGTCGCAGGGTATTCCTTCACAGGCACGAACTCTTTGCCCTTCACCTGATAGACGAAGATGCTGGCTCCCACCACATCGCCTTTTGAGTCGAAACTTATCGGGAATCCGAGGATGCCCTTGTAGCCGCGGGTCTTGCCCAGCGCTGCGAGGACATTGGCCCGGGTTATCTTCATCGGGTCGGAATGGGCTCGCCTGGCCGCATCTATCAGAATATTGGCGGCCTCGTACGATTGCCCGCCGAAGACGCTCAGGGCCCCGTATTTCGACTCGAACTTCCGGATGAAGTTGCGGGCTTCAGGAACCTCCCTGATGTCTCGGCCTATGGAGGTGACATACATTCCTTCGGCAAGCCCTGCTGCGCCATCGATCAGCTGGTCCTTCTCTTTTAGCCCGTCGCCGCCCATAAATACCGGCTTGAGTCCGAGGCCCGCGGCCTGTTTGATCAAGCTAGCCGCCTGTGCGGGGTTGGCCAAGCCGAGGTAGACCAAATCGGGCGCGGATGATTTGACCCGGGTGAGGATGGGGGAGAAGTCCCTGTCCTCCATGGATATCTGCCCTCGGAGAACCCTAACGCCTGCAGCCTTGAGGGCCGGTTCCACCTGGTCTGAAAGGCCTTGGCCGTAGGTGGTCTTGTCATCTATGATGTATACCGTCTTTGCCTTTAGGACTTCTATTATGAAGCGGGCTGAAGCCGGCCCCTGAGCATCGTCGCGCGGACAGATCCTGTGCATCACCGTGTAGCCCATCTCAGTCAAGTCGGGATTCGTTGCCGACTGGCTTATGACGGCAAGGCCTGCTCTCTGATACGTTGGGAGGGCTGCCTGGGCGGTGGCGCTGTTCATGGGCCCGATAACACCGATGACTGAACGGTCCATCGCGAGTTTTTCCGCTACCAGAATCGCCTTGGACGGGTCCGCTGCATCGTCTGCCTCCACTATCTCGATTTTGCGCCCCCCGATTCCGCCTGCTGCATTCGCCTCATCCACGGCCATCCTTATGGCGTTCAATCCGTCAAGCCCGATCTTGGACACATCGCCGGTGTAAGGCCCTGCAGCCCCTATCTTGATGGGAGTGAGCTTTGCCGATCGGCCCAGCCCTGTTGCGGCTGTAAGCAACAGTGCCGCCGCCACGGCAAGGCAGATGATCTTCATTTTGCCTCTAGAACTCTTAATCATGGTAGTGGCCTCCTTTTTCCTGCTTGACTGGTCAGTTGGATGAAAGCCGATGCTGTCGCACCTTTCAGCCTGGCCACGCGGCCAGGGCCAGAGGGCTGCGCTCGGGGACAACCACATTGAGAGCCGCGATGCCTCGGGCTTCGACGGTACGCAAAAAAGCCCGTCCGCCAAGGGACGAGCTCAAATCTCGTGGTGCCACCCTAATTGGATAGGATAACCTATCCCACTTATCCAGGGCGCGGCCTCCATCTCGGTGAAGGCGATGCCCCTGCCCGATAACGGGGGCTTCCGGCTCAGCCTACTAGGCTCCACGCACGCATTGTGCGCCTTTCGGCCTGCGACTCCGGGGCCCACTCGCCACATCCTTCCCGCAGGGCTTTCACTCTCCCCCGCTCGCTATGGGATGGTTTTTCTGCGGCGATCTTCCCCATCAAAGTCTTTTCATCCACACATGATTCAGTTTCGTACTATTTAACACCAGAGGAGTGGAGTTGTCAAGAGGCAGTTTCTTGCCCCGAGTGGAGTCCCGATGGAAGCATACGGATGCAACTGGTTCTAGACCAATCGGTGTTATGCCAGGATGTAGTAGGCGTGAACGCGGCCTATCGAGGGTACGCCATAATGGGCAGGTTGATTTGGAGCGTGGCGTGTTACAGATACGACGGCCATGATCCTGGCGCCCTCTGGAAAACGAAATCGAGCTCCAATCCCGTGCCGCACCTGAGGCCGGGGATGGACAGGGATCTGGTTGGCAACAGAGTAGAATTCATGGAAGGTCGGCATTATCTCCTGCATGTGCGCCTCATACGTTTCAACTCTTCTATCGAAGAACTTGGCCATTTGCTCAAAGCCGTTGTGTCCATCACTCATGGCCCATGTCCTCCCTTTCGTAATACGGAGCTCTAACGAAATCAGACAGGGCAGCGAGGAGAGTTCGTGTTCGGCAAAGTAAAGACTGAGGATAAAAAGTCACGCTACGAACGCGCTCGGCCCGTATGGCGTTGTCGGTGCCTCTTCTGATCAACTCTGGCATAGAGATGCCCTGGCCCGCAGGGGCCTGACATGTTCCTTTCGAAGTAGGTTTTCCCCCGTCGATTCTGCCATTGGCTCTGGCTACTGCCTATAGCGCACCATAGTCGACGGAGCGTTTCGAGCCGACAGCAGATCGCTCTTCCATGGATTCCAGCTTCAGGACGATGCGCCGGCGTTCTGCACTGTAAATGCCAAGAAGAAGGACTTGCGAGGCCCTGAAAAGAATCAATCTACTTGTTGCCTGGCGCTGCCAGTTCAGTTCGGCTAGCTATACTGCCGAGCCAGTCGAAGATTGCGGCTCTTGTGCCCTGCTAGGCGGGAGCGTATGGCCTGAATACCCGCTGGGCGCGGGCGGCTGCCGTTGGAAGAAGACAGAGCGCGTTAGAACGGAAAAACGGATGCGAGGAGGAAAGCGGCGTCTGCAGCGGCAGCTGCCGGCGCAGAAGCGACATGGTCTATAGCCCTCCGATAGTTCGAACCAAATTCGTGCCGCCGTTACCAAGAAAGAAACTCTTGAACAGGCCTGAAATTATTGAGGCCCTTCAAGGCATTGCCTCCTATCGTGTAACTATTGTCCAGGCCGGCCCGGGATATGGGAAGAGCACCGCTCTCGCGTCCTACCTCGCGCAAAATCGCACGCCTGCTGCATGGTACAGCGTCAGCGGCGAAGATGCTGACCCCAATGTCTTTATGGCCCATCTCATCTGGTCCCTCCGCGCTTTGTGGCCCGCCATCGGGGGGCGGTCCTTGTCGATGCTGGAGGAACGATACGACGTTGTGGTGCGGCGCGATGCTATCGATCTTCTTGCAAACGATATCCTCGATATGATCGACGACGACTCTGTCATGGTCATCGATGATTACCACTTAGTGGGCGGGAATCCCGAAGTCAACGAACTTGTCGAACGCCTGATCAACACCGCTCCGCCTCACTTTCACGTTGTCCTTTCGACCAGGGAGCGCCCCTCCTTTGGTTCACTGGCCAGATGGCGCGTGAAAGGCGAAGCGCTGGAGATAACCGAGGCCGACCTGGCTTTCACCAACGACGAGATATCCGCCTTATTCACCGGAGTCTATGACTATTCGATCACCCCCCATCAGCTGACTGCGATATCCGAACGCACCGAAGGATGGATCATTGCCTTGGAGATGACGTGGCACGCTCTGCGCGAAGGAGCATCATTCGAAGACCTTATCACCAGGCCGGCCGCCTCGCTGACCAGCGTCTTCGACTACCTCGCCCAGGAGGTCCTCGTGAAACAGGCGCCCTATGTAGTGGAATTCCTCATTGACGTCTCAGTCCTTGACGAACTGGATCCGGCTATCTGCAACCACGTCTCGGGCAGGGACGACAGCGACAGCATCCTTGCCGGGTTGTCTTCCAGCGGACTCTTCGTCTACTCGACAAGAACAGGGGCGTACAGGTTCCACAACCTCCTCAGGGAACATCTGCGCCGGATCTGTCGGAAGGATCCAGGAAGGTGGGCGGCAGCGAACCAGAGGGCGGCCGATTACTATGGAGAAAGAGGCCAGAGCCTGCAGGCAGTGGATTGCCTGCTTGCAGCGGGCGATTGGAACGCCGCGGCGCAACGCCTGTCGAACGTGGCGCCTGAACTTGTGACGAGTGGGAGATATGATGCTCTCGCTGCGAGGCTCAGCGATCTTCCCGGAACTGCTTTGGAGGCCTATCCCGACCTATTGGTTTACAGAGCTGACGTTTACAGGTTGACCAGCGACTACCAGAACGCCCTGTCATGGTATTCCATGGCCGATGAGATCTTTGCAGCCAAATCTGACAATACTGGAAGGGTGCGTGCTCTCAAGGGGAAAGCAATGATCTATCTCGATACAGTGCAGCCCGCAAAGAGCGAGGAACTGCTTTCGGAGGCTTTTGGACTCGTCGCTTCCGATGACAGGCTGGAACAGGCCGCCCTTCTCAGGATGATGGCTGAAACTAAGACAAATGAAGGTCAAATTCAGGCCGCTGTCGAATTCGCGCGCTCTGCCGAACAGCTGATAAACCAGGCAATGGAGGACGAACTGGACATAAGGGTTCACCTTCGAACCGGTAGGCTCTCGTCTGCCCTCGATTCCCTGCGCCGCAGGGTAGACAAGGAGAGCGGATCTTTCAGGCCTTCCCGGTCACACAGAGAAACACAGCTCCTTCTCTCGCTGATCTACTCACTCATAGGCGAAGGCGATGCCGCTCGCAGTTGCGCCGAGGCTGGAATAGCCCTCGGACGCGACCTCAAAGCTCCCTTTGTCGAAGCCGTAGGCTACATGCGCCTTGGTCATGCATGTTATATAAGCCCGTATTTAGGCGCCCCTGATGCAGAGGAGTGCTACAGGCGGGCACTGGAGATTACGGATGAGATAGGGGTGGTTCGGGGACGGGCCGAACCCCTCATGGGCCTTGCGTTGCTCCATGCCGCAAGGGGCGAGGCGGCGCTGGCAGAGACAGAAGCCCGGGAAGCGATGGAGATATGCCAGGCAGCCGGTGACGAATGGCTTGCCGGATTCGTTCAGCTCGGCGTGGGTTCGGGCTTGGCCTCGTCAGGCAATGACCTGCAGGCCCGCGCCTGGCTGGAAACGGCCGATGAAACATTTGCAAGGTGTGGCGATGAATACTGCGCAACTGTCTGCAGCATGTGGCTTGCAGTATTGGCCCTGCGCGGCCAGGAGAACGAGGAGCGTTTGACTGGGATCCTTGAGATCCTTTTCAGGGATGTGAAATCCCACAGCTACGAATTCCTCTTCACCAAGAGGACGCTTTTCGGCCCGCCAGACTTGGGGGCGTTGGCGCCATTGCTCATAGAGGCGAGCCGCCTCGGCGTCGACAGGGAACACGTGGATTGGATCAGATCAGTGACTGGCCTTCCGGAACTGGAATACCATCCTGGTTACACTCTTCACATTAGGACACTCGGCAGGTTTGCGCTCTATAGAGGCACTGAGGAGGTTTCCAACCGAGAGTGGCAAAGGGAGAAGGCGCGAAGCCTCTTCCAGCTGCTCGTAGTAAACAGAAAGGCATTCCTCCACAGGGACCGAATCCTCGATGCGCTCTGGCCCGGGCTCGATTCGGACATTGCTGCTAGGCACCTGAAAGTGGCCTTCAATACGATGCTCAACGTGCTCGAACCCGACAGGCCTCCGCGGCTCACTTCATTCTGTGTTACCCGCGAGGGGCCGCTCTATGGGCTTAACCCGCACTCAGGATGTTGGGTGGATGCGGATGAATTCGAAAGCCTGACCATAAAAGCGAGGCGTCTCGCCGAGACCGACCCTGAGGCCGCCCGCGATCTTTATCGGAGCGCCCTCGACCTTTACCGAGGGGACTTTCTTCCTGAGTGTCTCTATGAGGACTGGGCGACGGTCGAGCGCGAACGGCTTTTGGCCCTGTATCTTCGCTCAGCTCAGAGCTTCGCAGGACTCTTGTTCTCAGGTGGCGAGACTGATGAATGCATCAACGTGTGTGAGCAGGTGATTGCGAAAGATGTATGTTGGGAGGAGGCCTATCGCCTCCTGATCCTCTGTTACCTTCAGCGGGGCAACAAGTCCATGGCACTCAGGGTGTATGAAAGGTGCGAGACGACGCTCAAAGACGAAATGGGGGTAGGGCCTAGCCGCGACACCATGGCAATATTCCAGCGCGTCAGGATGATGCCTGAAATGTGAGGAGAGTGGGCTAATACAGGATTTGGGATGCGGGCGATTCGGGCTTTCAGGCTGTGGCGTCGAGGTTCATTCTCTAAACCGACAAAAACGAGCGGCGATCAAAGAAGATACCTTGTCCATTAAGAAAACTGTGACATAGCCGATTTCATGTTGCCGGCACATACTGTGGCGGGCCCCGAACGTGCTCAGGAGGGGAATAGGGTAGCCTGCGAGTGATTGTGTTCGGGCAAATCCGGTCGCAGTAAGATTGGAGGAAGCGCAGCTATGCAAAGCGGGACGCCGTATGGTCGAGTATTCGCAGAGGTGTATGAGAAGAAGTGGACTTGGTTTGCGCGGCAGCTGGCACCCAAGATAGAGTCGTTCTACGCCGCGACGCCAATAGGAAGATGCAACAAGTCGATCCTGGATGTCTGTTGTGGCACCGGGCAGCTTGCCCTCTACTTCCTCGAACGCGGGTTCAGCGTCGCTGGTGTGGATTTTTCCGAGCACATGCTCGCTCATGCCCGCGCCGCGGCGGCGGAATGGATTGAGACCGGCAAGGCGCGCTTGGTTCAGGCTAACGCGACGAGCTTCGATGTGGGCGCAGGTTATGGCCTGGCCGTTTCGACATATGATTCTCTCAACCATCTTCCCGACATCGACGCCCTTTCGGCTTGTTTTCGTTGTATCTATCGGTCTCTTGCCGACGATGGATGGTTTCTTTTCGACCTCAATACGGATCTGGCATTCAGGACCGACTGGAACGGGGTTTCGGTTCAGGACGATGAGGAATCAATGATCGTGATGAGATCGATCTACGACTCTGTGAACAGGCGAGCCTTCA
>Ga0208564_1002388_pt1 | contig 14916 bp, 15 predicted proteins | sample AD_UKC073_MetaG_FD_184439 | JGI IMG/M metagenome (GOLD analysis project Ga0208564, IMG submission 184439) | Active sludge microbial communities of municipal wastewater-treating anaerobic digesters from USA - AD_UKC073_MetaG (SPAdes) (version 2) | ecosystem: Engineered > Bioreactor > Anaerobic >... | reverse complement strand
CGTCGGGCAGCGGCCGGAAGGCGCCGCAGCCGGCCAGCTCATCGCCGACCCAGGCCAGCAGCAGGATGCCTTGCGGCGGCGCGTAGTCGCCGGGCAGCGCGGCCAGCTCAGCGTCGAAGCCCTGGAAACACAGGTCGACACCGAGGCCGGTGGCGTACTCGCGGAACAGCAGGCGCGCCGCGTCGATGTCCGCCGGCCCCTCGGGCACCAGCAGGCGGATTTCCGGTGCGTCGGACGCCGTGCTCATGCGCCGTGCTGCGGCCTCATCCACCCAGGCGGGCGACCCACATCGCCAGCGCGCCAGTGGCGGCCAGCACCACGGCGGCCAGGCCGCGCGTGGCCAGGCTGTCGGTGCTGGCGGGCACCTCAGGCGGCAATGGCTTGTCGCCGGTCAGCATCGGCGTGACCAGGTTCTTGCCGCGCAGCTTGTAGACCACGATGGCGACGATGTGCAGCGTGACCAGGCCCAGCAGGATCCATTGGCCGAAGCCCTTGTGCCAGGCGGTGGCCGCCAGGCCGGTGGCGCTGGCGACGAAGCGGTTCAGCGGTCCGGTGGTGGCGATCTCGTCGTCGGCCACCAGGCCGGTGGCCACCTGCACCAGCAACAGGCCGATCAGCGCGAACACCGAGAACGCGCCCAACGGACTGTGGCCGACCTCGAAGTGATCGCCAGGCCGGTGCTCGCCGCGCAGGTAGCGCAGGGCGGTGGCCGGGGCGTAGATGAAGCTGGCGAAGCGCGACCAGCGGCCGCCGACCAGGCCCCACACCAGGCGGAACCCCAGCAGCGCCAGCACCAGCAGGCCCAGCCGGATGTGCCAGACCATGGCATTGCCGCCGATCTTGGCCGTCACCACCAGGCCGATGACCGAAGCCGCCAGCAGCCAGTGGAAGAGCCGCGTCGGCAGGTCCCAGACACGGCGCGGCACTTGTTCGGCAGGGCTGTTCATCGGCGGGCCTCGTGGATCTGCACAGGTCACCAACGATAGCCGAACTCCATGCACTCCCCGGCGCCGCGGCGGGCGGATGGACGGGGGCGGAAAGGCGGGCAGGAATAAATCCCGTGCTGACCCGTAGACTGCGCAGCGCCCGTGCGTGGACAGCGGGCGCCTCGTCCCATCCCTGTTGGAGGATCTGCATGAAACGACTGCTCCCGGCCAGCGTGGCCACCCTTGCCGTGTTGGCCAGCCTGCCTGCCGCAGCCCAGTTCCAGAAGCCCGAGGACGCCATCAAGTACCGCCAGTCGGCGTTCACGGTGATGGCCAACCACGTGGGCCGCATCGGCGCCATGGCCGCCGGGCGCGCCCCGTTCGACGCCAAGGCCGCTGCCGAAAGCGCCAACATCGTCAACACCCTGGCCAGCCTGCCGATGACGGCCTTCGGCGCCGGCACCGACAAGGGCGCACCCAACCGCGCCAAGCCCGAGATCTGGAGCGATGCCGCCAAGTTCAAGGCCGCGGGCGACAAGATGGTGGCCGAGGTCGCCAAGCTCGACGCCGCCGCCAAGAGCGGCAGCCTGGACGCGATCAAGGCCGCGATGGGCGGCGTCGGCGGCAGCTGCAAGGCCTGCCACGACGACTTCCGCGCCGAGAAGTACAGCAACTAACCCCCCGATGCGCCTGCGGCGCCTCGACCCGGGGGCGCCGCCGATGGCGCGGCGAAGCCGGTTCCATGGCGACCGCTTGGTTCGAGCCCCGCTTGCCGGGGCTCGTTCGTTTCAGGCCGGCTCGGCGAAGCCCAGCACCACGCGCCGGGTCTTGGCGCTCTTCTTCTCGATCTTCGTGACCACCACCGCGCCGATGTCGGCGGTGTTGGCCACATGCGTGCCGCCGCAGGGTTGCAGGTCGACACCCTGCACCTCCACCAGCCGCACGCGACCCGAGCCACGCGGCGGCAGCACGCTCATGCTGCGCACCAGGCCGGGGTTGGCGTCGAGTTCGTCGTCGGTGATCCAGCGCGTGGTCACCGGGTGCGCCGCGGCCACCAGGCGGGCGATGCCGGCGGTGAGCACGTCCTTGTCCAGCGGCTCGGTCATGTGGAAATCGAGCCGCGCATAGCCTGCGGTGATGCTGCAGCCGTCCACCGGGTGCGGCACCAGGGCGCACAGCAGGTGGGTGGCGGTGTGGAAGCGCCGGTGCGCCTGGCGGCGGGCCGCGTCGATGGCGGCCGTCACCGCCTGGCCCGCGACCCAGCCGGCCAGGTCAGTGCCCGGCGCCACCAGGTGCAGGACCTGCCCCGGCGCGGCGCCCTTGCGCGTGTCGACGACGGTCAGCGTCGCGCCATCGGCGCGGGTCAGCGTGCCGGTGTCACCCGCCTGGCCGCCGCCCTGCGGATAGAACACCGTGCGGTCGAGCTCGATGCCGGCCTCGTTGACGGCGGTGAGCTCGGCGCCGCACTGCAGCAGGCTGGCGTCGTCGCGGAAGAGTTCGTCGGTCATGCCGTGATCATCGGTCACAGCCGAACCGAACCCGACACCACCGGGCACACCGCGCCGCCGATCCAGATGTCGGCACCCTCGCGCTGCACATGCACACGCCCGGCGCGGCCCAGCGCGGCGCCTTGCGCGGCGACGTAGGCCTCGGGCGCCAGGCCGGCGCCGATCAGCCAATGGGCGATGCCGGCGTTCAGGCTGCCGGTGACCGGGTCCTCGGGCACGCCCAGGCCGGGCACGAAGGCGCGCACCTCGAACTGGCATTCGGCGCCGGCCGGATGCGGCGCCACCACGCCCAGCTTCAGCCCTCGCATCGCGGCGAAGTCGGGCTGCAACGCCAGCACGGTGGTGGCATCGGGCAGCAGCGCGGCCATCCAGCCCGGGCCGTTGTCGACCCATTCCAGCCGCAGCAGCTGGGCGTCGGCCAGGCGCAGCGCCGCCAGCACCTGGGCACGCAGCGTCGGCTCGACCGGCCCGGTGCGGCGCAGCGCGGGGGCGGCGAAGGCCAAACGCTCGCCATCGCGTCGCACCCGCACGCGACCGACGCCGCACTGCTGCACCACCACGCCGTGGTCCCGCGGCACGCCGCCCGCGGCCAGCCAGGCATGGCAGCTGCCCAGCGTCGGGTGGCCGGCAAACGGCAGCTCGCCACCGGGCGTGAAGATGCGCACCCGGTAGTCGGCCTCGGGGTCGTCGGGCGGCAGCAGGAAGGTGGTTTCCGACAGGTTGGTCCAGCGCGCCATGTCGGCCATCTGGGCGTCGGTCAGGCCCTGCGCGTCGTGCACCACGGCCAGCGGGTTGCCGCGCAGCGGCACGGTGGTGAAGACGTCGAGCTGGGAGAAGCGGCGGTCGGTCATGCGGTTCAGTCGGTTGGGGATTCGGACAGGACGCGGGCGAAGACATCGCGGCCGACGTTGCCACCGCTGAGCACCAGCGCCGTGCGCTGACCGGCGAGCTGCGCCCGCTGCTGCCAGGCCGCGGCCAGCGCGGCGGCGCCGGCGCCTTCGGCCACCTGGTGCGTGGTCTCGAACAGGCGGCGCATCGCCGCGGCGATCTCTGCGTCGCTGACCTGCACCACGCTGTCCAGGCCGGTCTGCAGCATGGCCAGCGCGTCGGGGTCGGGCGTGCTGCAGGCCATGCCATCGGCCAGCTGCGTCGTGGTTGGGTGGGCAATGAGTCGTCCGGCGGCGCTGGACAGCGCACAGGCCGGCGCGGCGCTCGACACCACGCCGACGATGCGGGTGGACAGGCCCAGTGCGTCGCGCGCGGCCACCAGGCCACAGGCGCCCGAGCCCAGGCCGATCGGCACGTAGACCGTGCGCAGGTCGGGCGCGGCAGCGAACAGCTCCAGCGCATAACTCGCCACGCCAGCGACCAGGTCAGGATGGAACGACGGCACCATCCGCCAGCCGCGTTGGGCCGCCAGCGCCTGGGCGTGGCCGCGCGACGCCTGGAAATCCTCGCCGGCCTCGACCAGCTCGACACCCAGCGCCCGCATCGCAGCGTTCTTCTCGCGGCTGTTGCCCACCGGCACCACGATGAGCACCGGCACGCCGTGGCGCGCCGCCGCCAGGGCGATCGACTGGCCATGGTTGCCGCGGGTGGCACTGACCAGGCCCGGCGGCCGTTCGCCGCCCCGCATCAGCCGGTCCAGGTAGACCAGGCCGCCGCGCACCTTGAAGGCGCCGACCGGCGTGTGGTTCTCGTGCTTGAGCCACACCTGCGTGCCGTCGCCCGGGTGCGCGGCGAAGCCGGCTTCCAGCAGCGGCCAGCGGTATTGCGGCGTGGGCGGCAGCACCGCGTGCACGGTGCGTGCGGCGGCCTGCAAGGTGGGCAGGGTGCAGGGCATCAGGCCATCCCCGCGCCAACGGTGGCCCGCACCGGGATGCCGGCCGGGTCGAAGCCGTCCAGGCAGTGCACGTTGATGCCGAAGTGGTCCGGCGTCACCCGCTTGCGGTGGAAGGGGTAGATGCCGCACAGCTTGCAGAAGTGGTGCACCGCCGTGTGGGTGTGCCACTGGTAGGTGGCCAGCTGCTCGGCGCCGGCCAGCAGCTCGAAGGCCGATTCGTGCACCTTGACCATCAGCGCGTTGCGGCGCTTGCACAGGCTGCAGTCGCAGGTGGTCAGCTCGGGAAAGTCGGTGGTGATCGCGAAGCGGACCGCGCCGCAGTGGCAGCTGCCGCAGAATCGGCGCATGGGGCGTCGCAGCGGGCGGCCTGTCGGCTCAGTCACGGCGCCGCCTCGCGGTGGTCGTCCAGGTGGGTGCGCAGCACCCGGCCCAGGGTGGCCACGCCGCTGGCGATGTCCTCGGGCGACAGGGTGACGAAGCTCAGCCGCAACGTGCGGGCGTCGGCGGCATGCGCGTAGAAGGCCGCGCCGGGCACGAAGGCGATGCCGGCATCCACCGCCTTGGGCAGCAGGGCCAGGGCGTCGCAGCCGGCGGGCAGGCGCAGCCAGAAGAACATGCCGCCCTGCGGCACCTGCCACTCGGTGCCGGCGGGCATGTGGGCCTTCAACGCATCGGCCATCGCCGCGCACTGGCGGGCGTAGCGGGCGCGGATGGTGGGCACATGCTGGTCGAGGAAGCCGTTCTTGATCACCTCGTGCACCACGCGCTGGTTGACGCCGGGCGTGTGCAGGTCGGCCGCCTGCTTGGCCTGCAGCAGCTTGGGGTACAGCACCGGCGGCGCCACCAGGTAGCCCAGGCGGAAGCCCGGCGTCAGCACCTTGCTGAAGCTGCCGAGGTAGAGCACGCCCTCGGGCCACAGGCTGGCCAGCGGCGCCGGCGGCGGCGCGTCGAACCACAGGTCGCCATAGGGGTTGTCCTCGACGATGGGCAGGCCGGTGGCCTGCGCCGCGGCCACCAGGGCCTGGCGGCGTGCGGCGGGCAGCACACGGCCGGTGGGATTCTGGAAGTTCGGCAGCAGGTAGGCGAAGCGGGTGCCGGGCGCATCGTGCGGCAGCGCGGTGATGGACGCGGGCAGCGGCCCGTCGGCATCACCCGCCAGGCTGGCGTAGATCGGCTCGTAGGGGTTGAAGGCCTGCAGCGCGCCCAGGTAGGTGGGCGTTTCCACCGCCACCGGCGCGCCGGCGTCGACCAGCACCTTGCCGACCAGGTCCAGCCCCTGCTGCGAGCCGGTGGTGATCAGCACCTGGCCGGGGTCCACGCGCATGCCCTGGCCGGACAGGTGCTGGGCCACCCATTCGCGCAGCGGCGCGAAGCCCTCGCTGGCGGCGTATTGCAGGGCCTCGCGCGGGGCCTGCGTCAGCACCCGGTCGCAGGCGGCGCGGATGGCGTCGACCGGGAAGGTGTCGGCCGAGGGCAGGCCGCCGGCCATCGACAGGATGCCGGGCTGCTCGGTGACCTTGAGGATCTCGCGGATGATCGACGGGTTGAGCCGCGCGCTGCGGCGGGCCTGCTTCCAGAGGGACATGGGGTGCGTCTCCAATTGAGTGATCAGTGATGCCGGGATTGTTCAACGGGGCGCCGGCGCGCTGGCGGGCGCATGGGCCAGGCGCCGCGTGGCGGCCACCGCCACCATCACCACCCCGGCAAAGGCCACGGTCAGCGGCTGCAGCGGCTCACCGAGAACCGGCACGGCCAGCAGCATCGCCCCGAAGGGCTGCAGCAGCTGGATCTGGCTGACCCGCAGCATGCCACCCAGCTGCAGGCCGCGGTACCAGGCGAAGAAGCCCAGCCACATCGAGAACACGCTGACGTAGAGAAAGCCGCCCCAGGCCGCGGCGCTGGCCGGCGCGGTCGGCCAGGTCCACAGTGCCAGCGGCAGCGTCACCGGCAGGCACAGCACCAGCACCCAGCTGATGACCTGCTGCGGCGCCATCGGCGGCGATCCGTCACCCTGCGGCGCCGACAGCCGCGCGCCCATCACGTAGCCATGGCCGCCCAGCAGCACGGCCAGCAGCAGCAGGCCGTCGGCCGGCTGCAACCGCGCCCCGCCCTGCCAGGCGGCATAGGCCAGCACCAGGGCCGTGCCCGCCAGCGCACAGGCCCAGAAGGCCGGCGCCGCCCGCTGGCGCAGCACCACGGCGCCGATGGCGGCGGTGGCGATGGGCAGCAGTCCCGACACCACGGCGGCATGCGCCGCGTCCACCCGCTGCACCGCCAGCCCCAGGCACAGCGGAAAGCCGAACACCACGCCGATGGCGGTGAGCGCCAGCCCGCGCCACTGCGCCGCGCTGGGGCGCGGTGCGCGGGTTGCCAGCAGCCAGGCGGCAGCCAGCAGGCCCGCCAGCGCGGCCCGACCGATGGCGACGAAGACCGCCGGCAGCTGCGGCGCATCGACTGACCCCGAGGCCAGGCGCGTCATCGGGATCGTCAGCGCGAACACCGCCACACCCAGCAGGCCCAGCCACCAGCCGCGGGTTTCAGCGGACAGCCGTGCGGCGTCGGCAGGCAGGGTGGAGGCAGAGGTCGTCATCGGCCCAGTCTAGGCCGATGGCCAGCACAGCAACGGTACACTCAGCAATACAGTTTCCGCATCTGTACTGCCAATCGACGCGATACAGCGCCATGTCCGCCCTGCCCGACACCCTCACCAGCACGCCGGCCGCCGCCGCCGGTACCCTGGGCCAGCAGCTGGCCGCCCGCGTGGCCGAGCGCATCCGCGGCGGCGGGCTGTCGCCCGGTGCGCGCCTGCCTTCGGTGCGCGAAGGGGCACGGCTGCACGGCGTGAGCCCCAGCACCGTGGTGGCGGCCTACGACCAGCTGCAGGCCCAGGGCCTGGTCGAGGCGCGGCGCCAGCGCGGCTTCTTCGTTCGCGAACCGCAGGCCGCGGCGCGCGGGGCGGCCAATGCCGTGGTGGCACCCGCGGCGCCGCTGGCACCACCGCTGGACGCCACGGCGCTGATCCGCGGCATGTTCCAGCAGGGCTCGGCCCCCAGCGGCCCCGGCATGGGCACCCTGCCCGAGGCCTGGCTCGACCAGCCGCTGCTTGACCGGGCCCTGCGCCGGGCCATCGGCGGTGCGCCGGGCGGCGGCAGCGTGGCCGGCGAGGCCCTGCGCTACGGCAGCCCGGCCGGCGATGAATCCCTGCGCCAGGCCATGGCCCGGCGCCTGGGCGGCGAGCTGGGCATCACCGCCCAGCCGGGGCAGATCGTCACCACCATCGGCGCCACCCATGCGCTGGACGTGGTGGCCCGCACCCTGCTGCAGCCGGGCGACGCGGTGCTGGTCGACGAGCCCGGCTGGGCGGTGGAGTTCGCCCGCCTCGCCCGCATGGGCATGCGCCTGCTGCCGGTGCCGCGCGGCGCCGACGGCCCCGACCTGGCGGTGATGGCCGAGCTGCTGGCCCGGCACAAACCGCGGCTGTACGTCACCGTGTCGGTGCTGCACAACCCCACCGGCCAGTCGCTGAGCCTGGCCAGCGCGCACCAGATCCTCAAGCTGGCCGAGCAGCACGACTTCACCATCGTCGAGGACGACACCTACGCCTGGCTGGCGCCGCCGCATGCGCCGCGCCTGGCCGCGCTGGACGGCCTGCAGCGCACCGTCTACATCACCGGCTTCTCGAAGATCCTGGCGCCGGCCTGGCGCGTGGGCGTGGCCGCGGCGGCACCGGCGCTGGCCGAGCGCCTGGTCGACAGCAAGCTGCTGGGCATGCTGACCACGCCGCCCCTGCTGGAGCGCGCCGTGGCCTGGTGCCTGGACCAGGGCCTGCTGCGCCGCCATGCCGAGCGCGTGGTGCAGCGCCTGGACGCCGCGCGCAGCCGCGTGGTGCGGCTGGCGCAGGCCAGCGGCTGCCGCTTCGTCACGCCGCCGCAGGGCCTGTTCGGCTGGGTCGACACCGGCGTGGACACCGAGCCGCTGGCCGCGCGCCTGGCCGCCGAGGGCTGGCTGGTGGCGCCCGGTCGACTTTTCCTCGCTGTGCCGCGCCCGACCACCCAGATGAGGGTGAACTTCGCGGCGGCGCAGGACGCCCGTTTCTGGCAGGCTTTCACGGCTGCACGGCAGGCCCTCGGCGACCTGCCGGTGCGCTGAGACATTGCAAGCCTGGCGCCCGAGTTCCCCATGTTCCCCACCACCCAGCCGATGGATGCGGCCGACAGCCGCCCGGTCGATCCGCCGCCCACGGCGCTGACCTCGCTCAGCCCGTCCCTGATGCAGGACCTGCTGCGCTTCGATGCCCTGGCCGGGCCGCAGCGCGAGCTGCTGGAAGTGCTGGCCGCCTGCGTGCGCCACACCCAGCCGCTGGCCATCACGCTGGGCGCGCCGGGGCGATCGCTGCTGGTGGTCAGCGTCTTTCCGCTCGACCGCCAGGTGCACTGCCCCGTGCCGCTGGCCGACCTGCTGGCCGGCGAACTGGCCGCGCTGCGGGTGATCGAGGTGATGCCGGCGCGCTGGCGCGCCCCCGGCAGCACCGACGCGCAGCGCATCGACCGCCCCGAGTGCTACACGCCGCTGGGCCCGCTGCTGTGGGCGGTGGCGCTGCGCGGCGCCCGCGACAGCCTGCTGCCCGAGCTGGCCGGCCAGGCCGCTTACCGGGTGTCGCCGGGCATGACCCTGGGCGGCCTGGACGTGCCCGGCGCGCTGATCCCGGCCATCACCCGGCTGCGCCGCCAAACCAGCAACCTGCGCGAGATCACCGGCTGGCCCGGCATGGGCGCCGAGCGGGCGATGCGCCTGCTCAACGCGCTCTACCTGCAAAGCGGCCTGATCGTCAGCCGCACGCACCCGGCGGCCACCAACGAAGGCTGGTCAGGCTACTGATCGAGTTCTTCCTGTCGCTCCAGCGCAGCCAGCAGTTCGTCGTCGATGTCCGCATGGCGCTGGCTCAAGCCCGCGGCCTCCTGCGGCGCCGTCGCATACAGGCTGCCGTCGGCCAGCTTGGCACTGATCGCGGCCTGCTCGGCTTCCAGCGCGGCGATGCGTGCCGGCAGCTCGTCGCGCTCGCGCTGTTCCTTGTAGCTGAGCTTGCGCTTCGCCGCTGCGGGCGCCGGTGACGGGGCGGGCGCAGGCGCCGGTGCTGCGGCTTTCGGGGCGGGCGCGGTGGCCTTCGCGGCCAGCATGCGCGCCCGCTGCGCCTGCCAGTCGCCGACGTTGCCTTCGTATTCGCGCCACTTGCCCGGCTCCAGGTCACCCTCCCAGCACACCAGGCTGGTCACCACGTTGTCGAGAAAGCGCCGGTCGTGGCTGACCAGGAACACCGTGCCGGTGTAGCCCTGCAGCAGTTCCTCCAGCAGCTCCAGCGTGTCGATGTCCAGGTCGTTGGTCGGCTCGTCGAGCACCAGCACGTTGGCCGGCAGCGCGAACAGCCGTGCCAGCAGCAGGCGGTTGCGCTCGCCGCCCGAGAGCGTGCGCACCGGGCTGTTCGCGCGCTCGGGCGAGAACAGGAAGTCGGTGAGGTAGCTCATCACGTGCTTGCGCTGGCCGTTGAACTCCACCCACTCGCTGCCCGGGCTGATGGTGTCGACGAGCGTCGCGTCCAGGTTCAGCCCGGCGCGCATCTGGTCGAAGTAGGCCACTTCGAGCTTGCTGCCCTGGCGCACCTTGCCGGCGGTGGGCTGAAGTTCGCCCAGGATCAGCTTGAGCAGCGTGGTCTTGCCCGCGCCGTTGGGCCCGACCAGGCCGACCTTGTCGCCGCGCAGGATGGTGGCGGTGAAGCCCTGGCAGATCAGCTTGTCGCCAAAGCGCATGGCCACGTCGGTCAGCTCGGCCACGATCTTGCCGCTGGGCGCGCCGCTGTCGATCTCCAGCCGCACCTGGCCGAGGGAGTCGCGCCGGGCCTGGCGCTGCGCGCGCAGCACCTCCAGGCGCTGGATGCGCGCCACGCTGCGGGTGCGGCGTGCCTCCACGCCCTTGCGGATCCACACCTCCTCCTGCGCCAGCAGCTTGTCGGCGCGGGCATTGGCCAGCGCATCGGCGGCCAGCTGCTCTTCCTTCATGCGCTCGTAGGCGCTGAAGTTGCCGGGGTAGCTGCGCAGCACGCCGCGGTCCAGCTCGACGATGCGGGTGGCCACGCCGTCGAGGAAGGCCCGGTCGTGGGTGATCAGGATCACGGCGCCGGCAAAGCCGCACAGCAGCTGCTGCAGCCAGTCGATCGAGTCCAGGTCCAGGTGGTTCGTCGGCTCGTCGAGCAGCAGCACGTCGGGCACGGCCACCAGGGCCTGGGCCAGCGCCACCCGCTTCTTCATGCCGCCGGACAGCTGGGCGATGTCGCGGCTGCCGTCCAGGTGCAGCTGGGCCAGCGTGGTGTCCACCCGCTGCTCCCAGTTCCAGGCGTCCAGCGCCTCGATGCGCGTCTGCAACGCGTCCAGGTCGACACCGGGCGCGTGGTCCTCATAGGCCTGGCGCACATCGCGTGCCTCGGCCACGCCCTCGGCCACGGCCTCGAACACCGTGTGGCCGGGCTCGAAGGCCGGCTCCTGCGGCACGTAGCGGATGCGCAGGCCCTGCGTCATCTGCAGCAGGCCGTCGTCGAGCTTCTCCAGCCCGGCCACGACTTTCAGCAGCGAGGACTTGCCGGCGCCGTTGCGGCCGATCAGCCCAAGCCGCTCACCCGCCTCCAGGGCCAGACCGGTGGCATCGAGCAGGGCGACATGGCCGTAGGCGAGATGGGCGTTGGAGAGCGAGAGCAGGGCCATGCCGGCATTGTCGCCGGCCGGCCTGCAGCAGGCGGTTCAGGCGCCCAGCTGCTGCGCGTGGTGGCGCAGGTGGTCGTCGATCACGCTGGCGATGAAGTAGTAGCCGTGGTCGCTGCCGGCATGCCGACGCAGCGTCAGCGGCTGGCCGACCGCGACGCAGGCCGACTCCAGCAAGTGCGGGTGCAACTGCTCGGCCAGGAACTTGTCCGCCAGCCCCTGATCGACCAGGATGCCGCCGGGAAACGGTGCCGCCGTCTGCGCCGCCATCAGCGCGCTGGCGTCGTGCGCGGCCCAGGTGCTGCGGTCATCGCCCAGGTAGCCGCTGAAGGCCTTGACGCCCCAGGGGCACTGCATCGGCGCACAGATCGGCGCCAGCGCCGACAGGCTGCGGAAGACCCCGGGGTGGCGCAGCGCCAGTGTCAGCGCGCCATGGCCGCCCATCGAATGGCCGCTGATGCCGGTCGCATCACGCCGCACCGGGGCCTGCGCCCACACCTGCGGCAGCAGCTCGTCCAGCAGCCAGCTTTCCATGCGCCAGTGCGCTGACCAGGGTGCAGCCGTGGCGTCCAGGTAGAAGCCGGCGCCGACGCCGAAGTCCCAGCTGCCCGCCTCGCCCGGCACGCCGGCGCCGCGCGGGCTGGTGTCGGGCGTCAGCAGAGCCAGGCCCAGTTGCGCGGCCAGACGCTGCGCGCCGGCCTTCATCGCGAAGGTCTCCTCGGTACAGGTCAGCCCGGCCAGGCACACCAGCAGCGGCACCGGCGTTCCGGTCAGCGCCTGCGGCGGCAGATACAGGCCGAACTTCATCGGCAGGCCGATGGCGGCCGAGGCATGGCGGTGAAAGCGCTGCAAGCCGCCGAAGCAGGCGTGCTCGGACAGCAGCTCCATCAGAACTCGACCACCGTGCGGATCGACTCGCCGCGCTTCATCAGGTCGAAGCCTTCGTTGATGCGTTCCAGCGGCAGCTTGTGGGTGATCAGGTCGTCGATGTTGAGCTTGCCGTCCATGTACCAGTCGACGATCTTGGGCACGTCGGTGCGGCCACGCGCGCCGCCGAAGGCCGAGCCCTCCCACTTGCGGCCGGTCACCAGCTGGAACGGCCGGGTGCTGATCTCGGCGCCTGCCTCGGACACGCCGATGATGATGCTGCGGCCCCAGCCCTTGTGCGTGCACTCCAGCGCCTGGCGCATCACCTGGGTGTTGCCGATGCACTCGAAGCTGTAGTCGGCACCGCCGTCGGTCAGCTGCACGATGGCGTCGACGATGTTGGCGTGGTCCTTCGGGTTCAGGAAGTGCGTCATGCCGAACTGGCGGGCCATGGCCTCGCGCGCCGGGTTGATGTCCACGCCGATGATCTTGTCGGCGCCGACCATCTTGGCGCCCTGGATCACGTTCAGCCCGATGCCGCCCAGGCCGAAGACCACCACGTTGGCACCGGCCTCCACCTTGGCGGTGAACAGCACCGCGCCGACGCCGGTGGTGACGCCGCAGCCGATGTAGCAGACCTTGTCGAAGGGCGCGTCAGGCCGGATCTTGGCCAGCGCGATGCCGGGCACGACGATGTGGTTGGCGAAGGTGCTGGTGCCCATGTAGTGCAGGATGGGCTTGCCGCCGATGGAAAAGCGCGATGAGCCGTCGGGCATCAGGCCCTTGCCCTGTGTGGCGCGGATCGACTGGCACAGGTTGGTCTTGCGCGACAGGCAGAACTTGCACTGCCGGCATTCGGGCGTGTAGAGCGGGATCACATGGTCGCCGGGCTTGAGCCAGGGCACCTTGCTGTCCAGCACCACGCCCGCGCCCTCATGGCCCAGGATGACGGGGAACAGGCCCTCGGGGTCGGCACCGCTGAGGGTGTAGTAATCGGTGTGGCAGATGCCGGTGGCCTTGACCTCGACCAGCACCTCGCCGTCGCGCGGGCCGTCCAGGTCGACCTCCTCGATGGTCAGCGGGGCACCGACCTTCCAGGCGACGGCAGCTTTGGTCTTCATGGGCAATCCTTGCGGGCGGGCGATGGAAAAGGTGGCAACGAGCTTAACGCAGACCATGGCGGCCCTGCCGCGCTTCCGGCCTTGCGTTCCTACAGCGCCTTCCTACAGCGCGCTCCTGCAGCGTTCCTACAGCACCTGGCGGCGCGCGCCCACAGCCAACACCCCGGGGCCGACGGCAAGCTGCGGCGCATCCCTTCCCGCAACCGCACAGGAGGCCCCATGACCGAATTCCATCGCCGCCCCGTCGACGACACACCGCACGCGGTGCACCCGCCGCTGGTCGAACCCGTGGCGCCGGCCGTCGCACCCGCCACCACCGTGATCCACCACACCACCGAGTACCGGCCGCGTCGCCGGATCTGGCCCGGCGTGCTGGGCGCTGGGCTGATCGGCGCCTTGGTGGCGGCGCTCGTGGTGTCCAACGCCTACGACAACCGCAGCATCGGCCAGAAGGTGGACGCGGGCATCGCGGCGACCAGGCAGGGTCTGAGCGCCGCCGCCGAACAAGGCGCGCAGGTCACGCAGCGTGCAACGGAGGGCGCAGCCGCCGTGCTGGACGACGCAGGCATCACCGCGGCCGTCAAGACGGCACTGGCGGCCGACCCGGCGCTGAGCGCGCTGAAGATCGGCGTCGACACCAGCGACGGCGTGGTGCGGCTGACCGGCCCGGCACCCGACGCCCAGGCCCGCGACCGTGCCGGCGTGCTGGCCGCCGCTCCCAAGGGTGTGCGCAGCGTCGACAACCTGCTGAAGGTGGAGCCGGCCGGCAACGGCTGACCCGCCAGGTCGCGTCCAGCCGCGTTGCTGTTCGTCAGCCAGCCACCGCGCGGCTGGCGGCCTGCTGCCAGTCGTCGCCGCCGTGCGCGGCCTCTTCGGCACGGCAGGCATCGACCAGCTTGATCACGTGCACGTCGTCCTGGGCCAGTGCGCGCCGCACGATCTCCGGCCAGGCCAGCAGTGGCGCCGGCGGCAGCGGCTTCAGGCAGGCAGACACCAGGGCGGTCACCCAGGCCTGCCAGAACCACCGCAGCGCGGCGTGCACGGCCTCCTCGCCATCCAGCTGGCTGGCCAGCAGGCGCACCGCGTGGCTGGCAGTGACCATGTGCAGCGCGGTGAAGTTGCCGCTGCCGGCATACGCCTGGGCCGCCAGGCGGGCCAGCCGCGGCAGTGTCTGGGGTCCGATGGTCAGGCGACCGATGGCACGGCGCAGCGCCCCGTCGGCCGCCGCGCTGGCCATGCGCAAGGCAATCAGCGGCTGGTCCGATGGCACGGCGCGCAGGCGCTGCAGCAGCGGCAGCGGGTCGGCCACCGCGCCGTCGGCCACGGGCAGCGCGCCCAGGCGCTGGTGGCGCGCGGCCCAGTAGGCCAGGCCCGCCGCCAGTTCACCCGCATGGCCGGCACGCAGTGCTGCGGCGGTGCGGATCACGCCGTGGAAGGCGGCGGCGGCGCAGCCAGGCATCAGCTGCGGCAGCACCTGGACCAGCGCGTCGGCCGCGCCTTCGTCGGCCAGCCACTGGCTGAACAGGTCCTGGTACGCGGCAAAGGCACTGACGGCGCCGAAACGGCTCGGCCAGGCATCGCCCGCCGGCCAGGCTGCCGGCGGCGGCGCTGGCTGCAGGTGGGCCGATTCGGTGGCGACGAAGCGCCGCAGCCGGGCTTCGTCCGCCCCCAGCGCCTTCAGCGCCACCAGGCCCATCGGCAGGTGGCTGGCCAGGTCGTGGCCGTACTCGGGGCCGAAGCGCGCCGCGTCGTCGAGCAGCGCGTGCAGCAGGCTCACTGCAATGCTGCTTCCAGCGCGTCGATGAACATCTTCGGCACGTCGAAGCCGGTCTGGTCGCTGATCTCCTGGAAGCAGGTGGGGCTGGTGACGTTGATCTCGGTGAGCCGGTCGCCGATCACGTC
>Ga0208564_1002387_pt1 | contig 14933 bp, 14 predicted proteins | sample AD_UKC073_MetaG_FD_184439 | JGI IMG/M metagenome (GOLD analysis project Ga0208564, IMG submission 184439) | Active sludge microbial communities of municipal wastewater-treating anaerobic digesters from USA - AD_UKC073_MetaG (SPAdes) (version 2) | ecosystem: Engineered > Bioreactor > Anaerobic >... | reverse complement strand
CACGCAGCGGTGAGCACATCCATGGTGGCCTCGCACGGTCAGTGGTTTGCGACGGTCACCTGGGGAAGGTTCACCAGCGGGGTCTCTGTGACCCCCTCATGCGTGCGAGATCAGGTCAGTAGGCGCGCGACTGCGGTCCGTTGAAGAGGTCGGCAGCGGACTTGCCGTCCTCCTCGGCCGCCAGGATCGCCGCTCGGACCGCGGGGTCCTTCAGATCCAACGAACGCAGGGTCTTGTCTCGCCCCTCGTCGATCGCGTCGATCCTGGCGTAGACCGCGCCGTGCTCCTCTGCGTACCTGGCCAGCCCCTCGAGGCGCTCCAGCGCTCCGGTGAAGCTGCCGCTGTGGGGGTCGACGATGGAGGGGACGATCTGCCCGCCGGCGTTGGTGTCGAAGAAGATGAAGTCCGGTTGCAGCGACTTCCAGAGCCCGTCCTTGTGGTAGGGCACCCGGATGGAGTGCTTGCCGGCGTCGGAAGGGTTGCGGTACCAGGCCACGACCGAGGACCGGTCGAGCTCCTGGGCGAGGACGTCCTTCTCCCAGCTGGTGAACTTGGGGTCCAACGGCCACTGCCCCTCGCCGTCGGCCAGGACGTGCTTGGGGTAACGGGGCAGCTTCTCCCCCTCGGCGGTCCCTCCCTCAACCCGCTGGTTGGTCCGCAACTCGGTGGGAGTGAGCTCCGGTTCGCGGGCTTGGCCCCGGATGTCGTCGTAGACCGTTTGACGGGCATCTCCCAGGAGCTTGATCTGGCCGTGGTACTTCTCCAGCCACGCCCGGGTCTGCGTCTCGGCGGTGTCCTGCAGTGCCTTGACCACCACGGTCTCGCCGTTGCGCTCGATCCGGGACAGGGCCGCGACCCGGGCGTCGATGCTGACCAGGTCAGCAGTGATCCCGTCGGCGGTCAGCGCTTGCTGGTAGAGCTTCTTGAGGTATCCGGTGACCACGGCCGCGCCCAGGATCCGTCGGGTGGAGCCCAGTGCCTCCTTGACGGTGTTCTCGTCGGCCTCGCGCACCATGTGGCTGGTCTGGGCCGAGCTGTCTCCGTGCCGGGTGGTGAATCTGCGGACCTCGGCCTCCATGATCGCGGCCGAGATCTGCTCGACGTCCTCGGCGTACTGAGCCGCAGCCCCGTCGAGCACCCCGAAGAGCGAGCTCATCAGCTGATCGTTGGGCTTGTCCACGAATCCGTCGACGGCCATCGCGGTCGCTGCGTCGATCGCCCGCTTGACCGGCTTGGGCGCGGCCGCCGGCTTGGGCAGCGAGGGCAGGCTTTCCAGCAGCTCGCGCACCTCCTCGGGGACCTTCTCGTTCCAGGCCAGGTCGACCGGCTGGAAGATCACCTTGGGTCCGGGAGGCAGCGGTGGCTCACCTCCTCGGCTCTTGGCGATGCCCATGATCTCCTCGGAGACCGCCTTCGCGGTGGGCCGGTCGAAGTGCGGCAGGAAGCACGAGGCCGAGTTGAGCCGGTCATCGTTGGTCGACCGCGCCAGCGGGGTGCGCACCATCCGGCCGAGCAGCTGGGTGATGTAGGTCTTGTCCCGCGCTGGTCGCAGCGAGACCAGGACCTCTGCTCGAGGGCAGTCCCATCCGGTGGAGACGGCGTCCTTGGCTAGCAGCACCCGCACCGTCGGGTCGTTCTGGATGTCCTGCGGCTTGACCTTCGGGATCGGTATGCCGTTGATCTCCAGATCCCCGCGGTCGCCCAGGACGTGGGCGACGCAGTCGTCGGTGAGCTCCGGGAAGGCGCCACGGATAACGTTGAGGGTGGTGGCGATGAGCCGGTCCTCAGCCTTCTCGCCGGCCGCGCCGGTCTCCTTGTTGGGCAGCTGCACCACGAGCAGCGGCGTGACTACGTCCTCGCCCTCAGCGGCGCAGTAGTCGGCCCAGCGGGCGCTCTGAGCGACGAACTCGATCGTCCCGTCGCGCAGCATCGAGGTCTCGAAGTCGCCCTTCTCGTCGGGGATGTCGAGCACCAAGGTGTTCTTCAGCAGCCCCGAGGCCTGCACCCGGACGGGGTCGATCACCACGTTCGACTTTGCGGTTCGCTCGGTGGCGCTGGCCATCGCCGTGGTGAACCGCTCCGGGGTTGCAGAGATCCCCCAGACGATCGGCACGGGCAGGTTGGCCCCGTTGCCGTTGATGATCTTCTGCACGATCGTCTGGCGTTCCTCGGCCTCATCCCGCCGGACCGCCTTCATCCCCTCGTGCGCCTCATCGAGGATCACGTAGAGGGTCAGCTGGTCATCCCGGATGGTGTTGTCGAGGATCTCCCAGAACGTGAACTGGCGGGCGTTGGTCTTGCGCACGAACAAGCTGCTGCTGGCCAGCTTGGCCGGGTTGATGAAGTAGACGGTGCCCTTCTCCAGCTTCTCGCCGGCGAAGTCCTTGTCCAGCAGGACCAGGTCCCCGACTGGAACCCGGTCGGCGGCCTCGATGATCCGGTGCCGGGTCTGCTCGTTGAGTGCCGGGTCCTTGCTGATCCACAGCACAACCGCTCCGGGGTCGGCTTCGACGTCGAGCTCGGTGGAGCCATGGATCAGTGCCTCGATCACGGTCGCGGCGATCACGGTCTTGCCGGCACCCGTGGTCGCCGAGAGCGCGAAGGAGAACCGTTCGCCGCGGCGGTGGTAGTCCTCGCGGCACTGCTCGAGCCGTTCCAGCACGGCGCGCGCAGCGTCGTCCTGGTAGTCCTTCAGCTGGTAGCGCACCGACTACTCCTTACCGGTGTTGATCTCGAAGGTCCGCAGGTACGACTCATACAGCCGAACCGTCTCGACCCGCGCGGGCAGCAGTGCCGCGACCCGTTGGAACTGCTTCTCGTCGTCGGTGACGATGAACGCGACCTCGAGCTCACCGGCGTGGTCGACGGCGGCAGCGAAGGCGCCGGCTGCGTCGATCGCGAACAGCACCCCGTAGGTGTCGGCCAGGGCAAAGGTGTCGGTCGTCGAGGTGATCGGCTCTCCGCGGGCTCCGGCTCGCATCCACAGCAGCGGCGCGATCGCCTCAAACGCCATGTCTGCTCCCACGACCCGCGGATCCTCGTAGGTCAGCGTGAAGAACTCAACGTTTTCCTCCAACCCATTTGCCATGGGGAAGGGGTCGGTGAACTGATACTCCCCCCGGATGGGTTCTCCGCTTGGTGTGAGGCCGGTGATGGCCGCCTCGATCCGGGGTTTGGTGATGTAGTCGCAGATCCCTAGGGCTTCCCACTCGGGATCTCCCGGGCGGTGCCCCTTGCGTCGAAGTGACGTCTCCTCCGTCGCTGAGACTTCGTTGTTAGTCACCATGATGCTTCGGCGATGGCCCCCATCCTGATGGTTGAGGCGCATGACGGCGTGTGCTGTGGTGCCTGAGCCAGCGAAGAAGTCGATGACGACTGCATCGGGCTTGTCTGCAAGAAAGAACCGCAGGGCGTCCTCAACGGCATAGAGGCTCTTGGGGAAGGGGAAACGCCGATCAGGGATGAACCGCATCAGCATCCGTGAGCCGTACTGCGTCGAGTCGTGGCTGGCGACCCTCCACTGGGTGCTTGGGATGACTCGACGCTCGTCCGAGTCGAGAGTGGAAGTAACCACCGAACCGTCGGTGTCTCGACCGGTAACGGTGTAGATGCCGTCCTGGATCTTCCGTTGCTCTCCCACCGTCAGGTAGTAGATCGGCGTGTTCTCTCCCTTTACCGCCCCGACTTTCACGAAGCCATTTGTGAGCGCCTCTCGCGTTGAGGAGGGGCCCAGGCGCCACCGTCCCTCGGTCCCGTTCCTTCGTATCGGCCATACAGCGATCGTGCCGACGGGGGGTGCAACAGCCGCCCGGTCAGTGTCGAGGTCTATGGCTTCGCCAACGGAGTGGATCGTTCGGGTGTCTGGGTTCAGGAAGATCGGGAAGAACATGCCGGGCCTATCGCTCCTGGCGGACGAGGCGGCTGATCGACGAAGGAGGTCCCAGCGGATCTCGCCCCGATGCGTCCGGCCCTTGGTGGTGATCCAATCGCTGGCCAATGGCACAGGTAGCGGAGCGGCGTCCCCAAGCATCACGAAGAAGTAGTACTCGTCAGCACGCCTGAACTCCGATCCTCGCGCGATCGCAGCCGGGTTGATTGCGACTGAGACCATCTGTATTCGCGCCTCGGGAAAGGTCTGTTCCAGGAGCAGTCCCAGTCGCAGACACTCGCGCTCGTCGATGCTGATGATGAGGACGGAGTTGGTCGGATTCAGCAGTTTGCGCGCGAGCTTGAGTCGGCGCTCCATGAAGGCGAGCCACTTGGAGTGCCGGTAACCGTCTTCCGCGTCGACGTAATCGTTGCTGTACTTCCAGTCTCGAGCACCCGAGTTGTAGGGGGGATCGAGAAAGGCAGCCGACACGGTTCCTTGGTGGGTGAACAGCATGGCCTCGAGGGCGTGGAAGTTCTCGGCGTTGATGACGACGTGGTGCGGCTTGTCTTCTCCTCGGCGCACGGCTCCGGTGGAGCGCAGCCCGGGGTAGATCGGGTCGCGGAAGTCGGCGATGACCACGAGCTCGTCCAGTGGTGCGTCCCGCTCGTCATTACCGTCGAGATCCAGCAGGTGTGCCTGGTGCCCGGTCCTGGTCTTGGTGATGGTCTGGACTCGCCAGGTGCGGGCGTCCTCATGAGGTCCGCTCTGACCGCGGGGGGCGATGAGCCGGACCTTGTCCCCAGCTCTGACCGTCCGGCCGTACAGCTCGACGGTCTCTGGCTTGTGCTTCTCGAAGTTGAGGCCGAACTCGCGCCGACGGGCGAGGGTGCTGATCTGGGCGCGCAGCTCGGCCGCGAGGGACCTGTCAACCCGCTCTACGCGGTCCAGCAGGTTGTTGAGGTCGTTGGCCATGGGGTGGTGAGCTCCCGGTGTGGTGGGTGAGTTCTGCCCATGACCTTACGACCCGTCTCAGGTCGGATCCGGTGAGGCTGGCTCGTGGGTCGCCAGGAAGTGCGCCAAGGACCGTGCCAGTGCGTTCATCCGTCGATGGTCCAAGGTGTCGGGGATATCGCCTCGGCGGTGGTACCGGCTGTTTCGCAGGGGCGCGGTGCCGGTGATGAGGATGGAGGGCACTTGGGCCCGCCAGAACGGTGCGTGGTCGCTGCGGTCGAGATCCATCAGCAGGGGGTTCACCCACCGGGTGAACCGCTGCCCGGGTCCGTTCCACCGGCGATCGAGCAGACCGAGCAGGTCGAGCTCTTGGTCAGCGGCGGTCGTGACCAGATCCTCGAGGAGGCCTTCGCAGTCGCCTCGGTGAACGGCGGCCAGGAAGTCACCCCGACCCTCCCGCGCGCGGATGGATCGTGCGAGTGAAGGGAACAGCATCCCGAACCCGACCGGTAGGCGCTGAGCGCCTGGCCGGTCGTCGAAGTAGCCCACCGACTCAAGACAGATCACCCGAGCAGGTCGCGGACCCACTGTGACCAGGTGTCGAGACCCGAGCTGACCGAGCTCTTCGAGGTCGACCAGGGCGATGGTGACGTCGTGACGTCCCTGGTGCAGGAGCCGTGCCACCTGCAAGGCCACCGCCACGCCCGAGGCGTTGTCGTCGGCGCCGGGGCTGACCCGGACGGTGTCGAGGTGTGCAATCAGAAGAGTCCCGCTGGCCTGGTTGCTGTCGCTGGCTCTCGCGAGCAGGTTGACCCCGCGGACTTTGCCCGAGGGTCGCATCGGGAGCACTGCGCCCGGCTTGCCGTCGTCGGGGATGCGAAGCCGGTTCGGGGCGACGAAGGGCTGCTCGGTGACGTCCCAGCCAGCGTCGATGAGCTGTTGGGCGCAGTAGGTCCGAGCGCGCTCCAGGCTTCCGGCTAGCGCCCGGTGGCGTGGTTGAGACGCGAGGTATGCGATATCACCTCGGAGCCTGTGCCCGTCATCCGTCACGGGTCTCGTAGTCCCGCGGGTCCAGGCCGAGGTGGGCCATGACGTCCCACAGCTCGGCGTCGGCGGCATTGGGCTTGCCGAACTCGCGCAGGACCTCGGCCCGGTGCCTGGCGATCGCGCCGATGAGTGCCGCGATGACCCGCCGGGACTGCGGCGGGTGGGCGGTTGCGTGCTCGCCGGCCCACCCCAGGGCACCGTCGCGGTCACGGCCACGGTCGATCCGCTTCCAGCTCATCTCGCACTGCTGCTTGAACTTCTCGGCGCGCTTGGTCCCAGCCTCGTCGAGGCCACCGTCCTCGAGCGCGTCCTCGGTGGTGTCCAGGAACTGCTCGAGCACGTTGTAGGTGCGGTCGGCCAGATGGTCGTCCTCGCGCAGGACCTTCCAGAATCTGTCCCACAGCCGCCGGCCCTGGACGTCCTGGTCTCGAGGCACCAGCTGCGCCTGGATCAGCTCGGCGAAGGCCAGGTCGTCGAGGTCGTTGAGTGCCTGGGCAGTGAACCCGGTCGGGATAGTCGGCGGCTTGCGCAGACGGCTCCACGGGCTGTCGATGAGCGCCATCGTGTTGTGCCAGCTCTTTTCAGGGTCGGGTAAAGGGCTGCTCCGAGTCTCGCCTACCCACAGGGTGGTCGTCACGCGGCCTGCCCCTTGGCCTTGGCGCGCTCCTGGGCTCGTGCCTGCGCGTTGGCGGTCTTGCACTCCCCGCAGCGGCAGCCGCGCCGGCGGTACCAGAAGTAGCTGCCCTCGCCGAGCGGGTGCAACGCGCCGTCGGTGAGCTCGCGGCGGGCGAGGTCCTGAAGCCAGTCGGCGGTGTCGACGTCGTCCTGGTCGAGCTGACGCATGATCTCGCGGTCGTTGGTGGTGGTCCCGGCCCAGTAGCCCTGCTCCTGCCCGACCAGAGCCCACAGCAGGCAGCTCTGGCGGCCCGGGCACCGCCGGCACAGGGCGGCCATCATGTCGGGGACGACGCGCCGTTCCCGGTCCGGCACCCACTCCATCGGGGTGGGGAAGGTCGCGCATCGGGCAGCCTCGACGGGGAAGGTCTGCGGTGAAGACGACACGGAGGCCGCGCCACCATGGTGACGAGCCTCCGGGTCAGTCTGCATGCTCGCAGTGAGTTCAGTGTAGGTGGTGATACTGCGCTGGTGGGTGGTGATGGTCATGAGGTGCCCCTCTCTCTCCGGCTGGTCAGTCCGGTTGTCCCTCGCCCTTGGTGGGAGCGATTGGGTTCCACCCTCTCGCACTTGCTGCGACCCGTCAACCTCAGGGGGTTTGGGCGTGTCGGGTCCGTAGACTCCAGCCGTGAGCGAACCCCGACGTGCCACCTACGGCTACGAGGAGCTCGCTGCCCGGATCGAGCAGGTCCTTGGCGAACGGCCATCACCTTCAGCCCTGCGCGCGGCTCGCGCCCAAGGCCGGCGGACCGAGTCGACCTTGACCAAGCCCCGACTGACCGTGGGGATGCCGGCACCACTGCCGGCGTCGTCGCGCACAGCTCCTGCCGCCTTCGACGTCGAGGAGGTCGAGCGATGGCTGGCCGCCCATCCGCGTCTGGCATGGAGCCGTGCGCTGGAGGAGGCTGAGCAGGCGTTGGAGCGCGGCGAGGATGTGGAGTCGGTGATCTCTGAGGCGCTGACGCACGGACTGTCCTGGCGCACGATCACCACCGTGCTGGTCGAGCACGACGGGCAGCCGCGCAGTACCGCCGGGGTGCACAAGCGGTACCGACACCTAGGGTCCTAGCAGCGACCGGTCGCTGTGGTCAGGGCGCGGTGGTCGGCCCGGGTCAGGGCCACCCCGTAGGCGCGAGCCACCTCGAGGTAGGCCTGGGCGTAACGACACCGCCCGTGCTCGGGCATCCAGTCCCCCGGGGTCTTGTCTCCCTTGGACAGGTTGGCGCCGCTGGTGGTGATGATCAGGTTCCGTGGGTCGTTGGCGAAGTTCTGCCGCTTGCGCGGACTCCACTGGGCGGCACCCAGGTCCCACGCCGCGGCGAGCGGGATCACGTGGTCGGCGACGACCTCGGTGTTTCCACTGCGCTCGTAGGTCACCGTCTGGTCGGTGTAGGGGTCGTGCAGGATCCCGCGGGCCACGATGCACCCGTTGGTGCCCGGCTTGAGCTGGATCTGCTCGAGGCTCTCCCGCAGAACGTCGGAGCGTTGGTCGCACCCATTGCGCCCGTCCCGGACGTCAACGTCGTCGGTCCAGGCCGGCCCGAACACGCAGGCATTCCCTGCCTTGCAGGACCGGTCGTAGCCGGGCACGGTCGAGCGCTGCCGCACCACGGTGAGGGTGGCGTCGTGCTCGTCGACGTGTGTCTGGTCCCGCGGCCAGCTGGAGGGCAGCTCCAGCCCGGAGCTGTATCCCTGCCCGGTCAGGACCAGCACGATCGCGCAGAGGGCCAGCAGCAGTCGAGACTTCATACCTGCAGGAAGGTGTCGGGAGCCCCGACCTGGTGACTGCCTCAGCCGGTGAAACCGGCACGGGCGATCGCCACGGCCGCGCCGATGATGATGGCCGGCCCGAAGGCCAGGTGGCTGTCGCGGCTGGCTCCGCGCACCAGCAGCCAGAGCGCGGCGACCGCGCCGGCACCGAACCCGGCGACCACGCCGGTGCTGACCGCGTTCCATCCCAGGGCGCCGAGCATCAACCCGGTGACGCCGGCCAGCTTGACGTCCCCCAAACCCATCGACCCGACGACGGCCAGGACGAAGAACAGCGCCGCCATCGCGGCCACGGCCAGGACGGCGGTCACGAGCACCCCCCAGCCGGCGGTGCCGGCGGCGGCCGCGAGCAGCACCGCCGCCAGCAGCGCGGGAGCCCACCGGCGGAGCACCCGGTCGGGGACACGGTGCACGTCCAGGTCGATCCAGACCACGCTCACCGCACCCACCAGGTAGATCCAAGCGGCGGCTGCCAGCCACGGGTCAGTCAATACGCCGGCCAGCCCTCCAACGGCGGCCGCGGTTGGGATGACCAGCCACGAGCGGTCCAGGCTCAGGCGGGGGTGGTCCTCTTCGATGCGGTAGTCCCCAGTGCGCAGCCAGCGCCACAGGAGGCAGCCGGCCACCACGCCTGCTGCCATGCCCGCCAGCACGGTCCACAGCATCACGCCGAGCTCGCTTCGGCGGCAGCCAGGCATGCCCGGTGCCAGATCTGCTCCATCAGGTGCGGGTAGGGCGAGCTCGGGCACTGGCAGGTCTCGAAGGTGTAGACGAGGCGGGGCAGCCCGGTGCGGCGCGGGTGGGAGTGGGTCCACTGCGACAGCAGGTCGGCCCCGGTGGGACGTCTGGGCATGACCGTCTCGGGGATCAGCGGGACTGGGTGTTGGGAGCTTCGTAGTCCCGATCGTCGACCTTGCGGGGCAGCTCGCCGGCCTCGCCCAGGATCTCGGGGTGGAACCCGAACATCTCTTCCCGCTCGGCGCGCTCGGCAGCGGACTGGGTGTCGTTGTGCTGGGTGTCGCTCATGTCTGTCTCCTTGGGGTGGGTCAGGGCTCAGGGGTGACGTCGCGCAGCTGCACGACCATTCGGGTGCCGGTGGTCCCGTCGGGCGAACGGTAGGAGGCCTCCTGGACTCCCACGACCTCGAACTCCAACCCTCGCGGCAGCAGGTGCTGGGTGTTGTCCTTCTTGTCGGACTGGCCCAGGTAGGCGCCACGTCGGGTCTGCAGCTCGAAGACGGCCACCCGCCCGTCGGGGTCGTGGACGTAGCCGGCGGTCTCGTGCATCTGGTGGGTGGCGTGGGTGAACCGGTCGAAGGCGACCCGGTCGCCGGCGGCGAAGTTGTTGCGCAGGAACCCGGGCAGGTTCTGATGGTTGATGTAGTAGGGCATCCGCACGTTGCTGTAGAGGACGTGGCCGCGGTCGTTGTGACGCTCGTAGGACTGGATGGCTCGGTCGACGCGCCGAACCTGCTCCTGGTCCTTCTCGCTGAGCGCCTGGATGTCGCCGGTGTTGGCCGACAGCTGGTCGTTGAGGTCACGCCACCGCTCGGGGCGGGTGACCAGGTCCTTCTGGGCGCGCAGCTGGGTCAGGGGCATCGTGGCCTGGGTGTCGCGGCGGTCCTTGCTGCGCTCGTTGCGTTGTCGGGAGGAGATCGGTGCCCGCTCCTGCCCTTCGGTGGGCAAGTGTCGGCGCATCCGCGGGTCGCCGAGGTCGGCGGTGGTCCCGCGCGGGAAGAGCCGTTCACGATCCTTCTGCATCCGGGTCAGGCCGCTCATGCCCTCGGTCATGGCGTCCAGGTCGCGCAGCCCGGACCTGCTGGCCGCACGATCCTGGTGCTCGTCGAGGTCGACCAGCCGGGCGTTTTTGGTCGGTGACGCGCTCGAGCCGCGGTCGGGGTCGACCGCGTAGTCGGGGTGGCCCTTCCTCGGCATCGGCTGGCTCCTTCTTCCTCGTGGGCTGACGGGCTGCTTGGTGATGGAAGGTGCGCTATGGGCAGAGCCAGTGACAGCCCGAAGGTCAGAGATCGAACGGCACCGGCGACCTCGCGCCGGAGCGGATGCCGTCCAGATGCTCCTGGAGGGAGACGCGGGTATCGGTGTCGCGGTAGGTGACACAGCCTTGCTCGACCTCGAACGCGCGCAGGTCGCAGTCCTGGCACGGGCAGCCGCCGTCGCGGTGCTCTCGTGCCCGGTGCCCGCAGGGGCACTGCCGTTCGGGCGCCAGCCGCATGCCCTCTTCCAGCTGGGCCAGCAGGCGCGTGGTCTTCTCCTCGGTGCTCATCGTCGGCCCTCTCGGATCAGGAACAGTGCGGCGGTGCTCAGGTGGGTCTTCGGTGTCGAGGACTCGACCATCCATGCCTGGGTGAAGCCCTGGGTGACCTGGTCCCCGCCGGCCTGGAACCGCCACGGGGCCATCTCGGTCAGGACCTGGTGGACCAGCACGGTGGCGTGAAAGCGGGTCGGGACCGTCGCCTCGTCGACGACCTTCCCGCGTCGGGTCAGCTCCGCCACGCGGGAGGGCTCGTCACGGGCGATCGCCAGCTGACGGATCTTCAGATGCCGGACGGGGATCTCCAGGACGGCGACCCGGTGCGGTTCGAGCCATCGTTGCTTCTCCCACGCCGGCTTGATGCCCATCTTGCGCGGCAGCCGCAGACCGTCGATCGCCTTGCGGGCGTACCGAGCCTGCTGTTCCTCGCGAGCCAGGGTCTCCGCCGCCGGCTGCAGCAGCTCGATCAGCTGCTCGCGGCGCTTGGGCGGGATGTGCGCCACCGACCGGCCGTGATCGGCGTGCAGCCACCGCTGGACGGTGCGCCGGGTGACTCCCATCGCCGCGGCCGCGGCCGCGGTGTCAGGTGAGGCCGGGTCGTGGCCGAACCCGAACCGTAGGCACATGACCCGTTCCAGCCGGGCCCGGGTCCACAAGGGAGCCATCAGTCGGCCCTCCGGGTGCGGGCTCCGCCGCCGGTCATCGCCATCCACCACCGTAGGGTCGCTCGATGTCGATGGCGTCGACGGCGTCGAACTTCCAGTCATCGAGGTACTCGTTGCCCCAGTGGCCGGTTGCCCAGGTCATGAAGCCTTTCTCTCCACCGTTCTCCCAGGCGTCCATCATCGCCTCGGCGTCGGCGGGGTCCAGTTCGAGCTGGGTGGTCCGGTTGCGCATGTAGTCCCGCCCGGCGGCGTGAGGTCCCTGCAGGCCGGTGATGGAAAGGCGTGCCCCGCGGCTGGCGATCGCCTGGCGCATGCTGGATCCGGCCAGGGCGGCTCGGCGCCCGGCCTTGGTGGTCGCGGCCTGGCGAGCCTTGGTGGCCAGCGACTTGGCGTGCTGCGCCGAGGGCCGTTGCCCGGTGCCGGTCTGCTCGGTCTTGACCCAGCGCTCGACGGTGCGTCGGGAAACTCCCAGGCTCTTGGCCGCCTTGGTCAGGTCGATCCCGGACTGGGTGCGCCGGGAGGCGCCGCCGACGGCCATGAGCATGCCGCGCAGGTCGCCTCCGGTCTGCCCTGAGACGTCGGCGTCCCGGCCGGTGAGGGCAGTGAAGAGCTTGCCTCTCAGGTCGCTCATCACTCAGCCCCCGCAACCCGCTCGACGATGGCGTCCTTGCCCTTGTAGGTGCCTCCGGTCAGGAACTCCAGGTGCTCCTTCAGCGGGGCGCTGCCCTCGACCTTGTAGCGGCCGAGCTCGCGACCCATCCACCGCTCCCCTCCGGGCCATGAGGCGACGGGGTCGGGGTCTGGGGAGGTGTAGAGGACGGTGTCGGCGACGACGGCGACCGGGTATCGCCCGGTCTCATTCCCGATGGTGGCGATCCGGCGCAGGATGTTGGTGCGCGCCTTGGCGATGATCATGTGCCGGCGCTCGGGTGCGTACCCCACGCGGCCGGCCATGTGGGTGCTGGATCCGAGCATCCCGATGGTGGGCGCGTAGATCTGCTTGAGCTGGTCGCGCGCGATCTGGCTGTCGATGTCGGCGACGTCGAGGCGGGTCCGGGCGTCGCGGATCCGCTCGTACCAGGGGTCGAGGATGCGGGCCCGCTCGGCCCACGTGTAGGCCTCGAGGATCTCGGGCTCGTAGCCCTGCTCGGCCGCGAACTCCAGGGCCGGGGTGGTCGCCCAGCGCACCTTGCCGGCGTGCAACCCGCGCGGGTCCAGCGGGTGGGGCATGCGCCAGTCGCCGGTGTCGGGGATCTCGATCCGCCAGTAGCCCGGCATCCTGGGCACGAAGGCGGTGCCGTCAGGGTGGTGGACCGGTGCGCCGACGCCGAGCTCCAGGCCGCTGACACCGGCCAGATAGGACCCGGACCGGTCGTAGGCGTGGATCCACTTGTGAGCGAGCTCCTCGCCGGTGGGCTGCCGGCACCAGGAGATGTCGGCCTCCACGTTGCTCACCTGCGCGGGCGGGCAGGGCTCCAGGACGGGGAAGAACCGGTCGCGGTCGCGATGACGCAGGGTGGTCATCAGATCAAGACCGGTGGTGGACCCGGACAGCTGGTAGGGGTGTCCGAGGGCATCGGCGAGCAGCCCGATCCGCCGGGCCAAGGTGGCGTGGTCGGGCTGGTCACGCATCAGCGCGACGTTGGCGTCGTCCCGGCTCATCGCGGCCAGCAGCACGACCCAGACCGACTTCTCCGAGCCCTTCCAGATCCTGGTCCAGCGGCCCAGTGCGTCATCGCCCTTGCCGCCGAAGCTGTAGCCGGCCTCCTGCGCTGCAGTGACGGCCACGCTGGTCGCGCTGCACTCCCGGGCGACCTTGTCCTTGTCCTGCTCGGAGGCCTTGGCGATCGCCTCGACGTCGATGCCCAGGCGACGAGCCAAGTCGTCGCCGACCCACACCTGCGCCGCGGCGTCGAGGTACTTGGTGACCGCGGTTCCCAGAGACATCCATTGGGCCAGCCGGACCAGGTCGCCGGCGTGCTGGGGCCCGTCTCCAGGCATCTCGACGAACTCGCCGTTGCTGAGCCAGATCCCGTCGACGTCGACGACGGCGGCCGCGGCCCGGAACTTGGTCTCCGTCACAGCAGCCTTGGCGGGGCTGGTGTGCCCCTTGGCCGGCTCCGGCGAAGGGGCCGGCGCCGGATCTGGTGCCGGCGCTTCCGGTTGGGTGGCGGCCGGGACGTCGGTGTCGGGCTGCTGGCCGCGCATCCATGGGTGGCCGACCGGGGTCTGGGCTGCGCGGTCGGTGGCGGTGCTGCCTTCCCAGCACACCGTGTGCACGCGGACTCCGGAGATGACCACGCCACTGCGCACTCCGCAGACCACGCACGGGGCCACGTCGCCGCTGCTCCGCGGCTCGGTCCAGCCCACGACTCCGTCGAGGTCGGTGTGCGGTCGCGCGGTGAACTCGGGCTCGTCCATGGGGGTCTCCTCGCTGGGATGGTCAGTCCCGTCACGGTCGCCGCTGTGGTCGGTGCCGGCGCCGGTCCCAGACTCGGTCATCGTGTGCGCGGTGTCCACCGCGTGTGGGTCCGGAGTGTTCAGCCCGGGGATCTCCAGGACCGGGTCCTCGCCGTCGGTGTCCGGGGCCGTCCCTCCGTCGCCGGGGTGGTGGTTCCCAGGTCCGCTGTGGGGGTCGTCGCCGCCGGGGAAGTCTCCGCCGTCCTCTGGACCGTCACCCACCGCATCGCCCTCGTCGTCGATGACGCGATCGAGGTAGAGCGTGACCATGCGGGCGTCCCGCTCCTCGGCGTGGATGCGGCACTTGACCGTGTGGCGGGTGCGCCCCTCGGAGGTGTCGGGGATCAGGACGTGCTCGTCGTGCAGGGCGCGGCATGCGGTGTTGCGGTCGATCTCGAGCTTCTCGGCCTGGGTCGCCGAAGCGGCCTTGAGGACGGCCTCGAGCTGGGTGGACTCGCACATCAGCACCCGACCTCGGTCCTTGGGTCCGGGGTCGTGCATGACGTAGCCGAGCCGGATTCCGTTGCGCTCCAAGCGGTACTTGCTCGGTGATCCCATCGTGTCGGTCTCGGTGACGGTGCGCCGCCACCCCAGGCGCCCGGCCAGAGGCCATGGCGGGCACTCTCCGGTGCGGACGTCGTCGACGTAGGCGATGCCCTGACGCAGCGCGTAGGCGAGCAGCTCTCGTGCCCGGGCACCGGTGGTGCGGGGCATGTCGGGGTTGACTGCCGCTCGTCCTGCCTCGTGCAGTGCCTCGTCAACCCGGCGCAGGGTCTGCAGGCGCTCCTCGGCGGTGATCGCTCCCAGCTCGAGCAGGAAGTCGGTCATGGCGACCCAGCCGACCCAGGTGTGGGAGATAGCCGCGGCCTGACGCACGCTCTCCCCCGCCCGCTCGACCAATGCATCGGCGTAGGCGTCGGCGATCTCCATGTAGTGGGCGCGCTTGCCCATCAGGTCACCAGCGAGCCAGGAGATGTAGGAGGCCATCACCAGTGCCCGCTGGTGGCGTGAGAGTGCCTCGTCCAGGGGGAACAACAGCGCGGTGTCGACGTCCTCTCGGGCTAGGGGCACGACCAGCATCCGCTCGGCGCCGGATCCGGGACGGGGCATGACCTCCGAGGTGCACAGGCCGCTGGCGCGGGGCCCGGTGCCGTCGCTGACCGAGAGCCCGTCTCGCGATGAGCGGGAGCGCTCCTCCTGGTTGTGGATGAGCCGGGCGGTCT
>Ga0208564_1002382_pt1 | contig 14943 bp, 13 predicted proteins | sample AD_UKC073_MetaG_FD_184439 | JGI IMG/M metagenome (GOLD analysis project Ga0208564, IMG submission 184439) | Active sludge microbial communities of municipal wastewater-treating anaerobic digesters from USA - AD_UKC073_MetaG (SPAdes) (version 2) | ecosystem: Engineered > Bioreactor > Anaerobic >... | reverse complement strand
CGTCCGGCGGTTGGTGGGACCGACGCGGGGTGGCTTACACTCTTCTTCGCTCGGGGCTATGGCGCAATTGGTAGCGCACCTGCTTTGCAAGCAGGGGGTTAGGGGTTCGAGTCCCCTTAGCTCCACCCAAAGTGTCTTACGGGAACACGCGACATCGGAAGATGTGGGGTGTTCCCGTTCGGCTTCCTTGCCTCCGGTCGTCGCTTGAACGATGGTGGCAAACGGCTCCGCGAGGCGCGGGCGCAGCTGCTCGTCCTCGGTGATCTCCAAGCGTGCGTAGAACGCCTGGTTCGCCAGTCGACGGTTGCCGTCGTCGGAGTGGGCGTAGGCGTGGTGTGCGTCGGTGAGGAGCCGCAGGCTGTCGTGGAGGAACGCGCGCCCGCCGACGTGTTGCTCGTCGTGCTCGCGCAGGCGCTGCTCGATGTCGGCGAGCCCGGCCCGGATGCGGTCTTGGTGTCGTTTGAGCGTGGGTAGGTCGATGGCGTCGGCGAAGTGCGCGGCGAGTAGCTTGTCGCTCTCGGCTTCCAGGCGCCCGGTTCGCGGTGAGGTCAGCGAACTTCTGATCCTTGCCCGCGTTGCGCTTGTCAAACGCGGCGTCGACCTCGGCGGCCAGGTGCCGGTAGTCGGCTTCGCTGATCGTGATGCTGGCGTAGGAGTCCTCGACCAGCCGCTCCGCAACCTGCACGGGCACCGCCCGTCGAGTGCAGTCGGTCTTCTTCGCTGCTCTGCCCGAGCAGACGAAGTAGGCGTAGGTCGTGCCACGCGGGTTGGTGGCGAAGTCGAGCAGCATCCGCGACCCGCAGGTGCCGCAGTGCAGCAAGCCTTTGAGGTGGTGGGCGTGCTGGACGTGCCGGGTCATCTTCGCCGTCCGCGCCCGCAGGAGCGATTGCACCGTGTCGAACAGCGCCGGTTCCACGATGGGTTCGTGCGCGCCGGGGTGGAGCGCGCCCTTGTAGCGGATCACCCCGGCGTAGTACGGGTTCGTCAACACCCGATAGAGGGCGTTCTTGCCCAACGGCCTGGATGGGCGCTTCGGCGAAGGCACCGACAGCAATCCGCGCGCGGTCAGGTCGCGCAGCAGTGCCGTCACAGAGATCTCGCCGGTGGCGTAACGCTCGAACGCCCACCCGATCAGCGGTGCGCGCTCGGCATCGACCTCGACGGTTCTGATTTCGCGACCAGCGTCGTCGGTGCGTCGGACGTTGAGGTAGCCGATGGGTGCACGTCCTGGGGTGCCGCCTTGCGCGACCTTCTGCGTCAGGCCCTTGGTGACTTCGGTGGCGAGGTTGCGGCTGTAGAACTCCGCAATGGACGACATGATGCCGTGGACGAGCATCCCCGAAGGGGTCTGGTCGATGGACTCGGTGGCCGAGACGAGGGTGACCCCGGCGCCGATGAGGGCTTCGTGAATCTTCACGTCGTCGGCGCGGTTGCGGGCGAGCCGGTCGAGCTTGTGCACGATGCAGAAGGTGACGCGGGCGGCGGCGATGAACGCCAGCATGTCCTGCAGGCCGTCACGGTCTGCCGACCGCGCGGACTCCCCGGCGTCGACGAACTCGCGCACGACCCGCGCGCCCAGCTCGTCGGCCTTCCGCGCGTTCGCCTCCCGCTGGGCGGGGATCGAGAACCCTTCCTCGGTGCCGCCGCGCTCGGCCTGCTCCCGCGTCGACACACGCAGGTAGGACACCGCGAGCGGCACGGGCGCGCCGGCGGCCTGCTCGGAAGTCGTGGTGTCGAGTGTCGCGGTGCTCATGCTGGGCCTCCATGCCGGGGTACTTCTTGGTGTCGATCTTCTCGCGCGCCCCTGACAAATCGAAGCGCTCAATGGGTCGCATCCGGGAGGTCATCCGGCAGCGGGAGCCCGTAGGGGTCGGGGTCGCCGCTCACCCAAGCGCGGTGACGGGGCTCCGCGATACCCAGCACCCACTCGATCAGCTTCCCGAGGTCAGGCTCATCACGCCGCGTCACGCGCAGCCGAAGGTTCCTCGCATCAGAGTTCATGCCAGGTAGGTGCGCAGCATTTCCCAAAACGCGAACGCCCAGACGAATTACCGCCCGCCGTACGACCCAGTTCCGAGGGGACACGCCTCTTGCAGGTCAAGGACCGTACTACTCCGTATGTAATTGTGATGCGATCAGACTACGCCTCTTCGCGATCCGGGAACAGGTACAACGCGATCTTCGGCAACCTGACCAGCCCGCGCCCGAGAGCCGTCGTGAACAGTTCCTCAGCGAGGTGCTCGAACTCAGGAGCGAGGAAGCCGGCAGCCGCATCGGCCACCTCGGGGTCTTCGCTCGGGTCGTCGGCGCGGAGCATCACCACGATTGCCGCGTGGATGTCGTCGCACCAGTCCTGTGTCGCCTGCGCGAGCGGTTTGATCGCCCCGGCCACCCCGTCAGCCATGAGCCGGATCAGCGCCTGGCCCTCGCGGCGGTCGAACAAACGATCCAGCGCGTCGACGATGTGCTCACGCACCGCATCGACCTCGGCGTTGCCAGGTGCGGGGGCGCCGTCGAGGAACGCGAGCGTGCTCGCCCGCATGTGACTGATCGCATCGAGTGCGAGCCCCTCCTTCCCCTTGCCGGGGAAGTGGTGGTACATGCTGCCCTGGCCGATGCCCGAGCGTTGCTGGATCATCACCGGGCTCATCGCGTCGAACCCGCGTTCCGACAGTAGCTGGCATGTCGCGGACACGAGCTTCTGCTTCGAGTCATACGCCGGACGCCCCGGCCCCCGCCGCTTCTCCACCACCCTCACCACACTCCTCGCCGTCGAGCGCCCTTTGACCACCGAGATCTATTCCATACAGAGTAGTACGGACCTTGATCTGCAAGACGCGTGGACATCGCAGATCAAGCATCTCGACCATGGCATTCTCTGAGCGCGGGCTCGCCGAGAGGTGCCTCACCGCGGTACGAAACAGGCAGGACGAGTTTGCCTCGCACCTGCGGGGTGGGTTGCATCTTGGCGGCTGCTGGCCCCTCGGCCGGGCTCTCGGGGAGTGTCAGTAGGTCACCGTAGAATCGTACGAAGAGTCTCGAAGGCCGACTCCGCGAGCGTTTCAGGAGGTGATCCGCGTGACTGTTCGGGTAGCAGTTGCTCCCGATCTTCTCCACTGGGCGGTGGAGCGGGCCGGGTGGGACGACGAGACGGTCGGCAGACGCGCTCCTAAGCTCGACGAGTGGGTCGCTGGTCGGCAACCGACGCTCAAGCAGCTTGAGAAGTTCGCCAGCGACACGCACACACCTCTTGGCATGCTCTTCTTGGCGGAACCGCCCGACGAGCAAGTTCCCATCCCCGACTTGCGCACGCTCGGTAACGCCGGGGTGGCTCGTCCGTCCGCAGACATGCTCGATGCGATCTACATTTGCCAAGATCGCCAGCAGTGGTACCGGGCCTACGCTGTCGAGCACGGCCACACGCCACTTGAGTTCGTTGGTGCCGCGACAACTGATGACAGCCCCGCTCTCGTGGCCGATCGTATCCGCAACTTGCTGAACTTCGATGTCGCTGACCGCGCAGTGTTTAGCAACTGGGAGGATGCGCTACGCCGCCTCATCGACCGCATCGAAGCAATCGGGGTGCTGGTTATGGTGAGCGGGATCGTTGGCGCGAACACGCACAGGGTTCTCCGCCCAGAGGAGTTCCGAGGCTTTGCACTCGCGGACCCGATTGCCCCGTTGATCTTCGTCAACGGTACCGACACGAAGGCCGCTCAGATATTCACGATGATCCATGAGCTTGCTCATATTTGGCTTGGCGAGAGCGCGTTGTCTGATGCTGCAATGAATGCAGACCACGGTCAGGAAGCCGAGTTGTGGTGCAACCAGGTCGCTGCCGAGGTGCTCGTTCCACAGGCCTTCCTTCGCAGTGACTACCGCGGTCACCCGACAGTCGCAGAGTTGGAGCGGCTTGCGAGCCGATACCGTGTGAGCACTCTCGTCGTACTCAAACAGCTCTTCGCCGCTCGGCTGCTCACTTGGGGAACCTTCGAGCAACTCTACGACGAAGAGCTTGAGCGTCTGAGAGCGATCCTTGCAAATCGACGTGGAGAAGCAACTGGAGGGAACTACTACTACACTCAGCCACTGCGACTCAGCCGCCAGTTCGCTCGCGCTGTGATCTCTAGCGCATTCGAGGGAGCAACGGGATTTCGTGATGCTTACCGGCTGCTTGGGACGAAGAAGCACGAGACGTTCAGGAATCTCGCCGCGGAACTCGGGGTGGCGTGATGTACCTACTGGACACGAATGTGCTTATCGAGGCGAAGAACCGGTATTACGCCTTCGATATCGCTCCCGGCTTCTGGGCGTGGCTGGATCGTGCTCACGACCAGAAACTTGCTTGCAGCATCGAGGCAGTCCGCGACGAGTTGTTGGCCGGTAATGACGAACTCGCCGATTGGACTCGGCAGCACCCTGATTTCTTCCGACCCCTCGACCAAGGCACCACGCGACACTTCGCGCCGCTGACAACTTGGGCGAGTTCACGCGACTTCACACCGGCAGCGATCGCTGCGTTTACGGGCACCGTCGCCGACTACTTGCTGGTCGCGTATGCCAAGGAGCATGAGCACATCCTCGTCACGCACGAACGGCCCGACCCAAACGCCAAGGCGCGGATCTTTATCCCCGATGCCTGCATCGCGCTCGGCGTCGAATATGCCGACACATTCAAAATGCTCCGGTTGACCGGTGCACACCTGGATCTACGTGCCTGAGAATGAGCGAGGAACCTTGATCAACCCGAACACCAGCTTCACCGCGAGTTCCGTGAAGCTCCAGACTCTCCTTGAGAACGCACGGGAGGGACGCCTCCAACTCCCGGACTTCCAGCGCAGTTGGGTGTGGGACGAAGAGCGTATCCGTGGCTTGATTGCTTCGATTTCTCGGGGGTTCCCAGTTGGAGCCGTCATGACCTTGCGTACGGGCGGCGCAGTTGATTTCAAACCACGACCGTTGGAGGGAGCACCCTCCTCGGCATCAGGAGAAACGCCCGATTCCCTCTTGTTGGATGGTCAGCAGCGGCTCACCTCGCTGTACCAAGTGCTCGTGCGCAAGCAGGTCGTGGCTACTCTGACTCCAAGGCGTCAGCGGGTTCAGCGATGGTTCTACCTAGACATTGAGAAGTGCCTCGATGAAGCCGGTGACCGCGACGAAGCGGTTGTCATCCTGCCCGAAAGCCGGCGAGTGACATCAGAGTTCGGACGGGTAATCGACCTCGATCTCTCCACGCGCGAGTTGGAGTTCGAGAACATGATGTTCCCGCTGATCTCGGTTCTTGACTATGCCGACTGGCAGACGGCGTTCGTGATGCAATACAGCGCTACGGACGACTTCCAGGCCCGATTCCAGCGACTGAACGAGTTTCACGAGCGGGTCATCAAGAACTTCACGGAGTACCTCGTCCCTCAGATCGAGCTCTCAGCGTCCACGAGCAAGGAAGCGGTCTGCGTTGTATTCGAGAAGGTGAACACCGGTGGCAAGGCGCTCGATGCCTTCGAGCTCATCACCGCGATGTATGCGGCCGACGGATATGAGTTGCGCAAGGACTGGTTTGGCACCGAGGAAGACGAGGGGCGGCACGGCAGGCTACGTGCCGCAATGCGGTTGCCGTCTGCGACCGAGGGCGTCCTCTCTGGCGTCGGCAACACGGACTTCCTGCAGGCCATCTCGTTGTTTCATACCCGAGACCTGCGAGAGGCCGCCAAGGCGGAAGGCAAGACGGGCAGAGAACTCCCTCAGGTCTCGGCGACCAGGCAAGTCCTGCTCAACCTCCCACTGAACGCCTACGTGCAGTATCAGCACCGAGTCGAAGAAGGCTTCCTCGCGGCAGCCAGGTTCCTCATTCAACTCGACATCTACCGTGTGAAGGACCTTCCTTACCAGAGCCAAGTTGTCCCGCTTACGGCGATTCTCGCGGAACTCGGTCGTGACGCTGACTCTCCGGCAGCTATCGAGAAGATTCGCAGGTGGTATTGGAACGGCGTATTCGGTGAGCTTTACGGCTCTTCGACGGAGACTCGCATCGCGAAGGACTTCATCGAGGTCGTGGACTGGGTGCGTGGCGGTTCGGAACCCTCGACCGTCCGCGATGCAACCGTGCGAGCTGACCGCCTGGACACGATGCGCATGCGGCTCTCGGCGGCGTACAAGGGAGTCAACGCACTGCTGATGAACCGAGGAGCAGAAGACTTCCGTTCAGGCCAAACCTTCAGCCACACCATCTTCTTCGATGAGAACGTCGACATTCACCACATCTTCCCGCAGGACTGGTGCAAGAAGCAGGGCATCGCGAAGCAGGTCTACGACTCCATCATCAACAAGACCCCGCTCACGGCCCGGACCAATCGGATCATCGGAGGTGTTGCGCCGAGCGAGTACCTCGCACGGATCGAAGATGACGGCGCGAAGGCTGAGGCAGTCGATAGCAGGCTTCGGAGCCACCTCGTGGACCCGAGCCTGCTGCGTAGTGATGACTTCGAGGCAGCCTTCCGAAAGCGTCGAGATGAGCTTGTGGTCCTGATCGAGAAGGCGATCGGAAAGCCCGTAATCGTCACTGAAGGCTCTGAGCCAGACGGTGACTTCGATGAGGACCCGACCGAAATCGAGGACCTCGGGTCTGACGCCTTGTGAGATGGAGTCTTGTCCGACTTGCTAATGCTCGCGGAGCTTGGCCCACACAGTGCCGCGATGCACCCCGAACCGACGCGCCAGCGCGTTCACGCTGGCGCCGTTAGCGCGGGCTGTTCGCATAGCGTCCACTTCCTTGTCCGTGAGACGTGTTCGAGGTCGCTTCTTTGGTTCCGCCGATACGCCGATCAGAGGGTCCTCCGGCTCGCCGTCGGACTCGGCATCCCCGTGAACGCCTTGACTCCACGCGGAAACCAGCCTCTCAACCCGTGGTCGCCTGTTCTCGCAGCGCTCCATTGCGTCCACCACACTCACCTGGTTCAAACCCCCGCACAGTGACAGCCAGCTCAGCTACAACTCACGCAGAGTGTCAGCGGTCACTCCTACGATCATGACGACCTGACTCGTGCCACTTTTCGGGTTTTGGCTACCTGAGGGCGGTTTGACTAGGGGCTCCGTGTTGGAAGGTGTGCACTAGCGGGTGGTCTTCTAGCCTTGCTGGGTGGTGTACATCCGGACCGTGAAGACGTCGAGCGGCGCGACCGCGGTCCAGATCGTGCACTCGTTCCACAAGGGGTCCCGGGAGATCGTGCACATCGGTTCGGCGCACACCGAGGTGGAGGTGGAGTTGTTGAAGGCTGCGGCGCGGCAGCGGCTGCACACCAACCAGGACACCCTCGATTTCGGGGACGGGAGGCCTGCCCGCGGCGAGTTGCCGATCTTATCGACCCAGTCGGCGTACCTGTGGGAAGCCCTCGAGCGGGGCTACCGCACGTTGCGGTTCGATCGGGCCTGTGGCCACGACGATGTGTTCGCGGCGTTGGTGCTGGCCAGGTTGATCGAACCGACGTCGAAGGCGGACACGATCCGGGTGCTCGACGAGGTCGGTCGGCCGGCTCCGGCGTTGCGGACCATCTGGCGGCGGCTGCCGGTCTACGCCAAGCCGGAGTGGCGTGCCAGCTTGTCCGGGGCGTGCGCTGCGCATGTGGGTCTGGGGCCGGCCACGGTCCTGCTCTACGACGTCACGACGCTCTACTTTGAGACCCACGAGGGGGACGGGTTCCGCGAACCTGGGTTCAGCAAGGAGAGACGCCTGGAGCCACAGATCACCGTGGGGCTGCTCACTGATGCTCGAGGGTTCCCGCTCCAGGTCGGTGCGTTCGAGGGCAACAAGGCCGAGACGAAGACGATCCTGCCGGTCATCACCGCGTTCCGAGAGGCTCACGGCCTGCCCGACGTCACGGTGGTCGCCGACGCCGGCATGCTGTCCGAGCAGAACCTGAAGGAGCTGGAGGATGCCGGGCTGCACTTCATCGTCGGTGCCCGGATCCCCGAGGTGCCCTACAGCGTCAAGGAATGGCAGCGGCAGAACCCGGGCGAGGCGCTGCCCGACAAGCACATCTTCACCCAGCCGCTGATCATGGGCACCAAAGCCGACCTGCGCCGGCGGACGGTGTTCTACCAGTACTCCCAGGACCGGGGCCGCCGCACCCTGAAGGGCATCGACACCCAGATCGCCAAAGCAGAGAAGGCCGTCGCCGGACAGGCCGAGGTCAAACGGAACCGGTTCATCCAGCTCACCGGCGCCACCAAATCGGTGAACCGGGACCTGGAAGCCAAAGCCCGTGCCCTGGCCGGCCTGAAGGGCTACGTCACCAACATCGAAGGCGCGACGTCGGCGTTCGTGATGGGCGCCTACCACCAGCTGTGGCAGGTCGAGAAGTCCTTCCGCATGTCCAAGACCGACCTTCGTGCCAGGCCGATCTTCCACCACCAACGCGAGTCAATCGACGCGCACCTCACCATCGTGTTCGCCGCCCTCGCTGTCGCCCGCTGGCTCGAGGCCACCACCAGCTGGAGCACCAAGAAACTCGTCAAGACCCTCCGGCGCTACCACACCGTCCAGATCAAGGCCGGCGAACAGATCATCACCGCCGCCGATCCACTCCCCGACGACGTCCGCGTCACCCTCGAGAAAATCCGCGCCGCGAGTACGCACTAATTGGCACGAGTCGGGTCCATTGCGTCCACCACACTCACCTGGTTCAAACCCCCGCACAGTGACAGCCAGCTCAGCTACAACTCACGCAGAGTGTCAGCGGTCACTCCTACGATCATGACGACGGGCACGGGAAGGGGAGACGTCTTCGCCTTCCGCCGCTACGAAGACTCGTCCCTGTCCTACACCGGAATCGAGTCCCACCAGGGGCTGCGGCGCTACGGCCTGTTGTTGACCGTCGCGTCGGGTGAGGATGGGGGCGTCATGTTCGGTGGTGATGTGGAGTGGTGTGTGGAAGGCCCCGCCGGTGGTTTCGGCGGGGCCTTGTTGTTCAGGGTGTCGTGGTGGTGGTCGGGGTGTCGTCAATCGGTGGTGACTTCGGTGATGGCGGCGCGGGTGGAGGATTCGTCGACGATGGCTTTGCCGGCGGCGTAGGCGGCGACGAGGGATTGGACGGCGAGGTTGTTGATGGCGCGGGGGATGCCGCGGCCGATTTGGTGGATGAGGGCGATGGCGTCGTCGGAGTACAGGGTGTCGGAGCGGCCGGCGAGGGCGAGGTGGTGGGCGAGGTAGGTCTTGGTTTCGGTGGGGGTCATGGGGGTGAGGGTGTAGCGCAGGGCGATGCGTTGGTCGAGGGCGGCGAAGGTGCCGAGTTTGATCCGGCGGCGGAGGGTGGGTTGGCCGACGAGGAGGCCGGCGAACGGTGAGTGGGAGTCCATGTCGGCGTTGGTGAGGAGGCGGAGTTCTTCGAGTTGGTCGGTGGTCAGCAGGTGGGCTTCGTCGAGGATGAGGATCACGGTGCGGCCGCGTTCGTGTTCTTCGGCGGCGAGGAGTTCGGCGGTTTGCGGGATGAGGCTGGCTTTGTGGAAGCGGGGGATGCCGCCGAGGGCGGTGACGATCCCGGCGTAGAGGCCGCGGCCGCCGACGGCGGGGTTGCCCAGGTAGATGGTGGTGTGCCGGGAGGGGTCCAGGTTGGCGAGGGCGGCGCGGACGGCGACGGTTTTGCCGGCGCCGACTTCGCCGGTGATGACGCCGAGGGCGCGTTCGTGGATGCACCAGCTGATGCGGGCGACGGCTTCGGCGTGGCTGGTGTGGCGGTGGAGCATGCCGGGGGCCAGGGCGCGGCCGAACGGCATGCGGGTGAAGCCGTAGTGGGCTTGGAGGCGGTCGAGGGTCACGGTTGCTCCTGGGTGTTGAGGTAGTCGGGGTGGGTGGGGTCGAGGAGGTCGAGCAGATCTGTTTGGCGCGGCACGTTCTGACCGACGTCGGCGGCGGGCGGGTCGGGGTGGGAGGCGTTGGCGGCGGCGGGTGGGTCGATGTCGTTGGCGCCGGTGGGGGTGGCGGGGTCGTGCAGGGCGGCGTAGTTCACCCGTTGGGCCAGGGCTGCGGTGTGCCGGTCACGGACCAGGGCGAGGTAGTCGATGCCGGTGGCTGGCGCCGGGCCGGTGGTGTCGGGTTTGGTGGCGGGGTGGACGTGGCGGCCGATCTGGTGGGGGACGGCGGCGCCCATGGGTCTGCCGGCGTAGCGCACGTCGATGTCGGTCAGGTCGAAGGGATCGAAGACCAACTCGACCCGTCGGCCGATCAGTGCGGCGTCGACCTGGTAGGTGTTGCCGTGCAGGGACACGGTGGCAGTCTTGGTCACCAGGCGGTGCTCGGACCACAGGAACGCTTCACGGAGCTGCGCCGGGGTCGGCACCGGTGGTGCCCCAGCGGCCAGGAACCGGGCGATCGGTGTCTGGCCGGTTTCGGTGTGGACGCGCTGGTGGTACACGGTTTCGACCCAGGCGGCGAACAGTTCGTTCAACCCGGCCAGGCTGGTGATGGTGCTGGTGGCGCCGGGGACGGCCAGCTCGATGAGGAACTGGTCGCGGACGGTGCGGAAGAACCGTTCGATCTTGCCTCGGCCTGCGGGTTGACCGGGCCGGGAGTGGGTCAACCGGATCCCGAGGACCGCCAAAGCGCGCAGCAACTGTTTCGACACCATTGCGGCCCCGTTGTCCAGGTACACCACCTGGGGGATGCCGCGGGCGGCCAGTCCGGCCCGCAGCGCCGACGCGAGGTGGAGGGTGTCTTCGCTGTGGCCCCACCGGTAGCCGGTCAACGCCCGGGAGTGGTCGTCGATGAACGCCATCAGATAGGTCTTGCGTCCGCCGATGACCGGCCCGTGCAACGCGTCCCCGGTCCAGCGTTCGTTCACGGTGGCGGCCTCGAACCGGCCGAAACCCTGCGGCGGGCGCCCGTCGGGACGCGTGTTCAACTCCAGGCGGGCGAAGTGGCGTTGCAGGGTCCGCGGCGAGGGCACCACCCCGCCGGTGTGCTCGGCCAGGATCGCGGCGACCTGCGCGGCGGTACGTCCGGGGACCTCCCGCTTCAGGGCGGCCGCCAACTCCAGCACCTGAGCGGGTGTTCGTGGCTCGGCGTGCCGCCCCGAGGGCACCAGGGCGTCGAACCCGCCGGCCCGCCACGCCCGGATCCACCGGTCCAGACTCGCCCGCGACACCTGCACCTTCGTCCCCGAAGGGCCGACGTGCTCGACCGCGGCGAGCTGGCGGACCAGCACCCCGCGCTGGCGGGTCGTTAACGCCGCGTCGGCGGCCTCACGGATCACCGCATACCGGAACAGAGCGACATCCCGCGCCCGCCCGGCCCGCCTGCCCTCCATGTCGCCGGTTCTGTGTACGTGGCCCATCGCTACCCCTTTACGCGTCGTCCGAAACGTGTCCGGTCCGAGCGTGGCGGGCCCGATCAGGCACGCCAAGGGTCAACTCGTGTTGCTCACCACCCCACCCCCGCCGGCGGCGCGAGCAACCGTCCCGCCGACGCTCGGGAGGCGAACTCCCACGGCCCCACCGGCGACAACCTGACCACCACGGCGGCCGCCGCCCGCCCGATCGCCTCCACAGCGTCGGCGACCGGCGAACCCCGCGGAGTCACCGCCGGCGCGACCGGGTCGAGGGCATGCAGCAGGCGCGTGAACTCGACCCGCGCATGCTCGGCCCGGGCAGCGAACCGACGCAACCAGCCCCGCACCGTCGACACCGGGCGGCCCGACGCCATCGCGATTGGCCGATGCCCCTTCCCGGTGGCCTGGCCCTCCAACGCCGCCCCGATCACCACGACCGCGTCCGCCCGGCGTAGCAGCCACAAGGCCGACAACAACACGTGCGTGACCCCGCACGAGGTGCACCGCGCCCGGCGTGGCTGGTGCCGCACCGTCCCCACCGGCCCCCGCGAACACCTCGACCGGGCATACCCCCACGGCCCCAACACCCCCGGACACACCGGACACGACAACTCCCCCGACACCAACAGCCGCTCGACCTCGACCTGGTCGGTACCTACCATCAACATGGGTGCCCTCCAAGCACCAAGTGACGGCCCTCCCGCTCGCCAAAGCATGGGAGGGCCGCCGCGCGTCAACAAGGCATGGTCACGCCCTTGACGCGAACCCTAAACGGACGTTCGTCTGCCCCGTCGCCGAACACGTCCTCGCGTTCGATGGCGCCAACCCACCCACACCTGGTCAGTCACGGTGTCGCTCAACACCTGTACGACACCGTGGTGGCCGTAGACGACGCTCTTGCCTGACATCCTGAGTATTTGACCGGTTGAGCGCCGCTGGGTATCGCGGGTGGGCACCGACGTTATTGGGTTTCAGCGCCGCAGGGTGGCGTCGGTGAGCGCCGTCGTGGTGGTGGCGCTCACCGACGCTGTGTCAGGCCGTGTTGGCGACGTGTTCGCGCATGTTGGTGCCGCCGGTCTCGATCCAGATCGTGTTGTGCACGATACGGTCCATGATCGCGTCGGCGTGGACGCCAGAGCCGAGGCGCTGGTGCCAGTCCTTCTTGGGGTACTGGGTACAGAACACTGTCGAGGTGGTGTCGTAGCGGCGTTCGAGGAGTTCCAGGAGCATGCTGCGGACGTGATCATCGGGCGGGTCGAGGAGCCACTCGTCGATCACCAGCAGCGTGAACGCCGCGTACTTGCGGAGCCACTTCTCCTTCCCGGCGGGCTTGTCGCGGGCGGCGGCCCATGACTCCTCGAGGTCGGGCATGCGGATGTAGTGGGCCCGGTAGCGGTGCTGGCAGGCTTGCTTGGCCAACGCGGAGCCGAGGTACGACTTCCCGGAACCGGTGAAGCCTTGGAACACGACGTTCTGCTGCCTGGTGATGAACGCGCAGGTACCCAACTGGGCGATCACGCCCCGGTCGAGGCCCCGTTGTTCGAGCAGGTCAAGCCGGCGCAGGTCCGCGTTGGGGTAGCGCAGCCCTGCCCGGCGGATCAGGCCCTCGACCTTGCCGTGGGTGAAGGTGGCGTGGGCGTCGTCGACGGCGAGCTTGACGCGTTCCTCGAAGACCAGGCCCAGGGTGAGGGTGTCGTCCTGAGCGTCGAGGGCGTCGACCAGACAGGCGGCTCCCATCTCGCGGAGCTTACGTTTGGTCTCGGTGTCGAGGCGGGTCATCGGAGGCCTCCGGCGTAGTAGTCCGCACCGCGCACGTAGCCACCTGGCTCGACAGTCGGCGGCCGGTGTCGAGGTGGCATTGGGCCGGTCGTGTCCTGGCTGGTCTCCAGGATCGGTCGCAGGTGCGCGTAGCGGGGTGAACGGACCCGGACCAACGCGATCCGGCAGGCGGCCTCGACCCGGGCCGCTGAGTAGCGGCGGGTCAACCGGAGCACCGCCAACGCCGCATCCAGGCCCTGCTCCTCGACCGGCACGGACTCGAAGATCCGGTTCACCACCGTGGTGGTGTTCTCCCCGACGCGTGCGGCCCAGTCCCGCACCCGGGTGGCGTCCCACTGCCGATACTGGGGCCCCTCAGGCAGGTCCGCGTCGTGGGTGCGGTACTCGTTGACCACACCGGGCGGGGCCAGCAGGTGGCTGGTCAGCCGCTGCTGGCCGGTGTACACCTCCACCATGGTGTCGGTGACCCGCAGGTCGACACTCCGCCCAATGTGGGCGTACGGGACCGAGTAGAAGTTCTTCTCCCACACCACGTGCCCGTTGCGCTGCACCTTTCGCCCGTACACCCACCGGCTGATCTCGAACGCCACCGCCGGCAGCGGCCGCAGCAAAGGCTTCTCCTCCGCCTGGAACACCCCCTGCCGGGACCCTGGGCGTTTCTGGAACGGTTCGGCGTTGTACGCCTCCACCCGCTCGTACACCGCGGCCCGCAGTTGCGCCAGCGTCGCGAAACGCTGGCCCCGCAGCGAGGCGATCACCCACGTGGCGATGTTCCCGACGGTGTTCTCGACACTCGCCTTGTCCTTCGGTTTACGGACCCGGCCCGGCAGCACCGCCGCCGAGTAGTGCGCCGCCAACTCCCGATACGCGTCATTCAGGACGACCTCCCCCTCGGCGGGATGCCTGACCACCCCGGTCTTCAGGTTGTCCGGCACGATCCGCGGCACACTCCCACCGAACCAGGCGAACATCGCCACGTGCGCCCGCAGCCACGTGTCCTGCCGCATATCCAACGCCGGCTCGACGAACGCGTACCGCGAAAACGGCAGGGCGCCGACGAACAGGAACACCCGCCGGCCCTGCCCCGACACCGGATCGGTCAGCTGCATCGTCGGCCCCGACCAGTCCACCTCGACACTCTGACCGGCCTTGTGCCCCACCCTGGAGGCCGCTCCCGCAACCAGCACGTGCTGGGCGTAGTTCTTGCAGAACCGGTCATAGCCCATCGCCGTCGACCCCTCGGCACGGCACCGGTCGACGTACTCGCCATGCAACAGCTTCAACGTCACCCCCACCCGCGCGAGCTCACGATGCACCACCGGCCAGTCAGGCTGGGCGTGAACGCTCTCATGCTCACCCCGGCCCGGGAACAACCGCGCATACACGGCCACCTCGTCCAGATCGGCGACATCGTCGAAGCCGACGCCCTCCCGATCGGCGGCCTCCAACACCGCCGCCACCGAATGACGCGACATCCCCTGCGCGGCGATCTGCCGCCCCGAGAACCCCTCCGCCCGGAGCCGAAGCACCAACTTCGCCCTGATCTTGCGTACCATCCGAAATCACTCCTCCTGCCGCGTGATAGGCCACACGGCGCGAGGAGCCTAGGAACGGTGGCGCCCAACCCGAATACTCGGTGGCACCCACGGACGCCACCGCGACCACCAGCAAGTGGCGCTCAACCGCAATACCGATGGCCCTCAGAAGGCCGAATACTCAACATCCTCCTGCCCTGCGCTGAGTCCTGACCGCTACTGCATCCCCGGAGCGACGGCCGCGCGGAGGGCGTCCAGGCTCTCTTGGTCCCCGGACGCCTCGGGCTCGGGTCCGCGCCCCCAGAGCCAGC
>Ga0208564_1002381_pt1 | contig 14944 bp, 10 predicted proteins | sample AD_UKC073_MetaG_FD_184439 | JGI IMG/M metagenome (GOLD analysis project Ga0208564, IMG submission 184439) | Active sludge microbial communities of municipal wastewater-treating anaerobic digesters from USA - AD_UKC073_MetaG (SPAdes) (version 2) | ecosystem: Engineered > Bioreactor > Anaerobic >... | reverse complement strand
ACGGATCATGTCCCGGGTTACCAGCGACGTCGAATCCCTAAACCAGCTCATATCTTCTGGAGTGCTAGGGCTTTTGACCGACCTGGTCACGCTGGTGGCCATCATGGCGATTATGATACAGATGAACCTGAAGTTGGCCCTGGCTACGCTCACTGTAGTCCCTCTGTTGTTCCTGGTAGTGTGGACCTTAAGGACCAGGATGACCAGGGCATACCATCTGGTGAGGCGGCGGATTGCCGACATTGCCGCTAATTTGCAGGAATCGATCTCAGGTATGAAGATCGTACAGGCGTTTTCCAGGGAAGAACTAAACGCCGAGAAATTCAGTGACACCAACTACGAGAGTTTCCAAGCTCAGCTGGAGGCAGCGCGGCTGCACGCCTTGTTCCATCCCATGGTGGATATAATCAGTGCTTTTGGCTCGGCGCTGATCGTTTACTATGGCGGGCTCAGGATGGCTTGGAACGACCCAACGGTAACGGTGGGGACCATAGTGGCGTTCCTCAACTATATGACCAGGTTCTTCTGGCCCATCAGGAACCTCACCGAAGTGTACAACCTCATCCTTCAGGCCGGCGTGTCATCTGAAAGGGTGTTTGAGATCCTGGACACCGAGCCCAATGTAAAAGACAAACAAGGCGCCATTGAACTTGGTAAAGTCCAGGGGCACGTCAAGTTCAACAACGTAGTGTTTGGATATGAGCCTGGCCTGCCGGTGCTCCACGGGATAAGTCTTGAGGCCAGACCCAATGAGACCATCGCGCTTGTGGGGCCTACAGGTGCAGGCAAGAGCTCAATCATCAACCTCTTGTGCAGGTTCTACGATGTGGATGAAGGTGAAATCCTGGTAGATGGCATAGACATCCGCGACGTGACTGTGGAATCGCTCAGGCGGAACATGGGGATAGTGCTGCAGGATACGTTCATATTCTCCGGTACAGTGCGGGACAACATCAGATACGGGCGTTTGGACGCGACAGATGAAGAAGTCGAGCGAGCGGCCAAGATAGTAGGCGCCCACGATTTCATCATGCGCCTGCCGGACGGCTACGACACGGAAGTGAGGGAACGGGGTTCCCGGCTGTCAGTGGGCCAGCGGCAGCTGTTGTCGTTTGCCAGAGCGCTTCTGGCTGACCCGCGGATCCTCATATTGGACGAAGCTACATCGTCGGTGGACGCATATACTGAATACTTGATACAGAAGGCGTTGGAGAAGCTGTTCGAAGGCAGGACGTCTATTGTAATCGCCCACAGGCTGTCGACTATCCGCAACGCCGACAGGATATATGTGATCCAAGACGGCCGCGTGGCGGAAGTGGGCAACCACGAGGAGCTTATGGCCAAAGGCGGGCTGTACAAGTCCCTGTATGAGAAGCAGTTTGCCGGGGCACCTCTGGTGGATGAGGATGAAGTACCTGAGACAGATGCTGAGCGATCCGATGAGGGCTCAGGTGTCCCAGGGCAACTAAGTCCCAGGCCTGGACACGCTGACTGATGCGGATGTGATTTTGGAGAACCTTCCGGATTTACCCAGTAGCAGCCCGGCTGCTAGAGCCTTGGAACTTAGGCCGGGCTGTTTTGTTTCTTCCTTATTTTGCTCGATTTCTTCTTAGTTTCTCCATAGTATGCCTTACACCGGGCCCGCGGCGCCGGAAACTCCGGCAAGACCCCCCATTCAGCCATATCCGCTGTCACCGTCCCCACTGCCCGCGGAGATGGAAACTCCGGCACAACCCGGCAATGCCTTGCTATTTCCTTTCGTTCATCATGTTCCTCACTATTATCCAAGCCCGGTGAAACCCTACCACAAGCCCGAAGATAAGCCCGATGGGGGTGTAGATCCTGGTTGGGCTGTTCCTGTCCAAGAGGGATCCTATATACATGCCTATCAGCGCCGAACCCAACAAGTTAAAGCCGAGGCTTAAGATTACCCCTGCTATAGCAAGGAACCCGCCTCTTGGTTTCTTGGACACAATCTCACCTGCCCCCTTAATTATGGTACACCGGAGGATTTGCAAAAACCTCCAGGGAGCACATAATAATATTATCTGTGGAGCAGGGTTGGCTGGCATAGGACAGAAATATACTTCTGAAGTTGATGGCGCCACGGTTGGACATGTTGCGCCGGCCTTCGTGACAAGGAGGTAGGAAGATGCCTGAAACGTATAAGGGTGTGCAGGTAGCTGTGGTAGGCATGGGCAAATCCAACCAAGCCCTTTGCCGCTACCTTCTTGGCGAGGGAGCCCAAATCACGTGTTTCGACCGCAAGACCAAAGAACAACTTGGCGAAGTGTATGAGGAGTTCAGCCAGAGGGGCGTCACATGGAGGCTGGGTCCCGATTACCTGGACACACTGCCCGAATATGAACATATCTTCCTTACCCCGGGGATGAAAAAGCACCAACCCCAGGTAATTGAGGCTAGGAAAAGGGGAGCCAAAATTTCCACAGAAATCGACTTGTTCCTTAAGCGCTGCAAGGCGCCTGTTGCAGGCATCACAGGCAGCGCAGGTAAGACCACCACCTCAATGCTGGTGGGGCGCATGTTGGAGCGCAGTATGCCCGGTACACCGGTATACGTGGGGGGAAATATCGGGCCTGTGCTGATTGAAAAAGTCGATGAAATACCGGAACATGCCCTGGTGGTACTTGAACTGTCCAGCTTCCAGCTTCATCTATGCAGCAGGAGCCCTCAATACGCTTTGCTGCTTAACATAAGGCCAAACCATCTGGATATCCATAAAGATCTTGATGAATACGTAGAAGCCAAGAAAAATATATTCCGCTTCCAGTCACAGCACCATTGGTGCATCCTCAATTACGACGATACTGTAACCAGGAGTGCTGCAGCCGAATGTCCGGGACATGTGGGATTTTTCTCGATATACGGGCGTCCGGAGGGAGCGCCGGAGCACACGGGACATAAGGGACAGAATGGCTATACCGGATGCACCGGTCACACCTGGCGTAGCCGTGTCCCCGCGGCATGGCTCGACGGGGATGACCTGCTATACGACCCCGGTGACGGCAGCCGGCTTCTGGCGGTAGCGTCCAAGCGGGATCTTAGTATCCCCGGTAACCACAACATATCCAACGCCTTAGGCGCCATATTGATTTCCATGCAGATGGGCGCCAATCCCGAGGGTATAAGAAAAGCCATAAGAGAGTTCAGGGGCATCGAACACAGAATCGAGTTTGTGCGGGAAGTAGGCGGGGTCAAATTCTACAACGACTCCATTGCTACCTCCCCTGACAGGACCGTTGCCCTCATAGATTCGCTTGAGGGTTCCCTTGTGCTCATCCTGGGAGGCTCAGACAAGGGGTTGAGCTTTGACCAGCTGGCCCGGAGAATCGTTGCCAGGGGGTGCAAAAGCGTGCTCATTGGCCAATGCGCGCCCAAGATCAGGCGGTCTATAGAGACAGCATGGGCTGAGGCCGGTCTAGCGGGAACACCTGAAATAGCCGAAGCAGGCAGTTTGGAAGACGCGGTGAGCATCGCCTTGTCCATGGCAAACCCTGGGGATTCAGTGGCACTGTCGCCGGCGTGTGCAAGTTACGATATGTTCCCAAACTTTGCAGAGCGGGGGCGTCAGTTTAAGCAGATCGTCAAGGCGTTGTGAGAAGGCGGCCTTTCTTTGTAAGCGCCAACCGTAAGGCCGGCTTTGGTTCCGGAAGAGGGTTAGGCATCATGAGGCTTTATTATGTATGATTATTGATGATCGGGCTTGTGAAGCTGATCAGGTAGGACGATAGGACCTTTGAACTTTTACCGGGACACTTTCTGGCGGCGAACAAACATTCATACAGGAGCATCACACATGGCAAAACATGCAAAGCACAATGGAGTAGCGCAAGCCTTAGGCGGGCCAGGCGGGGAACAGGCCGATATCATGGCGGTTTATCAGGCACTCAAGGATCTTTATCCCGATGCCCAGTCGGAATTGCTTGAGCCTTGGCGGGACAACCCTGTGGATGTACTGGTGGCAACCATCCTTTCCCAAGCTACCAACGATACCCTCAGCGGCCGGGCGTTTTCAGAACTCAAATCCCGCTTTCCTGAATGGGAGATGGTGATTGCGGAAGACCCGGCTAAGGTGGAAATTGCGCTGGCAGGTGGCGGGCTCCAGAAGCAGAAAACCAAGAAGATACGCGGTGCGCTTACCAAACTGAAGCAGGATTTCGGGGAGATCACCCTTGATCCCCTGTTTGACTGGCCCAAGCAAGAGTGCATGGAATATTTGACATCCCTGCCGGGGGTAGGGCCCAAAACCGCGGCGTGTGTAGTTGTGTTTGGCTTGGGGAAGCCTGCGTTTCCCGTGGACACTCACATTCTTAGGATTGCCAGGCGTTTGGGGCTCGCGGGCGAAAAACAGCCTGCTGCATCCGTCCAAGAGATGTTGGAACAGCTGGTTCCCGACGAGATCAAGCAGCCATTCCATCTGATGCTTATACACCATGGCCGGGAAATATGCAGTGCCCGCAAGCCTAAGTGCCCGTCGTGTCCTCTTAGACACATGTGCCGTTATTTTAGGACTCAGGCCCATCCGGGCAAATAGCCTGGGCCTGATGAAGGGACTTTCCCGAAGCGGGACGAATAGATGTTACGCGATCATTTTAGGCTGGTTGCGCTTATGTTAGTGCTTGATCGACACTAATACCGGTGTTCATGTTGTCCTTTGCGTTGGTGTCTGTGTTGATTCATCGATGGTTTCGGCGTTTGTCGTATGTGGTTCAGGAGAGTGCTGTTGCTTCAACAGTGTTGCTTCCTTTATGGTGTATTCAGGTTCATGTTTGAGCTCTCTGGAGCAATACGGACAGCGCCATGAATCATAATGCGTGGCAGCGGAATAGGATATCTGTTTGCATGATGGACAAAATTTCCAAGGCAAGAAATTCACCTTCCATGTGAGAGATGAGTGCTTAGATACATTTTAAAGGATAAACCGGACTCTTTCCAATAGGTGGAGAAAAATTATGTCCAAATTTACTCATCTTCATGTGCACACAGAATACAGTTTGCTCGACGGGGCTTGCAGGGTCCATGAATTGTGCAAACTAGCCTCCCAGATGGGGATGGATGCCCTTGCTATCACCGACCACGGTGCCATGTACGGGGTGATCGAGTTTTACAATGCCTGCCTAGAGGCGGGGATACGCCCGGTTATCGGCTGTGAAGTCTACGTGGCACGTGGCTCCAGGCACATAAAGGACAGGGGGCTGAGGGACGAGCCTTATCATCTTGTACTCTTAGCCGAGACAGACGAGGGCTACAGGAACCTCCTAAAGATTGTGTCAACCGGGTTCCTCGAAGGCTTCTATTACAGGCCCAGGGTTGACTATGAGGTGTTGTCCAGGTATTCCCGCGGGATTATAGCGCTTACCGCGTGCCTTGATGGGGAAGTACCCAGGCTCATCAGACAGGGGAGGTTTAAGGATGCTGCGTCCTCCCTCGAAAGATACATCGGCATCTTCGGCAAGGGAAATTTGTACCTGGAACTTCAGCGTAACGGGATTCGGGCTCAGGAACAGGTAAACCAGGGGCTCTTGGAGCTTTCCCGGCGGTACGGGATCCCCATTGTGGCCACAAATGATTGCCACTACCTCAGGCGGTCAGACGCCAGGCATCATGAGATACTCCTGGCCATCCAGACGGGGACTAACATATACGACCCAAACCGGCTACGCTTTGAAGGCGACGAATTCTACCTAAAGAGCCCACAGGAGATGGCTGAAGCCTTTAGGGATTTGCCGGAAGCCATAGCCAATACCCGGGAGATTGCCGACAGGTGCAATGTCAAGCTGGATCTGTCGTCTGTGCACTTGCCTGATTATCCGGTTCCACCCGGGGAAACCCACTCGTCGTATCTTAGGAAAAAAGCCCAGGCAGGCCTGGCTGAGCGGCTTGGAGGACGCATAAGCCGCGTAAAGCAAGAAAGGCTTGATTATGAACTCGGTATGATAGACAAGATGGGGTATTCCTCGTATTTTCTCATCGTGGCTGACTTCGTCAACTATGCCAAGCGACACGGCATCGCCGTGGGCCCGGGCAGGGGCTCTGCTGCGGGAAGCTTGGTGGCGTATTCCCTGGGTATCACAGGGATAGACCCGGTTGACCACGGCCTGGTGTTCGAGCGTTTCCTGAACCCTGAAAGGGTAAGTCTGCCCGATATCGACATTGATTTCCAGGATGACCGCAGGGATGAAGTGATTGAGTACGTGCGGCGGAAGTACGGCAATGACCGGGTGGCCCAGATAATCACTTTTGGTACCATGGCCGCCAGGGCGGTCATAAGGGATGTGGGCCGGGCGCTTAACCTGCCGTATGCCGAGACTGACCAAATTGCAAAGATGATACCCGCCCAGCCTGGCATCACCATTGCTGACGCTTTGGATACAGTGCCGGACCTCAGGCGGTCAATGGAGCGGGACGATATTCGCATGCTCATCGAAACCGCCCAGAAGCTTGAGGGGATGCCCAGGCATTCATCGGTCCACGCAGCGGGTGTGGTGATCGGCAAAGAGCCCCTGTGGGAACACGTGCCCTTGGGCAAGACCCAAGACGGGGTTATCACAACCCAGTATTCCATGGAAGCCTTGGAGGCCCTGGGGCTGCTCAAAATGGATTTCCTCGGGCTTAGGACCTTGACTGTGATCCAGAAAGCCACCCGCCTGGTGGAGGAGAGCACGGGTAAACCTTTAGACATACAAAAAGTGCCCCTTGATGACGAAAACACTTACAAAATGCTGTCAAGGGGAGAATCCTTAGGGGTGTTCCAGCTTGAATCTTCCTGGGTGCGGGATTTTCTCAAGGAGATGAAACCCAGGGAGTTTAAAGACATTGTGGCTGCAGTGGCGCTTTGCAGGCCCGGCCCCATGGAACAGATCCCGGAATACATAAGGGCCCGGTTCGGCCAACCCCACTATCTCCATCCGGTGCTCGAACCTGTACTCCGGGAAACTTACGGGGTGATGGTGTACCAGGAGCAGATTCTCCAGATCGCCCACAGGGTGGCAGGGCTGACACTTGGCGAGGCGGACATACTGCGCCGGGCGGTGGGGAAGAAGGACCTGGGTCTGCTTGTCCAGATGCAGGACAAGTTCCTGGAAGGGGCAGTGGCCAACGGGATATCCCGCGAATGTGCCCAGGAAATCTGGGATCTTATCCTCAAGTTTGCAAATTACGGATTCAACAAAAACCATGCAGCGCCCTACGCCCTGATAGCTTATTGGACCGCTTACCTGAAAGCCCAATACCCGGCCGAGTTTATGGCCGCGCAGCTTTCCTCGGTCAGGGGGATGCAGGGCAAAGTAGGTATATATCTGGACGAAGTCAAGCGGCTAGGTATCGGGATCAAGGGTCCCAGCATCAACCACAGTTTGGTGGAGTTTTCCGTAGAAGCTACCCAAGACGGCCCCAGCATCAGATACGGGCTTGGAGGCATCAAGAACGTGGGCGAAGCAGTGGCCGCTGAAATCGTGAGAGAGAGACAGCGTAGGGGCAAATTTGAGTCTCTTGAGTCGTTTGTGTTCAGGATGGGCAAGGCCCTCACCAAGAAGGCGTTGGAAAGCCTGATAAGGTGCGGCGCCTTAGACGAGTTGGGCACCAGGTTCAGCCACCTGGACAAGATGGACCAAGTGCTCAGCCAAAGGGTAGCTCAGCCTGACACACAGATGTCCCTGTTTGGCGGGTTTGAACCGCCAAAGCAAGACCTGCCTCTGGCACCGGCGCCGACTGAACCGGCTCCGGAAGCACACCGGCAGTTGTCGTTGTTCCCCATGGCGGTTCAGCCTGCTGCGAATACCAAGCCAAATGTTTGGGCGGGTTCTCACGAAAGCAAGCCCAGGTATAACCAGGATTATGGTTATGAGCCCAAGGCAAGGGTAAGCAAAGAAGGCCTGAAAACCGAGGAAGTCCCGCTTGAAGTGCGGCTCGCCTGGGAGCGCGAACTTCTGGGTATGTATTTCTCCGGGCACCCCTTGGACAAGTACAGAGACTATCTCAGGCGCCACACGGTATCCCTCGCCCACATCGAACAAGTGCCTGACCGGGCTGAAGTGACGGTGGGCGGAAGGGTTTCAGAAGTCAAGAGGATAATAACTAGGGCGGGGGAAGAAATGGCCTTCGTCACATTGGAAGATGAGTACGATTCCATTGAAGTGATCGTGTTTCCTAAAGTGTGGCAACAAGCCAAGACCTTCTTGGCTAAGGATAGGATAGTGACGGCAAGGGGGAATATAGAAGAGCACGAAGGAATCCGTAGGCTGTTGGCGAGAGAGTGTATCGCTATCGACAAACGAGACACAGAGAGATAATAGGCTTGCGGCTTCCAGCCGTTATAATATCAGCGAAGGGAGGGAAGCCCTCAAGTTCCAACCTTTTTCGGAGCGCATGGGCCTGCCTGTGTGGAAAGTTATCTATGTAGCATCGAACTGGAAAGAGGCAGAAGAGATGAAAGACAGGCTGGCAAAAGAAGGGCTTATGGTCATGCTTAGGACCGGTTCACGGGATAAGCAGTCGGCCAGAAACGTGGAACTTCTCGTGCCCAGGCTTGAAGCCAGAGAAGCTCATTCACTTATCATGCAATACATAGGAACTGCCAGGGTGTAACGTGAGAATCGGAGTACTTACCAGTGGTGGAGATGCCCCAGGCATGAATGCAGCCGTACGAGCCGTGGTGCGGCGTGGCTTGTCGGCGGGGCTGGAGGTTTACGGCATCCGCAGAGGCTACGAAGGGCTGCTTAACGGTGAAGCCTTCCCGATGGATCTGGGCTCTGTGGCTGACATAATCCATCGGGGAGGTACCATTCTCCATACTGCAAGGTCTGAACGGTTCAGACAAGCCGAGTACCAGGACCAAGCTGCTGCCTGGGTCAAAGCACAGGGATTGGACGGATTGGTGGTTATAGGCGGGGAAGGCACCTTCAAAGGTATGGCCGAGCTCTGCAAACGGGGCGTCAGGGCGGTAGCCGTACCCGCCACCATTGATAACGATATCCCCCATACAGATTATTCCATCGGCTTCGATACCGCGGTGAACACAGGGGTGGAAGCGGTCAACCGGCTCAGGGATACGGCCACTTCCCATGAACGCATTTTCGTGGTGGAAACCATGGGGCGCAACAGCGGGCAGCTGGCACTGGCCGTAGGGCTCGCCGGAGGCGCCGAGAGCATACTCATCCCCGAATTGCCCATCGACATGAAAAAGGTATGTGCCAAGCTGGAACGAGGGATAGCCAGGGGGAAAGTGCACAGCATCATCGTTGTGGCTGAAGGCGCCGCAAAAGGTTTCAAGGTGGCCGAGGAAATAGAGAAGTGCATGGGGACGGAGATAAGGGTTACCGTGCTTGGCCACGTCCAAAGGGGCGGTACGCCCACGGCGTTCGATAGGCTGCTTGCCTCGAGGATGGGCGCCAAGGCCGTTGATGCTCTGCGCGAAGGATATTCCAACGTTATGGTTGGGATTTCGGGAACGGAGCTTAAGTTAGTACCCCTGGATCAGGTAATAGGCGCGGAGAAACCAATCGATATGGAAGTTTATACCTTGGCTGAAGATTTGGCCAAGTGACAAAACCCATGACCTGAATCCGGGCCGAACCCATGGCCTCCGTAACCTAGGAGGAAAAGGGCGATTAGCCGGCTATTGCAATAGGTTTGGCCCGGAACAGTATAGATCATACTGTGGTCTGCTGGATTCCCTTGAAACGAAAGGTGGGTTAACACATGGCCCTAAGGAGGCGCCACACCAAGATTGTGTGTACCGTCGGCCCGGCTTGTGGCGATCAGGAAACCTTGTTCCAGATGATAAGGGCCGGGATGGACGTTGCCAGGTTCAACTTCTCCCACGGAACCCATGAGGAGCACGGGGCCCGGATGGAAAACTTAAGGTGGGCGGCAAGACGGGCGGGAAAGCGAATCGGCATAATGCTTGATACCAGGGGTCCTGAGATACGATTGGGCGAGTTCCAGGACGGCAAGGCTTATCTGGAAGAGGGCAGCCGCTTCGTACTTACCGCCGAGAAGATCTTAGGGAATTCCAAGCAGGCATCTGTGTCGTTTCCCAAGCTTTCAGAGATTGTGTCACCCGGAACTCTGATCTTGCTTGATGACGGCAATATTCAGCTAGAGGCCCTGGAAGCCGGCGACGGAGTAATAGTTACCAGGGTACTTAACAGCGGGTGGATCTCAGACCGCAAAAAGGTCGCGGTCCCTGGGTCGAGGATCGAAGGCCTGCCTGCAGTCAGCGAAAAGGATAAGGCTGATATCAGGTTCGGCGTGGAACACGGCATTGACTTTGTTGCCGCGTCGTTTATCCGGTCAGCCGACGATGTGCTGGATGTCAGGCGTGTGCTTGAGGAGCTGGGTTCCAAGGCCCAGATCATCGCCAAGGTGGAATCGGTTGCAGGGGTAAACGCCCTTGAAGAGATCCTCAAAGCTGCAGACGGGCTTATGGTGGCCAGGGGGGACTTGGGTGTGGAGTACCCGCCTGAGGAGATCCCCGGATTGCAGAAAAAGATGATAAATCTTGCGAACAGGCTTGGAAAACCCGTTATCACTGCTACCCAGATGCTGGAATCAATGATCGAGAACCCAAGGGCAACCAGGGCGGAAGCCTCTGACGTGGCAAATGCCATATTGGACGGAACCGACGCGGTGATGCTGTCAGGCGAAACTGCTTCGGGCAAATATCCGGTGGAAGCCGTTAAGTTCATGGCCAAAGTTGCACTTGAGGCTGAGAAGTTGCTTGATACAGAGGCTTTCATGAGCAAGTATAGCGGTACGATCGCCAACGTCACCGAGGCGGTGAGCCGTTCGGCGGTGGAGTGTGCCATTGCCCTGGGTGCTTCTGCCATAATAACTCCTACAGAATCAGGTTATACCGCAAGGATGGTGGCGCGTTTCAGGCCAAGAATCCCGGTGTTTGCAGTCACCCCGCATGAAGAAACCTGCGGGTGGCTCACCTGTGTGTGGGGGGTGGAGACGGTCATGGGACCGAAGATGCCCGAACACTTCCTAGGACCGGAGGACACAAGTGATGCCAAAGAGGTCCGGGATGCCGAGCGTCACGGCACGGCCGAAGAATCGGTGCAAAGCAAAGATGCCGGGCTCTCTGGGGCTCAAGCCGGCCACGGGCAGACCGGCGATGTATCTGATATGGCTATTAGCGTACTCAGGGAAAAAGGTTTGATAGAAGACGGGGCGCTTTGCGTAGTTACCAAAGGGGTGCCGCAAGGCGTTTCGGGCACCACCAACGTGATGGAAATAAGGACTGTAGGGGATGTGCTGCTCAAAGGCTCGGGTATCGGGCAGATGGCGGTGTCGGGCAAAGTGGTTGTGGCCGAGACGGGCGAAGAAGCCGTGTCCAAAGCTTTCCCCGGCTGCATTTTGGTGGCCCGGGCTACAGACAAGGCGTTTGTCCCGGCTTTGAGGAAGGCGGCTGCCTTGATCATGGAACAGGGCGGGCTTACATCTGACGGGGCGATTGCAGCATTGCACCTCAACATCCCTGCAGTGGTGGGCGCGGTTAACGCAACCAAGCTCCTCAAAAACGGGGACATAGTGACTGTAGATGGGGCGAGAGGAGTGGTTTACCGGGGAGTGGCACGGGTAAGGTAGCTCTGTATTGACATAAACAGGGGTCGTCCATATATAGTTGTATGTGGAGTTTTTGGCAGGAAGCGATGAAGGGGAGTAACTTCCCGCCGGCAAGTATGTGTTCAGCGTACAGCATTCAGGCGGGTGGCCCTTGCCGTCAGCACGGCGAAAGCCCGGCAGGCCTTCAAAAGTGAGACCTTCGTCCTGGATGAGACGGGATGAGGGTTTTTTATTTTCCCATCCCGGAAAGCTCAAGGGAGGGGCTTTAATTGGACGGTTTGCTTTACGGGCTGCTTGCCATGACATGGCAGCAAGCGGTAATGATCGGTATTGGTTTTGTGCTAATCTATCTGGCTATTGCCAAGGAATACGAACCGGTGCTGCTCTTGCCCATCGGGTTTGGCGCTATTCTCACCAACATCCCCGGTTCGTCGGCGGTTGGCCCCGGCGGTTTCCTTACCATCCTTTATGACGCGGGGATTATTACCGAACTGTTTCCTATTTTGATCTTCATCGGCGTGGGGGCGATGATCGACTTCACACCGCTTTTGCAGCAGCCTGCTATGTTGTTTTTCGGAGCGGCGGCCCAGCTTGGCATTTTCCTCACAATGGCTATGGCAGGGCTGGCAGGATTCAGCCTCAAGGAAGCGGCGGCTATCGGTATCATCGGTGCCGCAGACGGGCCTACTTCGATTTACGTGGCGACCAAGTTTGCCCGCCACCTGTTAGGCCCCATATCTGTGGCGGCGTATTCATATATGGCGCTGGTGCCCATTATCCAGCCTCCTGTGATCAGGGCACTTACAACTCCGGAAGAACGCAAGATAAGGATGCCTGTAGTTCCTGCCAGAGAGGTGTCTAAGACCACCAGGATACTGTTTCCCATAGTAATCACGCTTATTGCCGGCTTGGTCGCACCTATAAGCCTTGCGCTTGTGGGTTCGCTTATGTTCGGCAATCTCATCAGGGAATGCGGGGTGCTGGAAAGGCTTTCGAAGGCAGCCCAGAACGAACTTACCAACTTGGTGTCCTTGCTCTTGGGGATCACCATCGGGTCAACCATGGTTGCGTCTGAATTCTTGCAGCCCAGGACACTCCTTATCATCGGCATGGGGCTCTTGGCGTTTGTGTTCGATACTGCAGGCGGCGTGATTTTCGCCAAGATTCTCAACTTGTTCTTGAAAAACAAGATTAACCCGATGGTCGGCGCGTGCGGGATATCGGCATTCCCTATGTCTGCCCGTGTGGTGCAGAGGATTGCCCAGCAGGAAGACCCAGGCAACTTTGTGCTGATGCAAGCGGTAGGTGCAAACGTCGCAGGCCAGATCGCTTCGGTGATAGCCGGCGCGCTTATACTCGCCTTGGTGAAGTAAGGCACTGATTCTGCGTAAAGCGAAGTAAAGCGAATAAGCTTGCTGTATTCGCAATGTTTTCGCATGTTAGGGAGGGTGTCAAGTGGAGGTACTGCGGGAAACACTGCGCATTACCGGTGTGTCTATGACGATCATCTTTGTCATGATGGCCGGCTTGTACGTGGTAATACGGATACTCATGAATGGAACACAAAAGCCCAAAGAGTGATTCCGAAAGCCTGGCTTGGAAGTACACTGGAACCGGACGGTGTGGCGGGAAAACTACCTGGTTTGTGTTGGCGGTTTGCGGATGCCGCACACAGGCGCCGGAGGAGCGACAAGGAATAGCGCACCGATGAAGAGAACATCAATGAAGAGCACACCAATGAAGAGAACACCAATGAACAGCACTTTGACGGAGAGAGCAGGGCAAAGGGTGACTTCATGTGTTGCGGGACCTTGTAATGGGTAACCAAAAGATGGTTGTGGCAATCCTGCTTATTCTGGCTTTGCCTATTGTAGATCTGGTGCTTTTGTTCCGCGTCGGAAAGTACATAGGATTCTGGCGGACCCTTGGGCTGGTATTCGGCACGGCCCTCTTGGGCGTGGCACTTTTGGCAGTCCAGGGATTTGGGGTGTACAGAAAGGCATTAAACGAGCTGGGGGCAGGGCGAATTCCCAAGAATCAGGTCATCGACGGCCTGCTTATTGTAATAGGAGCTGTGCTCATTTTGCTGCCCGGGCCCATGGCGGATGTTGCAGGATTTGTACTGCTGTTCCCCCTTACCAGATGGCCCGTAAGAGGCGCGGTGTTGCGGTGGATAGAGCAGTATATTTACATAAAAAAGAACTTGCCGCCTATTGTGTACAATCCTTGGTTTTTGCTCTCGACGCAGACAGAAGGACACTCTGGTTGGGACTTCACAAAGGACTTTTTGGCATCAGGTTAACGTTTGATCTGTTCAGCTGCAAAATGGCTCCCAGCATTGGAGGGATCTTTCTGGTATCAGGTTAACGCTTGATTTGGCCGGTTCTGGTAGCCAGTGACGGAGGAATCATGTCTTTATGGTGAAACACCTGCAACATGAACCTGGCACGTGATGCGCCCACGTAGAGGTCTGCGTCAGTGCACGTGCGCTTGCCGGCTTTCAGCCCTATCAGGAACACAATGTCCGATTCCAAGCCCTTAAATGAGCGGATTGTGGCAAACCTTACTGCATTGGCCGGTTGATCCTGAGGGCTTTGGGAGACTTCACCAAAGACCGCAAGGGGCCATGAACCTACGGTTTTGCATCCTGCGTTTTGCATCCTGCGAGGCAACTGTTTTCCAGGCGGTTGGGAGACAGAATAAGGATCCGCTCTGGCCTGATGCCCTGGCTTACCAACCTTCCGATTTCCCGTTCAATCATCCGTTTCTCCTCTTGAGGGGATCCCCATGGGTGATATATCACCGGAATGCCTCCGCGGAGCCGGCCGCGCCGAAGAATACCTTCTTTTTGTCCAACTCCGTCTCTTCGAGGATCCGGGCCTGTTCTTCAGTGAGCACTTTTGTGGCTGCGCTGTGGAACATCTGGATTTGGTCTTCCAGCAGCGCAAACACCTTAAACGAGGGTCCGAGCACTTTGTCTATCAGAAATTGGATAGCCTGCGGGTTAGGTGTTATGTGTTTGGGGAAGAGCGCCCGGATGTGTGTATCAAGATCTTGGAGGTGGTCGTACAGGAAAATGCTTTCCGGTTCAACGTGGTCGGGCAGGTCTCCTGTGATCTTCTTGGTTTCCGGGAAACACAAAGCGAATCTGATGTGCAGAGGGAACCTGCTTTCATCCGACTTTTGTTTGTACCGTTCCAGGATGGCCCACATTGCCCTTTGTGCCTGTTCCACCGGGTCTTTGGCCATTGGTTCTGTATGGTGCTCACTGCGGCGGGCGCCTGAAGGTGCGGGTTTGAACTCGTGCCACCGGCCGTTGGCGTACATAATGTTTCCTTGCTTGATCTCGAAT
>Ga0208564_1002369_pt1 | contig 14992 bp, 10 predicted proteins | sample AD_UKC073_MetaG_FD_184439 | JGI IMG/M metagenome (GOLD analysis project Ga0208564, IMG submission 184439) | Active sludge microbial communities of municipal wastewater-treating anaerobic digesters from USA - AD_UKC073_MetaG (SPAdes) (version 2) | ecosystem: Engineered > Bioreactor > Anaerobic >... | reverse complement strand
GGGCTCCCTCGCCCGCGTCGAGCCTGATGGCAAGGTAATGCGCATGTGGGAGGCGATCGAGACTTACATGGATCGCAAGCAGCCGCTGATCATCATCGCTGGTGCCGACTACGGCCAGGGCAGCTCTCGCGACTGGGCCGCCAAGGGCGTGCGCCTTGCGGGCGTGGAAGTGATCGTGGCGGAAGGCTTCGAGCGTATCCACCGTACCAATCTGATCGGCATGGGCGTACTGCCGCTTGAGTTCAAGCCGGGCACGACTCGCCTGACACTCGGCATCGACGGCACCGAAACCTTCGACGTGATCGGCGAACGCACGCCGCGCACCACGCTGACGCTGGTCATCCGCCGCAAGAATGGCGAAACCGTGGAAGTGCCAGTGACCTGCCGTCTCGACACTGCAGAAGAAATTTCGGTGTACGACGCCGGTGGTGTGTTGCAGCGGTTTGCGAAGGACTTTCTGGAAGGGCAAACGGCGTAGTAGCCCGGCTGCTCGCAGCCGGGGAAACGTCACGCCCCCTTCCACCGCACAAATCCCGGCTGCAAGCAGCCGGGCTACATGAGAGCGAATAGCAATGTCTACCCACCCCGCCCAAATCAAAATCCCTGCCACCTACATGCGTGGTGGCACGTCGAAAGGCGTGTTCTTCAAGCTGACCGATCTGCCTGCCACTGCGCAGCAACCCGGCGCGGTGCGCGACGCCATTCTGCTGCGCGTGATCGGCTCGCCCGACCCGTATGGCAAGCAGATCGACGGCATGGGCGGCGCCACCTCCAGCACGTCGAAGAGTGTGATCCTAGCCAAAAGCAGCAAGCCCGATCACGATGTCGATTACCTCTTCGGGCAGGTCTCCATCGACAAGCCGTTCGTCGACTGGTCGGGCAATTGCGGCAATCTCTCAGCTGCGGTGGGACCGTTTGCCATTAGCAACGGTCTGGTGGATGCCGCGCGGGTGCCGCAGAACGGGATCGCGACCATCCGCATCTGGCAGGTCAACATCCAGAAAACCATCATCGCCCATGTGCCGATCACCAACGGTGCCGTGCAGGAAACCGGTGACTTTGAACTCGATGGCGTGACCTTCCCCGCCGCCGAGGTGCAACTCGAATTCCTCGACCCGGCAGACGAAGGTGAAGGCGACGGCGGTGGCGCGATGTTCCCCACCGGCAATCTAGTTGATGACCTCGTGGTACCGGGCGTCGGTACATTCAAGGCGACGATGATCAACGCCGGCATCCCCACCGTGTTCGTCAACGCCAAAGACATTGGCTACAGCGGCACCGAGCTGCAGGACGCCATCAACGGCGACGGCAAGGCACTCGCGATGTTCGAGACGATCCGCGCGCACGGCGCGATGCGCATGGGCCTGATCAAATCGCTCGACGAAGCGGCCACCCGCCAGCACACGCCGAAGGTCGCCTTCGTCGCACCGCCCACCAGCTACACCGCGTCCAGCGGCAAATCAGTGCAGGCGACCGATATTGACCTCTGCGTGCGCGCACTGTCGATGGGCAAGCTGCACCACGCCATGATGGGCACGGCAGCAGTCGCCATCGGCACCGCAGCGGCCATCCCCGGTACGCTGGTCAATCTGGCGGCGGGCGGCGGTACGCGCCCGGCGGTACGCTTCGGACACCCTTCTGGCACGCTTCGTGTAGGTGCGGAAGCAACGCAGGAGAACGGCGAATGGGTCGTAAAAAAGGCAGTGATGAGCCGCAGCGCGCGAGTCCTGATGGAAGGCGATGTACGGATTCCTCCAGTCTCGGGTTTGTAAGCATCAGACGTCATCAGCTTTTTGCGAATAACCGCACTGGATATGGGCTTAACTGTCGAAATAGCCAAATTCCGACTTTATGCCGAATTGCCCTGTCAGCCCGGCGTGGACGCCATTTATTCGCCAAGCTGATAGCTCCCAGCCCACATGAAAATGGTTTTCATACCTTATAATTCATACTTGTTGATTCCTACTTTCAAGGTATGACATGGAAGCCATCCTTGCAGAACGCGGTCAGGTTGTCATTCCGAAAGCCATTCGCGATCAGCTTGGCCTGACGCCGGGCACGCTGCTCACCTTCACCGTCGAGGGTGGCAAGCTCATCATTCGCAAGAAGCTGGACGACGCCTTCAGCCGGGCGCGTGGCATCCTCAAGCTGGAGCCAGGCGAAACGGTGGAAGGCATCATGCGCGAGCTTCGCGGGCGCGCGCCCAACGATCCCATCGAGCCGTGGGAGGAGCTGCGCGACGACATCGAGATCCCTGCCGCCGTGCGCGAGGACCACGCCCGCCGACGTTCGGCCTGGCTTGCCGAGCAAAGCCTGCCGGCGACCGATAACGCCGAAGCATCCACCACCGCCGCGCCAGGCGCAAGCGCGGCCGCCACCGCAACGCGCAGGAAGCGGGCATGATCGCGGTGGACTCCAGCGTGCTGATCGACATGCTTTTCGACGGTCCCGACGCCGAGCAAAGCACGCAGACGCTCAGCGATGCCGCACAGATTGGTCGCCTCGCGCTGTCCGACGTTGCGATGGCGGAGATCTGTTCGCGTGGTGACAGCGAGCAGACGCGCAAGACGCTGGCGAGCCTCGGGTTCCTGTTCGTGCCCACCAACGAAACTGCCGCCATTCGGGCTGGCGAAATGTCGAAGCGCTACCGCAAGAATGGCGGCACCCGCTCGCGCATCATCGCCGACTTCCTGATTGGCGCCCACGCGCTGATGCAGTGCGAAGGGCTGATCACTTACGACGGTGGCTTCCACCGTGACTACTTCAAGGGGCTGCGCGTCATCATCCCCGGTGACCCCGACGCGCTGCCCGCTGTTCATTGATGTCCGAGTTACTTACCCATTGCAGGAGACCACCATGCTAGTTGACTACCGCAAACACGTTGCCGAACGCGCTGCCGTCGGCGTGCCGCCGCTGCCGCTGACCGCCAAGCAGGTCGCCGAGCTGATCGAGCTGATCAAGAACCCGCCGGCTGGCGAAGGTGACTTCCTCGTTGACCTGATCAGCAATCGCGTGCCGGCGGGCGTAGACAACGCCGCCAAGGTCAAAGCCAGTTACCTCGCCGCTGTTGCCCACGGCACCGAGAAGACGCCGCTCATCTCGCGCGAAAAAGCAACCGAACTGCTGGGCACCATGCTCGGTGGCTACAACATTTCGCCGCTGGTAGACCTGCTCGACGACGCCGCGGTGGGCGCGATTGCTGCCAATGGCCTGAAGAAAACGCTGCTGATGTTCGACCAGTTCCATGACGTCAAGGAAAAGGCTGACAAGGGCAATGCCAACGCCAAGGCAGTCCTGCAAAGCTGGGCCGACGCCGAGTGGTTCACCAGCCGCCCGGAAGTGCCGAAGTCGATCAAGATCACCGTGCTCAAAGTCACCGGCGAAACCAACACCGACGACTTGTCGCCGGCGCCGGACGCATGGAGCCGCCCGGACATCCCGCTGCACGCAATGGCGATGCTCAAGAATGCCCGCCCCGGCATCACCCCCGAAGAAGACGGCAAGCGCGGCCCAATCAAGTTCATCCAGGACCTGCGCGCCAAGGGCAACCTCGTTGCCTACGTCGGTGACGTCGTGGGCACCGGCTCCTCACGCAAGTCGGCGACCAACAGCGTGCTCTGGTTCACCGGCGAAGATATTCCGTTCATCCCGAACAAGCGCTTCGGCGGCGTGTGCCTCGGCGGCAAGATCGCACCAATCTTCTACAACACGATGGAAGATGCCGGCGCGTTGCCGGTCGAGATCGATGTCTCGCAGATGAACATGGGCGACACGGTGGAGCTCGCCATTGATCACGCTACCGGCAAAGTCACTGCCAGCAAGGACGGCAAGACCATCGCCGAAAGCGAACTGAAGAGCCTGGTGCTGCTCGATGAAGTCCGCGCTGGCGGCCGCATTCCACTGATCGTCGGTCGCGGTCTCACCAGCAAGGCGCGCGAGGCGCTTGGTCTGCCTGCCTCCACCCTGTTCCGTCTGCCGCAGGCGCCGGTTGATAGCGGCAAGGGCTTCTCTCTGGCGCAAAAGATGGTCGGTCGTGCCTGCGGCCTGCCGGAAGGCAAGGGCGTGCGTCCGGGCACCTACTGCGAACCGAAGATGACCTCGGTCGGCTCGCAGGACACCACCGGCCCGATGACGCGCGACGAGTTGAAAGACCTCGCCTGCCTTGGCTTCTCGTCGGATCTGGTGATGCAGTCGTTCTGCCACACCGCCGCCTACCCGAAGCCGGTGGACGTGAAAATGCATCACGAGCTGCCGCAATTCATTTCGACGCGCGGCGGCATCGCGCTGCGCCCGGGCGACGGCATCATCCACTCGTGGCTGAACCGCATGCTGCTGCCCGATACGGTCGGCACGGGCGGCGACAGCCATACCCGCTTCCCGATCGGCATTTCGTTCCCGGCGGGCTCCGGCCTTGTCGCCTTCGCGGCGGCGACCGGCGTGATGCCGCTCGACATGCCGGAATCGGTACTGGTGCGCTTCAAGGGCAAGATGCAGCCCGGCGTCACGCTGCGTGACCTCGTGCACGCGATCCCTTTGTACGCCATCAAGGCAGGCCATTTGACCGTTGCCAAGCAGGGCAAGAAAAACATCTTCTCCGGCCGCATCCTCGAAATCGAAGGACTGCCTGATCTCAAGATCGAGCAGGCGTTTGAGCTGGCTGATGCCTCGGCAGAACGCTCTGCTGCCGGCTGCACCGTGGCCCTCAATGAGGCGCCGATCGTTGAGTACCTGAAGTCGAACATCGTGCTGCTCAAGGCGATGATCGCCGACGGCTACCAGGATGCACGCTCAATCGCCCGTCGCGTCAAGGCGATGGAAGACTGGCTTGCCAACCCGAAATTGCTCAAGGGCGACGCCGACGCCGAGTACGCGGCGGTTATCGAGATCAACCTCGACGAGATCACTGAGCCGATCGTCTGCTGCCCGAACGATCCGGACGATGCCAAGACGCTCTCCGACGTGGTTGGCGCCAAGATCGATGAAGTGTTCATTGGCTCCTGCATGACCAACATTGGCCACTTCCGCGCCGCTGCCAAACTGCTCGAAGGCAAGCGCGATCTGCCGACCAAACTGTGGGTGGCACCGCCGACCAAGATGGACGCCAACCAGTTGACGGAAGAAGGTCACTACAACACCTTCTGCACCGCCGGCGCCCGCATGGAAATGCCCGGCTGCTCACTGTGCATGGGTAACCAGGCACAGATCAAGGAAGGCGCGACGGCGATGTCCACCAGCACGCGCAACTTCCCGAACCGCCTCGGCAAAAACACTAACGTCTACCTTGGCAGCGCCGAGCTGGCTGCGGTGTGTTCCAAGCTCGGTCGCATCCCGACCAAAGCGGAATACCTCGCCGACGCCGCCGCGATCAACGCTGACGGCAGCAAGATCTACCGCTACATGAACTTCAACGAAATGCCGGATTTCGTTGAGCGGGCGGAATCGGTCGCCGCGTAACGCTGGCAACCTCCGGACCACGCGATCCACCCGGCGTCGTTGGTCCTGATGCACAACGGCTCCTGTGGGAGCCGTTTTTTTTTGCACCATCGCAACGCTGCGCCGGCGGCGGTCAGTGCGGCCGGGTCTGCGTCAGCATTCCCTGCGTCGCAGCCGCATGGAACACTGCGTCTCCGGACATCTCAAAAAGCGCACGACTCGAATAGACGATCTTCGCTGCATGATCGTCGTCGCTCGCGATCGCGGCGGTGGCGAGGTCATGCCAGGGCAGCACCGGCAAGGCGTTGATGGCGGCAGCATCATTCATAGTGGCGAGACCGGCATCGATTTGCTGTTGCGTAAGCCGGGCGGCACGCAACGCTGCCAGCAACGTGACACCAAACCAGCGCGTCGCGAGCGTCACATCGTCTAACCACGGCACTAGCGCCAATAGTGCGTGTGCCGATGTCACCATGTGCATCACGGTGAAGTTGCCGGTTTGGGCGTACACCGTTGCCGCGAAGCGGGCAATGTCCCGGAGAGTATCGTCGTTGGTGCGCAGCGCGAATGCCAGTACCGGGAACTGCGGCGCCGCTGACCACGCCTTCATGCGCAAGGTGATTCGCGGTTGCCCGGTATCCAGCGCGGTACGCAGATCATGGGCACACCTTGCCCAGCTGGCAAGGTCGAGTGAAGGCGGTGGCAAAGGCCGCAGTGCCTCGTCTGCGTCAGCGCTGGGCATCAGCGGCAACCAAGCTGCGGCCCAGTAGGCCAGGCCGTTGGCAAGTTCGCCGTCGTGCCGCGCCGCAAGCGCATGTCCGCAACGAATCAGGCCATGAAAGGCACCGGCGCCAACACCAGGCATCAGGTGTGGCAGAGCGTCCCGCAATATGCTGTCGCGCCCGGCGACTGCGATTCGCTGCGCGAACATCCCCGACAGCGCGTGGCAAGCATCAAGTCGGCCACGAAGTGCCAGCCAGTCACCTGTGTCCACCGGAATGACGCGTCGGGGTTCGAGCCGGGTTGCGTAGCTGCTTGCGTATTCCTGCAGCCGACTTTCAGTGGCACCCAGCGCATGCATTGAATGCAGCAGCATGGGCAAGTGATCGCTGAGCCCGTGGTTGTATTCGGCGTCGTACGCCATGCAGCCATCGAGTTGCCGCGCGAGGCCCTGGCTGGTTGCGAGGAGGTAGTCCATGATTCATTGTTCCGTCCGACTTGATGAAATGAATCGTAGAAGTTAAAGTTAACTTCAAGTCAAGAAGAAAATGCCATGGAAAAGCCCTGGATCACCATAGGTGACGTTGCCACACGGGCCGGCGTCGCAGCCAGTACGTTGCGCTTTTACGAAACCGAGGGCCTCATCAGCGGGCGCCGCAGCGCTGGCGGGCATCGCCAGTACGCGCGGGACACGCTGCGCAGGATCGCCTTCATCCGGGCCGCGCAAGCGGTTGGGTTGGCATTGCCGGATATCAGGGCAGCGCTGGCAACGCTGCCCGACGGCCGCACGCCAACCAAAGCCGACTGGTCGCGCCTCGCCAGGGATTGGGGGCCACGGCTTGATGCCCAGATCGCCGCACTGCAACGGTTGCGTCTCAAACTGGACAGTTGCATCGGCTGCGGTTGCCTGTCGATGAAAGCCTGTGCGCTATACAACCCGAAGGATGCGGCGGCGGTGCGGGGGGCGGGAGCGCGGTATCTTCTCGGCGATTCATGGTCGTCTGTTGTCACTGACAGCCAGCAAGCTGGTCAAGCAGCCACACCGGCGCAACGCAAATGACTGAGCAAACAATGGCCAGCACTCCGCCCGTTTTCCGTCCGCTGGTGCCCGCCGACCAAGCCAAGCTCTGGCACTGGCTGCACATCGCGCTCTGGGATCCGCCGCCAGCGGGGCTGCGCCCGATTGAGCTGTTGCAGGCGCCTGGCGTGCGTGTTTATGCCGAGAATTGGGGCCGCGCGGGTGACCTTGGTGTAGTGGCGCAGGTGGACGGCGTTGATGTCGGTGCCTGCTGGATGCGTTGTTGTCCGCCGAGTATCGGATTCGCGTTCGTGGATGAGGTCACGCCGCAATTGGGCATCGCGCTCGAAACAGAATGGCAGCACCGCGGTTACGGTCGTCCGCTGATGCTGGCGGCGTTGGCTGCGGCACGCGCAGCTGGATACCGGCAGGTGTCACTCACCGTGCATCTGCAGAACCCGGCGCAGTACCTGTACGAATCCTGCGGGTTCCGCAAGTTGGAACTTCGCAGCGGCTACCACCTGATGGTGGCCGCGTTGCCACCATCAACGCCCTGAGCATCGCCGGGATGCATGGTGAGGCACTGGGTACCCAGGTTCAACGCAACAAATCCGCCATATCCCGCATCAGCACGGCACGCTCGGCGCCGACGTTCGGCTGCGTGCTGCTGGCGATGGTGTCAGCGCCGCGTACGGCGTCACCAAAGTCGAGCCCGGTGCGCTGTTCGATCACCGGAATGGCCACCCGCCATTGCGACACGTCTACGCTGGCAAGCTGCGCTGGCGGCTTGAGCGCCTTGCGCGTCTCCGACATCAAGGCCAGCTGGTCGACGATCATTCCTACTGCTTTCAGGCCGGCCGCGCCGCGCCAGACCACGATCTTGAAGAACGACGATGGAATCTGCACATCGTCCGCCCAGAGGTCGATGGTGTCGTTGAAGATTGGCCCCTGGATCACGCAAATGCGCTTGCCGGATTCGCTGGCGAGCAAGCCGTTCTCCAGCACGAAGCGCTCGGCGCCCTGCCAGAACTTGGCCGTCTGGTTGAAGCGAAAGTGCTGCGGCGAGCAATTGGCGAAGTGGAAGGTGTCGGCGTTGGCGCGCTCCGCTTCGGCGGCAGTGCCCCACGTCGGGTCGGTCCGTCGCGTCAAGTGACCGCGGTCGAAGTAGTCCGACCATCCCGAATAAAAGTCCTGATTCAGGGTGTAGGCATCGCTGACACGGGTGTCCTTGAACCACTTTTCACCCTCGGAATCGCCCACCTGCCCACTCTGCCGGTCGACGCTCAGATAGGTAGCGCCATCAATATTCGTCGCGGTGAAGATGGCCATCCGTCGCGTCTTGTGCAGCACTAGCGAGAAGTGCTCGTAACGCAGCAGCCCGCTGGCAGCGCCGGCCTCGTTGCCGCGCAACGGTGCAATTTCGCGGCGCAAGCTGGCTGCCATTACCGGCAGGGCAACGACGTTGCCAGGGATGAAGGCCTCGTCGTAACCACGACGGTTGTCGTAGTCGGCATCCACCTTGACTGCCTCGCTGGCGCGGGTAAGCGTCCGCACCGGCCCGGCACCTGCGGCAGCAAGCGCAGCACCGACAGACGTGGCTGCCGACGGTACGGCGCCGGACGCCAGACGCACGGTGATTTCCAGCGGAACGGTGACGGTCACACTGCCGTCTGGATTGGTGGCATTCATGGCGGATGCTCCTTGAGGATTGGCGGATGGCGTGGAAGTGGGAACAGGCGAGAAATTCGCGGCATTTGGCGTCGCTGGCAACGGCAAGTTCTCGGTCGGGGGCGAAGCCCCACGGCCCGGTCGTGGTGGCCCGAGCTGGTGGCCGCCCGCCGCTGCAGCCTGACTGTCAGCAAGCGCGAGTGCGGCCATCAGTCGCTGCGCTTGCGCAGCCGGCAGAGCGCTGCACCGCGCTTTCAGATCACGCACGATGGCGCTGATGCGAACGCCTTCGTTGACCACCGTGCGAGCCGCATCCGGCGTGTCGGCAGCGCTCAGGAACGGCGAACCATAGTGATGCAAAGCCACCACGTCCCAGCCGTCGCTGAACACCGGCGAGCCGGAGGACCCGGGCTCGGTGTCGGTTTCATAGAGCAGCGCGCGGTCGGTACGATAGGTGAGCGTGTTGTTGCGCAGGGCAACGGTCTTGGGCCAGCCATTCGGGTGCTGGATGATATTGACGGGCATGCCGATAACGTGACGGTCTGGCGTGTCGGACAGCGCGCACCAGCCCATTTCGTCCAGCATCGCACTGCCAGCGATCCGGCTACCCACGGCGATCACCGCATAGTCGAGGTCATCCTCCGGCGAGAACAGTGCAAAGGCGTCTGGATCGAGTCGGAACGTCGTGGTGGCGCGCGGCTGGCCGCGTTCGTCCATCTCGCGGTCGAAGATCAGCACCGCCGAATGCGCGGCAGCGGCATCAGCAATGACGTGCTGATTGGTGATGAACAGGTCCTCGCCCATCAGGAAACCGGACCCGGAGGCATGCGACACCGGCGTGTTGATCTCGACGTAGGCCACTGCGCGGCGCACCGTGGCGCCCTCAGTCAAAAAGCTCACCGGCTGGTAGTCGATGGTGCTGCCAACAATCGCCTCGGCGCCAGCCGCCGGTACCACGCTGCGCTTGACGCCGCGCGCGGCAAAGGCGCGGCTGCGATCAGCGTCAGGCTCGGCGTCACGCCAGCGCCCCGACGCCACCAGCCGGCGCACACGTTTGCGCTCGTCGGCAGACTCGGTGATCAGTTTGTCGATGTGCTGCTCGGTGGCAACTTTCATCATGGTGGACTCCAAACCTGGTGTGGTGTCCTCCGGTCACGTGCCGGGCGCTTATGCTGCGCCTGATGCCGCAAAGTAACAGACGTTGATGACGAAAGCACTACGCCAGCAGGTAGGGGTTGGCGGACACCCCCGCAAAGCAGGCCAGCCAGCGTCGTCGCAAGCGTCGCGCCAATGACTGCCGTGGCGATTCATCTTTTTCATGAAACGGTTGCTGGCAATGGGCTAATGGCTATAAAAGCTTCAAAGTCGACTTTAAGGCTTTTTGTGCCTCCAGCCCATTTCCGATAAGCATTTCACGAAAAAGCTGAATAACCTGCCCTCGCCCCATCCGGGCTGTTGATAATCGTCACCATGAGTTCTGCCACCCCGCTCGTCGAAACCGTCCCGGCCATTCCCTGCGAACAAGTCGCCAGTCACGGCGAATATCGTCACCTGACGGCCATCCCGAACATCGCGATTGACCTGCGCTACGCCACCGCGAATAACTTTGCCGGCCGCGATCTCTATACGCCACTCGACTGCGCCTGGTTGCACCGTGACGCCGCCGAAGCGCTCGCCAGCGCGTCCACCTGGCTGGCCGCGCAGCGCCCCGGTACACGCCTGCTGGTGCTCGATGCACTGCGCCCGCAACGCGTGCAGGAGGCGCTCTGGGCGGCATTGCAGGGCACGCCGCTGCTTGGCTATCTGGCGCCGCCGGAACGCGGATCAATCCATTCGTTTGGCATGGCGGTCGACGTCACGCTGATCGATGCCGACGGTGCAGAGTTCGACATGGGCACCGGCTTTGACGATCTGAGTGAACTGTCACACCCGGCGCTCGAGGAGAGGTTTCTGGCTGCCGGCCAACTCTACGAGCAGCAGATCGCCAATCGCGCCCTGCTCCGCGCAGCAATGACGCACGGCGGCTTTCACGGCATCAGCCACGAGTGGTGGCATTTCGACTGTGGCGACCGCGTGCGCGTGCGCCGCGAATACGCCCGGGTGCTGTGAAGCGCAGCTGGCGCGAATCGGCGTGAGCCTGGGCTTACGGCCCCACGCCACGCGACCCGCCAGCCCTATTTTGATCACCATATCCGCTGGCCAGCGCCAGCATCAGCGCATCGAGAATTGGCCGAGAGATCTTTGATTTCGCGTTGTCGTGATTGAGCATGGCGGCGACAACCAGCACATTGCCGTCCTGATCGGGCAGATAGCCGGCGAGCGCGGTGACGTCGCGCAGGGTGCCGGTCTTCAGCCGGGCACGTCCGGTCAACGCGGGGCTGGCAAGTCTTCGCTGCATGCCGCCGTCGATACCGGCTACTGGCAGGCTGGCCATGAATTCTGGCGCCCACGGTTTGCGCGCGGCTGCGCGCACCACATGCGCCAGTTGCAGCGGACTGATCTTTTCGCTGCGAGACAACCCCGAACCATTGTCGAGAATCAGGCCTGAGTCGCCGATACGTTCGTCACGCAGCCACTGCCGCACGGTCACCTCGGCGTTGGCCGCAGTTGCCATTGCCGTTCGCTCCGGCGCCACGCGATCTGCCAGCGCCAGAAAGGTCAGTCGCGTAATGGGATTGTCGGAGCGCTTGTTGATGTCGCGCAGCACTTCCGACAGCGGACGCGAGCGGTGTTCGGCCAATGTCTGCTGTTTGGCCGCCGAGGTCGGCGCCGGGGCTTCGCGCACGGTGCCGCTGAGGCTGCCACCGAGCTCACGCCACTGCGCGCGAAACAGCCGGTCGGCGAAGTCGGTGCGGTCGAGCACGTTGATCTGGGTACTGGTCACACAGTCCTTCGGGAACTCGCCGCCCAGCCGAACTTCAATGTCGCCGTTGGCGGCACGAACGACTCGCGGCAACTGCCAGCCATCCTCCCAGTCTTCGCAGCGCCGCTCAACCAGCGTGAACTCGCCCCGGAGCGATACCCCGGGCAGCGCCGGCACACCGCGCAACCGAACGCCCGCAGCATCGGCGACCAGATCAATCTGAAGCAGATTGCTGTTCAGGAAGATGGCGTCGGGAATCGCGTTGTAGCGAAACTCCGGCGTGTCGTCGAACGGCGGCACGCCGAGGTCGGGCCGCGGCGGCGAGAACCAGTCGCGTACCAGCAGAAGGTCGCCGCGAATCTCGCGGATACCGCGATCACGGACGCGCTGCAGCATGCGGCGCAACGCATCCGCGTCAAGATCGCTGTCGCCGTACCCGCGCAGCAGCAGATTGCCATGCAGTACGTCGCCGGTCACCATGCCGTCGGCGACCAGGTCGCTGCGACTGCGCCAGGCCGGCCCGAGGCGGTCCAGCGCTACGGCCGCGGTCAACAGCTTCATGGTCGATGCCGGCTGCATCGGGCGCGCCGGTGTGCGGGAGGCAACCACTTCGCCGTTATCGACACGCAGTGCAACAAAGGCAAGCGCATCGGCCGGCAGCCCGGCAGCGGCCATCAGCCGGCTCACCTCGGCGGGCGTCTGCGCGCTGACGGACGACAGCAGCAGTGTCGCCAGCACGGAAGCGACTAGCTGCAAGCGGGGTCGCGGCCAGAAAAGAGTGAAAAAGTCGGGCATCGAAATCAGCAAGACGGTGCGGACCAGTCCACTGGCCCGATCACAACCGTACCAATTGTGTCAAAGCCCGGCACATCAACTGCAAATCGGAACTTACGGATTGACACCAGCCCGATTTGACCGGCGATAATGATTCGCATAGCGGTCTGCGATCAGCGCAGCACGAATTTGCTGCCAGTGGCCTCCTCGCATCTCGGCGATTTTGCCGCTGCGGCCAGTGATCGAAGAACCAGCCAGGGGGCGCAGCTACGCTCACATGAGCAGCGCGCCAGTAGTAGAGAACAGGGAACAGGGGTAATCGTGAAACTCAAGAAAATCGCACAGTGTGTGTCGTTGGCTCTCATTGCTGGTCCGGCGTTTGCGCAGGATGCGCAGCCTGCCAAGGTCGAACGCGTTGAAATCACCGGTAGCAGCATCAAGCGCGTGCAGGCCGAAGGCGCACTGCCGGTGCAGGTGATCACCCGCGCCGAACTTGACCGCTCCGGCATTTCGACCGTCGAGCAGTTGATGCAGACGCTGTCGGTCAATGGCAATGGCATGGACAATCTGGCCAGCAACGCCGACGTCGCCGCCGGATCCAACCGCGGCAACAACGGCATCTCGGCCGCCAACCTTCGCAGCCAGGGCTCGAACGCAACACTGGTGCTGCTTAACGGTCGCCGTGTGGCGTCGCACGGTCTTAACGGCGGTGTGGTCGATCTCAACTCGATTCCGCTGGCGGCAGTGGACCGCATTGAAGTGCTGAAAGACGGCGCGTCGTCGCTGTATGGCACCGACGCCATCGGCGGTGTGATCAACTTCATCCTGCGTCGTGACTTCACCGGCGTCTCGGTGCAAGGCGTTACCGACACCACCGAACAAGGTGGCGGCAACGTCATCCGCGCCTCGGTGGTGGCGGGCTTCGGTGACCTTGCCAAAGACGGCTACAACGTGATGGCTTCGGTCGCGCACAGCCGCAGCCAGGCGCTGCGCGGCGACCAGCGTGATTTCGTCAATACCTTCCAGCCGAATCGCGGTCTGTCGGTCGACACCCGTGGCACGCCCTACGCCACCGTCTTCGCCATCAGCAGCGTACGTACCGTGCTCAGTTCGCGCAATGCCGCCGGCGCCCTTGTCAACGGCACCGGCCCCACCCAGCCTGGCACCACGCAGGCCATGAACGGCATCAATCCGCTCGACCTGCCTGGTCAGGCGGGCTGCTCGTCCATCGACGGCATGGCTGCTTACGACGAACTGTTGTGGGCGACGCCCGCTGCCAAATGGGGGTGCGCCTGGGACACCGGCCGTGCGGCGGTGCTGCAGCAACCGGTGGAAAACACCAACGCCGTGGGTCGCGTGACGTTCAAGATCAACGATTCGCTGACACTGTTCGGCGAGGCGATCGCAGCGGATGTGAAGTCCCGCAAGACTTTCTCGGCCAACCAGATCAGCAGCAGCACCTCAAGCACCAGCCCGTTGTTCAACCTGCTCTATCCCAGCACGGGATCGGCCTACAACCAGGTGTTCAATGCACTGGTGGCACTGTTCCCAACCATCGAGGAAAACCGCGGTCAGGGCATCGCCTACCGCTGGCGCTGCATGCCCTGTGGCCCACGTGAAATCGAAACCTCGGCCAAGACTGATCGCTACCTGATCGGCGGCGAGGGCACCTTCAAGTCGTGGGACTACAAGTTCGGCTTCTCCCAGGCCAACAGCGATACCCGCTCGACGCTCGCCGGCGGCTACTACTTCAACGACAAGTTCGTCCCGCTGCTCCGTTCAGGTCTGCTGAACCCGTTCCTGCTGGCTGGTCAAAGCCAGTCCGCTGAGGCGATGGCGGCGCTGGCCGCTGCCTCGGCGACCGGCACGGTGCTGTACGGTGGCAAGTACACGACCAATCAGGGCGACTTCTCGGCATCCGGGCCGGTATTCAAACTGCCAGCCGGCGACGTCATGGCTGCCGTGGGTGTTGATATCCGGCAGGAGAAATACCGCTTCAACGGTACCGAAACCGATCTCGCCGTACGCAACAATATTTTCAACGCCCCGTTCGATGCGGTGAATAACCTCAACGGCGTCAAGCGCGACGTCCGAGCAGCCTACGCAGAGGTGCTGATCCCTGTCACCAAGTCGCTCGAAGTCACAGGCTCGGTACGGCACGACAACTACTCCGGCTTCGGCGGCACCACCAACCCGAAAGTGACCTTCCGTTTCGCACCAGTTCAGGAAGTTCTCTTCCGTGGCTCGTACAGCACCGGCTTCCGGGTGCCGACCTTCAGTCAGCTGTTCTTTGGCATCACCGAGTCTCCTTACTCCGGCAAAGATCTGGTCGACCCGGCCAAGTGCCCCACCCTGATTGTCAGCACCGCCGCTGGCTGCGCGTCAATTACGCCGACCATTCTCTCCGGCGGCAAGCCCGATCTTGGCCCGGAAAAGTCGAAGCAGAGCTCGCTGGGTATCGTGTTCGCGCCGACCAACTGGCTGAGCGGTAATGTCGACTACTGGGACATCCGCCG
>Ga0208564_1002364_pt1 | contig 15016 bp, 13 predicted proteins | sample AD_UKC073_MetaG_FD_184439 | JGI IMG/M metagenome (GOLD analysis project Ga0208564, IMG submission 184439) | Active sludge microbial communities of municipal wastewater-treating anaerobic digesters from USA - AD_UKC073_MetaG (SPAdes) (version 2) | ecosystem: Engineered > Bioreactor > Anaerobic >... | reverse complement strand
GTATTCGTAACCTCTGCTTTTCACGGTTCTAATGTACATTGTATCTATATGATACCACGGATATCAACATAATACAACCATTTTATGCACATTTGTTGTGACTACACGATCCCCGTTTTTGAGTTATCCACAATCTCGGAAATGCCGATGAATAAGGCATCGAGGTTTTCGGGTTGTGTCTATTCGGGGCGTTTACTGTACAATTCAAGCCCGTACGCACCATTCTGTGAGAGGAAAGCCGCTAGGCTGATCACCTAGCGGCTACCTACTCGATTGTGTTCCAGTATCAGTTTGTTAGCATCAGCCCAAGATTTTTAATGCTTATTTCGAGCGCCTCTTTTCGCTCGCTCGGGCCGCCTTCCCAGCGATCGGGATATAGCTCTAGGTTATATACCCCCTGATATCCGCTGTCTTTGATCATACGGAGGGATTTTTGTACGTAGCCATCTGTATTCAAAAGTGGTCCATGGGTTTTACCATTGGGAAGAATGTCATGGATGTGGGTATGAATTAGTCGCTTTAGAAAGGGTTGCTCGGGAAAAGCCACGTGCCCGAATTCCACATAGTTGACCTGGCTGTGACCCAAGTCCCAGCATACTCCCAGTGGTGTGTGGGGAACTTGATTTGCCATCTCTAGAACCTCCGTGTAGGTGACTCCCACTGGTCCTCCTGATTTATGACGGCAAACCTCTAGAGCAGGGACAAAAAGCGATTCCATAGTAGCTAGCGTTTGGGTTAGGCTTGCTAAGTCTTTGATCGTTAACTGGGCGGCCTCCTCTTTATTAGGGGGGTCTAAAACATGATGCCCATGGACGGTACAGGCAATCGTATCGGTAACATCAGACGCCCGAAGTACCTCTTCCGCCGCTTCTAGCAGTCTAAGTAGTTCTTCGCTCCTTCCCTCCATGGGAAGCCAACCATGCACCGTTAGCTTAAGATCTGAACTTAAGATGTTTTCCACCGCGCGGCGCATTAGTTTAGGGTCTGTGGACGGTTTTAGCCTATTGATTTCAATGGAACGTACTCCACATTGCTTTAGAAAGCTTAGACAATCCTCAAGCGTAGAAAACATTTCTGTCCAAAGTAAATCCGACTCACTTGTTGCCTGGCCAGCAAGATAATTGATGGGCAAAGTTAATCCGATCTTAATTAGTCTCACACCCCTTTTGGAAAAATTAGCCATGACCCAAGCTCTTACTTTGCACTGCTTGGATCATGGCATAAGCATTGTCTAAGTACTCGGCTAGACCACTTCGGAAATCTTTACCGGTCTGTTTTCTTTGTAGGATAGTTGTGCAGCTACACTGCCCAAGAGGGCCTGTAACGCATCAGAACCGGTAACGATGGGAGGAGTATGCTCCCGGAGCGCTTTAATAAACTCCCGAATTTCCAACCCAAAGGAATCCATGTATCTTTCTACTAAGAAGTAGAGAGGTTTGTCTTTTTCTACGCCATCCTTAGTACTGATAACCACGTTATGGGAGGTTTTGTTGTGGGCGTAAGCGCTGCCTTTTGAGCCAAAGACTTCCACCCGTTGATCATAACCGTAGTGTGTTTCCCGACTGTTATCAATGGTGCAAATGGCGCCATTGGTGAGCTTGACAACTGCAACACAAGTGTCCACATCGCCTAGTTCACCGATTCTGGGATCGATGAGTGCACCGCCATAAGCGTAGACTTCTTCGATATCACTGTCGGTTAAATAGCGAATCATATCGAAGTCATGGATCATCATATCCACAAACATACCGCCTGAATGTTTCACAAATTCAATTCTAGGACGGGCCGGATCACGAGACGAGATATTAATAACGTGAACATCACCCAATTCACCAGAACTAACCAGTTCTTTGATCTTTATGAAGTTCGAATCGTAACGCCGATTAAATCCTACTTGAAACACAACTCCTGCCTTTTCTACTGTTTCCAGCACTTGTATGGTTTCAGCTACATTGTTGGCAATGGGTTTTTCGGTAAAGATATGTTTACCCCGCTTGGCTGCTTCTTGAATGTACTCCACATGGGTATCGGTGGGAGAACAAATTGCCACAGCGGTGATGGACTCATCTTGGAAAATTTCGTTAGCATCTTCAGTAACTTTAGGCACTCCAAGGGAGCGGGCCCATTCATAGATCTCGCTGCTGTAAGGTGTGGCTAAAGCCGCAACCTCAACGCCGGGCATCCTTGATAGATTTTCCACACGAATTTTGCCCATTCGTCCAGCACCAAGCACACCAACACGGATTATCTCGGTCATTTGATTACCTCTTTTCTAAAGGCTTTGCGCCTTAGTTTGCAACTTCAGAAATCTTCACCGGTCTGTTCTCATGTGCTGATTTGGTTGCTGCGATGGCAATTAGTAATGATTGCAATCCATCATCGCCGGTTACTGGAGGTTCGTTTCCACCACGTACCGCATCTACAAAGTCTTGAAGCTCTTGGATAAAGGAATCCATATAGCGTTCTAAGAAGAAGTAAAGAGGTTTATCTGTAAATACGCCTTCACCAGTACTTACTTCCACAGTAGTTGGAGTGTTATTATGGGCTACAGCGCTACCTTTAGAACCAAACACTTCGACTCTTTGATCATAGCCGTAAACTGCTTCGCGGCTGTTATCAATCACGCCGATGGCACCATTTTCGAACTTAAGTACAATCACTGCTGTGTCGAAATCGCCTGCTTCACCAATAGCGTCATCCACTAATACTGCGCCGCGTGCGTAAACTTCGGTTACTTCGCTTCCTGCTAGGTAGCGGGCCATATCAAAGTCATGTATGGTCATATCTAAGAAGATGCCGCCGGAACCTTTTACATATTCTGCTGGAGGTGGCTCTGGGTCGCGGGAAGTGATTTTGATAATATGGGTTTCCCCAAGTTCGTTACTGCTCACCAGTTCTCTTACCCGTTTAAAGTTGGGGTCAAAGCGCCTGTTAAAGCCCACTTGGAGTTTAACGCCCGCTTTTTGCACCGCCTCAAGAGCTTCTCTGGTTCTTTCTAGATCGTTAGCAATTGGTTTCTCACAGAAAATTGCTTTGCCTGCAGTTGCAGATTGGATAATTAAGTCTGCATGGGTATTGGTGGGGGAGCAAATTACAATTGCATCGATGTTTGGATCTTCAATTAAAACTGCTGGGTCGCTTACTACGTTGGTGATACCAAATTGTGCTGCCCATTCTTTAGTGGCAGGGAGAGCTGCCTCTGCCTCGGAGACCCCTACAACCTCAACACCTGGGATGCGGTAGCAAAGATTTTCAATGTGAATCTTACCAATGCGTCCTGCACCGATTACGCCTACTCTGATCTTTTTCATCTGCTTCGCTCCTTTACAATCTTATAGTCCGGTTTTCTCCCGGATGTATTCTCTGGCTTTCTTAGCATACTCGAGTGGTGGGGCTATTGCAGGATCTTGCTCTGCTTCTACGATAATCCAGCCTTTATAATTGATTTTTGCTAAGCCTTCAATTACTGGAACAAAGTCGATGTATCCATCGCCTGGTACAGTAAAGACACCTTTGCGCACAGCTTGCAAGAAGGAGAGGTTTTTATCGACTACTTCCTGCTCTACTTCTTTCCGCAAGTCTTTAAAGTGCACGTGCTTAATCCGATCGCCAAATTTATCGATCATGGCAACTGGATCTCCACCGGCAAAAACGATGTGACCTGTATCGAGCAATAGGGATACTTTCTTAGGATCAGTGGCTTCCATCAGCCTTTCTACTTCCTCAAAGGTTTGGACACCGGTTCCCATATGGTGATGGTAGACGATTTCCATATCCTTTTCAGCTGCTAGATCCCCTAGATGATGCAAGCCCGCAACTAACTTATCCCACTCTTCATCTGTAAAGATTGGTTTGTTAAGATGCAATGGGGTATCCATTTGCCCTTGAATGGAGTGACCTTGCTCAGCGACTACGATAACTTTAGCGCCCATCGCGTGAAGAAAATCACGATGTTTCACAAATGCTTCCGCTGTTTCTTCCAATGGCTTGGTGGTCAAAAATGCGCTGAACCAGGCGCTAGCAATTTCTAGACCACGAGGTTCCAGAGCCGCTCTTAAAACTTCAGGATCGCGAGGATACTTGTTTCCAACCTCGCTGCCTTCATAACCAGCCTCGGCCATTTCGTCGATACACTGTTCAAACGAAATCTCCCCGCCAAGCTCTGGCATATCATCGTTGGTCCAAGCGATTGGTGCAATACCGAGTCTTACGTCCCCTTTTTTTAACATGCCTACTCCCTCCATCATTTTGTTTTTTGGTACTTATCTAAATAAGCACGTTTATGCTCGTGGGCTTCTAAGACGCTCTTATTAGCCGAGGTCTCTGCAACTCCGACGCGCCACCAAGATTCGTATCCTGGAGAATGGGTTCCTGGAATAACCTTGATGTCGATGAGTGTGCTTATTTTTTCCTCACGTGCAGCTTGTAGTGCATCTTTTAACTCGGAGAGGTTCCGAACGGTATAGGTTTTGGCTCCTAAAGCCTTGGCCATAGCAGCAAAATCAACCTGTATATAATCCCCAGTGAGCCTGCCAGTATCTTGGGCGCGGTAACGCAGCTCATTGCCAAAGCCAGTGGGGCTACCATGACTGGTTTGCAGGTCGTGGATACATTGGAACCCGCCGTTATCCAGCATGATCACGTTAATTTTCATACCTTCCTGAATACTGGTGAGCAATTCCGAATGCAGCATGAGGTAGCTTCCGTCGCTAACAAGGGCGTAAACTTCGCGTTCTGGCTCTGCCATCTTTACACCCAAGGCGCCGGCGATTTCATAGCCCATGCAGGAGAAACCATATTCCATATGATAGGTCTTAATACCCTTAGAGCGCCAGAGGCGATGGAGGTCACCTGGTAAGCTTCCAGATGCGGCCACAATAATGTCGGTGTCCTCTACAAAGTCGTTAAAGACGCCGAGGGCTGTGGTTTGTACGATTCCTTGATCTGCCTCTAAGGTATAAAGCCGATCTACTTCTTGGTTCCAATCAGCCTTTAGTTCTTGTAATTCTGCATCAGTATATTCCGTTTTGTAATTAGCCTGTTGTAGCTGCTCTTGTAACGCTTTTAAACCTAGTTTTGCATCTGCTTGAACAAAGAGGGCGTCCATTTTCAGTCCATCAAGACGTCCCACATTGATAGTGAGAATATCTACGCTCTCATTTTGGAATGCTGTCTTGGAAGCGGTTGTGAAGTCACCTAATCTGGTGCCAACAGCAAGGATTAAATCTGCTTTTTTCGCTAAAATGTTGGCTGCAGCAGTGCCTGTTGTACCAACACCACCCATATTTAGTGGGTGATCCCAGGTAACGCAGCTTTTACCTGCTTGGGTTACTGTGATGGGAACATTGAAAGTCTCGGCAAACTCTTGTAGTTCTTTGGTTGCCAGGGAGTAATGAACACCGCCGCCCGCAACGATCAAGGGTCGTTTTTTACCTTTAATTAGTTCCGCTGCTCTTCCCAAAGCATTAGGAGAGGGAATGTGTCTTTCGATATGATGAACACGCTTCCGGAAGAATGATACTGGATAGTCATATGCCTCGGCTTGCACATCTTGGGGCAAAGCCAAGGTTACAGCCCCAGTTTCAATGGGATCGGTTAACACTCTCATGGCGTGCAAAGCAGCTTCCATAAGCTGTTCAGGTCTGTTGATTCTATCCCAGTACTTGCTCACCGGTTTAAAGGCATCATTAGCTGTAATGGAATAATCGTGGGGCTGCTCCACCTGCTGCAAAACAGGATCTGGTTGGCGATCAGCAAAAACGTCGCCTGGTAAGAGCAAGACTGGGATCCTGTTTACAGTGGCGGTACCGGCACCTGTAACCATGTTCAAAGCACCAGGACCAATGGAACTAGTGCAGGCCATAATCTTCAGCCTATTGTTTTGCTTGGCATAGGCCATCGCAGCATGAACCATTCCTTGTTCGTTTACCCCTTGGTAATAGGGGAGAGAGAGGTCCTCCATGTTTTCTAAGGCCTCACCAATCCCCAAAACATTACCATGACCAAAAATACCGTAAACGCCATTAACAAACTTGTACTCTACTCCATCAAGCTCCACATACTGATTATCCAAGAACTTTAGCAACGCCTGGGCAACTGTTAACCTAATCGTTTTACTCAAGCTTAGTCCCTCCTGTTAGGAAAAATCTTTGCTTCTGGATCCCTTACCCATTCGTGTACGGGATCGAAGGTGGGGGTGATGTAGGGGTCTCCATCGATATGGCGGATTACCCACAAGTAATACATGGCATAGCCTGGTGCAGTTGTTTGGGGATGAACCTGGTCCCGAACAATCTTCACGGTAGACTGATGGGTCACTTTCAAAAAGTCGTCATCTAGCATGCAGACTCCAAATCCGTGTTCAGGCAAAAATCTGTAATGATAGATTTCTGGCTGAGGGTGGTGGTGTGGGGGATAACTAGACCATTTGCCTGGGTAGTTGATCACTTCACCTAGTACCAAGTTAGAATCAGGAGCATTGCTTTTATCAAAGATGGTCCGAACGATTCTAGTTGAGGTTTCTTGCATCGTGCCTTTGCCCCGATCTTCGCTTCTGGTGTCTTCAGCACTGTAAAACTTAGCGGCAAAGGTCTTTTCGTTGGTTGTGGCTGTGACCGCAATTTCCACTTCACTGTCGGCAATAATTTTCACATCGGTACCCGCAGGTACATGCAGACAGGGGCAAGATTCGTGGAATAGCGATGTTCTTGTTGCTTTTGCTTCTTCTCCGTTGAACGTAAAGGTAACGGAACCAGCAAGCAAGAGGTAAGCAACTTCTTTTTCGGTTACCAAGGCATGTTCTTCGCCTGCTCTGAGTTTCAGGATACCAAAATCCATCATGGTATCATTCTCTGGTTCGCCCTCTACCGTAATCGGCGTATAACCAAAATCATAGGGTTCTCTGCGATCGATTAAATCCATTATCTTAGCATCCTTTCTTCTTTCTTTCTAGCACGAGCTTTGTCTTCTCTACAATATCTGCAGCGGTCATTTTAAAGCGCTTCTGGAGGTAATCAATGGGTCCGACTTCGCCAAAGAGATCCTGTACTCCGATTTTTTCGATGGGTGTTGGGCAGTGTGCTGCACAAACCTCGGCTACTGCGGATCCCAAACCGTTTAGTACGTTATGGTTTTCAGCGGTAACAATTGCTCCAGTCTCCCGGGCACAGGCCACAACCAGTTCTTCGTCGATTGGTTTAATCGTAAAGATGTTGACTACTTTAGCATCGATACCCTCTTCTGCTAAGGTTTCGGCTGCTTGTAGGGCTTCGCTAACCATAATTCCGGTAGCAATAATGGTTACGTCTTTACCTTCTCTAAGGACTTTGCCTTTACCAATCTCCAACTCTGTTCCTTCGGAATAAACCTGTACTGGCTGTTTTCGGTTGACCCTAAGGTAAACTGGTCCTGGTAGGTCCACAACATCTTGCAAAATAGCACGCATCATTACATTGTCTACCGGCTCGATCACTGTCATGGTGGGAATTCCCCTAACCACGCCCACATCTTCTAGGGCCATATGGGTTCCGCCGTTAAAGGCGGCAGTAATGCCCGGATCTGTACCAACAATACGTACAGGCAGTTTTGCATATGCCACTGACATATAGATTTGGTCCAACGCCCTTCTGGTGTTGAAACAGGAGAAGGTGTGGGTGAAGGGTATCTTGCCTGTCGCGGCCAAACCTGCTGCCATTCCGATCATATTAGCTTCTTGTACGCCAACGTTGATGGCCCGCTCAGGGAAGGTCTTCATAAATTGAATCGTTCCGTTAGAGTTCATCAGGTCTGCATCTAACACCACAATGTCCTGATTGGTCTTGGCGATCTCCAATAGTTCCTCAATGTAGACATCTTTCATGGCCTGACTATCCACGGTAAATTTCATGCCTATTCCACCTCCTTCAGAGCTTCAATTGCCGCTTCAATCTGCTCTGGTTTAAAGCGCATATGGTGATTAAACTCGATTCCTTCGGCAAAATTACAGCCCTTACCCTTAATGGTGTGGAGAATAATAACTGAACTTTGACCCTTTGCTGCTTTGGCCTGGGCAATAGCAGCGTAGATTTCTTCTACGCTGTGGCCATCCACCTCTTGGGCATGCCAGCCGAAGGCTTCCCATTTTTCCTTGAGGTTTCCGAGGGGGTTAATATCATCTACATAGCCATCAAGCTGCTGTTTGTTGTAGTCTACAAAGACAATCATCTGATCTAGCTTTGCGTTACCGCCAAACAAGACACCTTCCCAAATTTGGCCTTCTTGGGATTCGCCGTCCCCTAAAACGATATAAACGTAGTTGTCTTTCTTATTCATCCGATGACCCAAAGCTACGCCTAAACCCGTGGAAAACCCTTGACCAAGTGAGCCTGTGGTCATATCTACTCCTGGGGTTAGATTGCGATCAGCGTGGCTTGGCAAGTTGGTGCCACCTTGATTGAGTGTTTTCAACATTTCTAAGGGGAAATAGCCTTTTAAGGCTAAGGTGGAATAGAGGGCAGGTCCCGCGTGTCCTTTAGAAAGCACTAACCAATCCCGCTCTTCCCATTTGGGGTTTTTAGGATCAATGCGCATTACCTTGCCATACAAGACTGCCAATAATTCTATGATGGACATGGCTCCACCCACATGGCCAAAACCAAGATTTCCAAATTGTTTTAAGGTTTCAATCCGGATCTCCCGGGCAAACTCCTCTAGTTTTTGCACCTCTTGTCTGTCTAGAGCTTTCATAGATATCCCTCATTTCGCTAAAGTCGGTAGGGTGGAAGCACCCAGGGGGAACACTCCGTAGGAGTACGATTCTCCTAAGATCTTACTTGCCTTCTGCCAGGCCTCTTCCCAACTATCTACCGCTGTGATTCCCACCATTTCGCCTGGGAACAAGCCCTCTGTGGTCACTAAGAACACATGCATCATCTTCGCTACCTTGGCTATAGCTGCTGCTTTGTGTCCGCCTAACACGAAGTTTTCTTTGAGGTCGTTAAGGGCTTCATCGGCAGTTTTGCTTGCCATCCACTGGGCAAAGGTTTTATTACCATAGCCCTCGCTGCATTCTGCCAGTAAAATTACTACACCACCGGGCTTAACTGCACTGATTATATTATCAAGTGCCTTCTGGGCTTGATAGAGATCGATATCCTTGGGGTAGCCTCCGGCACTAACAATGGCCAAATCCATCTGCTGAGGAATGGTGACCATTCCTTCTTTTACTAAGCGATTACATAACTCACGATGGGCTTCATACACATGGCCTGCGCTGGCATGCACGATGTTTTGTTTCTCGTCTACGATTACGTTAAGAATAAAGTCCACACCGATCATGTCTACCGCTTCTTCCAAGTCTTCACGAACTGGATTACCAAGTAGATTACCTGGGCTGGCGGCTTCTTTGACCATATGGGAGTGGTTTGCCTTCACAGCCCTTTCGGAGGCGACTCCCGGCATAATAGCCTTGGCCCCTCCTGAGTAGCCGGCGAAATAGTGGAATTCGACATTGCCCACACAAATGCGAACATCTGCCTCTACAACTGGACGGAAAATTTCCACAGGGGTTCCGCGGCTTGTTTCACCAACTAAAACCACATCTTCAATATCATGATTGAGAACACGAATACGGCGGAGCAAATCATCGCCCACCGATTTTTGTAGTTCTTCTGGAGTCATTTTACGATGCAAACCCAAGGCAATAACGATGCTGATATTGTCATCGGGTACACCTGCATCATTGAGTGCTTGAATTAATGGTGGTAGAATAATTGCATTAGGACAGGGACGAGTTAGATCGCTAGTAACGATCACAACCTTTTGCTCTGGTTTCACCAGATCTTTTAGGGGAGGACTGCCTATGGGATGCTGTAAAGCATCCCATAGCAAGTCTGCTGCGGAACCTTCAAACGCGGTCTTATTAGGCAAAAAGGAGCCCAGATAGCCAGCCGCAGGCATTTCAATGTTTACAGTACTTTGTCCGTAAGGTAGGGAAAATTGTTTCATTAATACTCCCTCCCATAGGCCTTTTTCATGGCTTTGACTAAGGGTAGCTCAACTCCGGACAAAAATCGAACCATAGCACCGCCTGCAGTGCAAATGTAGTTGAACTTAGCTTCGGGATTTTCTACAAAAGTATAGGCAGCACTTACGCTATCGCCACCGCCTACAACTGTATAACCGGGAGCGACTGCCATGGCGTTCCATAGTTCTTTGGTACCCTTGGAAAACAGCTCATGCTCATAGGCGCCCGCTGGGCCATTAATAAAGATGGTTCCGGCTTCGGCGATTTTAGTCTTGAATAACTCTATACTTTCGCTCCCAATATCTAAGAATAAAGCGTCTTTGGGCAAGTCTTCTAGGCGGATTTCTTGTCTTTGCCCGTTGTGCTCATAAGCAAAGTCTACTGGTAGAACAAACTTCTCTGCATAATCCTCCAAAAAGGACTTTGCTTGTTCGACAAACCGACCAAGGCTGCGACCTTGGATAAATTCTTCTTGGCTTGCGCCAAAAGAGTAGCCCCGTGCCATTTGGAAGAGGATTCCAGTTACACCGCCAGCGAGGACCAAATCTGCTGTACCATTTTCTAATACTTGCTGCAGCATACCAAAGGCATCAGACACCTTTAAACCACCTAAAACGAAAACTGCTGGCCGCTCTGGACTTTCTGAAACCCGTGTTAAGGCACTGAGTTCGGCGATAAACTGTCTTCCCCCAGCGGAGGGGAGCAGTTCTTGAAATGCCACCATGGAAGGGGCATTGCGGTGAGCGGCTGCAAAGGCATCGTTTACATAATAGTCAGCGATGGGAGCTAACCGCCGCACTAGGTAAGTGTTTAACATATCCTCTGGCTCTAAGGGCACAACATCTTCGAAGGTAGAGATCTCTTCGCATAGATAGCGGAGGTTTCCTAGTAAGACAATGTCGCCCTCGTCCATGGATTTCACCAATTCCACCGCAGCTGGGCCCGCCACATCATCAATATACTGGACTTTTCTGCCCAAACGTTCTTGTAATAAGCTGGCGTGCTCCGCTAAAGGGATCAAATTTTGATAGTCCAAAGTGTCTCCTTGGTGTGCCAACAATACAACTTTAGCACCACTGCTTGCCAGATCCTCTATTGTAGGTATGCTTTTGTCTATGCGGTTTGTGTTTGTAATCTTTTTGGTGGTAGGATCAATAGGAGAGTTTATATCGACCCGTAGAAGTACCGTCTTTCCTCTATAGTCGAACTCATCAATGGTGTGAATCCCCAATGCCTGCAAGTGGATCCCTCCTCACTACCCGATGTTCAAGAATTTGTTAGTCATGCCTACGCCCTCTAGGCGATCTTTTTGTAATTCGAGGGACGCTCTAATGGCATCAATCGTTTCTGGAATAACAACTGCTTCTTGTGGAACATGGAAACCGAAAATCACATTTCCTTCAAAGATGGTTACCGTCTCTTCGAAGACAAAGATCTCATACAGGTCAGAGTGTGGATTGCCTAAATCCCTTGCATACCTAAAGATGGCTGCATTACCTTGGAAACCATCTGCAGTGCGAACCACTCTAATGCGAGGATGGTTGTTGAATGCTTCCAATACTTGTTCTTTGGTCATAGGATTCTTGGGCTTAATGTTTACAGAGATAAAGTGGCCATGGGTTACAGGGGTGTGTACAAGTACGCCTGTGGCCTTAATGTGTGGCATAATTAGCATTAGGTCTGTCGCTTGGTGACTAGGTACCTTATCGACCTTGAGAGCATTGGTGAGACCACGATGGTAGTCACCGGGATCCGCTACACGACGGACAATGGTTAATACTACATTTTCTACACCAGCTTCGCGGTCAATGCAGTCAACCGCCCGGATTAAACCAGTGGTATTGCAAGAGGTTAGTTTTAAGAATTGTTGGCCTAAACCTTGTTCGTAGTTGGCATAACCATGGAAAAAGACATCGGCTACATCAGTGCTTTCTCCACCTTGGAAGATCGCTTTCTTGCCATATTTTGCGTAGAGCTCTTTATTACGGGCTCCCACACCTGCGCTGGTTGCGTCGAGGATGATATCGCACTTTTGGACAAGATCTTCTAAAGTTCCAGAGATGGGAACTCCGTGAGCTTCAAGTTCGGCTCTGTTATCGGGAACTGCTAAGTAGAAGTCGTAGGGCATGCCCCGCTCTTTAAGGGCGCGTACTGTTAACGTAAGTCCTACGTCGGCGACGCCCACCAGTTCCATGTCTTCTTGCATGGAAACTCCTTGGGCTAAGCGCAATCCAATTACACCAAATCCTACTACACCAACCTTTACCATTTGACAGCCTCCTTATACATTTGTATTTACCACTTTTCTTGTGTGGCAGGATAACGATGGTTCGTTTTTGTTCGCATGGGTTTCTTTCGAGTACATTATAGCATAGTTAAACTTTATTTCAATATGCGATCGTCAACATAAATTTGATCCACTGGCCGTCTAAAAGTGATCCACCAACGCTGGTGTAAAAGTGATCCACTTGGCCGTCTACGTTTGATCCACTTTCACGTTGGCGTTTCGTGCACGGCTCTCCTTAAGACGGTAAGATTCGCCGTTCATGTTGAGGATATGTGCCCGATGGGTGACTCGATCAACCAAAGCAGCGGTTAACATGGGGTCTTTGAAGAATTGAACCCATTTCGAGAACTCCAAATTGGTGCTGATGATTAAGCTTGCCCGCTCGGCTCGCTCAGATATCACCTGAAATAGGAGCTCAGATTGCTCACGGGAGAAGCTCAGGTAGGAAAGGTCATCAAGGATGAGAAGGTCCAGCTTTGAGAGCTGCCTCTGCAATCTGCCCAATGAATGGTTCTCCTGCGCTTCTACCAGTTCGTTGGCCAAGACCGGGGCGCTGTAAAATCGCACCCGGAAGCCATCATTACAGGCGATTAGGCCCAGAGCTATCGAGAGATGGGTCTTGCCCATCCCTGGGTTACCCATACAGATAATGTTTTCGTGGCGCCGAATGTAGCTGTTGTCTGCCAGACTCCAGATGGTTTCTGGCTTAACGTGGTCTAGATTGTCGAAATCAAACGTATCCAGTGTTCGCAGCAAAGGAAACTTGGCCGCCTTAATCCGCCGTCTCCGCTGGTTCTCCTTTCTCTGCTCTGCTTCTGTATGTAACAGCTGGGCCAGAAACTCTTCGTAGCTCCATTGGTTGGCACGGGCTTCCCGGAGGAGCTGTTCGGGATGTGCAACTGTTGGCAGTCTCAGCTGCTTGGCATAAAGGCGTATGCGCCCGATGGTTGCGTTCATAGCACCTCACCCCCCTCCAACATGGCGTCATAGGTCGAAAGATCAACCTGCTTGATTTGAATTGGATTGGTGAGGAGCTGGGCTGGAGGGCTTGGGTGCTGTCTTTGCTCCAGTTTTGAACGGACAGCTTCGTAAGCATAGGCACCGACACTGGCAGCGGCCTCGATGCCCTCGAGACATGCTGAGATGCCGTACTCCGGCAAAAGCTTCAGCAGCTTGACAACCTCATAGTCACTAGGCAACCTCCTGGCGAAGTCCCAAAATGCATCCGGCAGGTTGATTGCTCTTACCGGTTGAGCGTTCCATACCGCCCGCGGCTTTTTCTCCAGTAAAGGGAGATAATGCTCCAGCTTGTACTGCACGCCTTCTCGGCCGTAAAGGCGGGGGTGGTTGGCGATTTGCTTACCCCGATACCATAGTGATACTTCAAACACGCCTGCTTTCACAGTAACCTCTTTGCCCACGTACTCAACGGGAACAGAGTAGCGATTTGTGTCAAAGCGAACGGTGGAAAACGTATTGCATCGGGCAATGACCTGTCTGATTGGCTCCATCCGCCTCAGTGGCAGCGGCATAAGCTTGTCCCGCTCAATGGCAAAATGTTCACCAACAGTTAGACCGCGGCCCCTGATCTTATGCGCTTGGTATGCTATGCACCGCTCAAGAAAAAGCTGATTCAGTTCCTCATAAGTGTTAACTCGAGGTATCGGGACCAGGATATTCTGGCGGAACCAGCGTATGAGGCCCTCAACCAAGCCTTTTTCGTGCGCTTGCCCCGGATTACAGAACTCCGGTTGGGTTGCATAGTGCGCTATGAGCTGACGGAAGTGCTCATTCAATTTGCGCACATACTTGCCCCAGCCATCCTGGACAGCTGTGCGCGTATTGTCATAGATCAGGCGCCTCGGTACACCACCAAAGAACTCAAACATCTCGATGTGCCCTTCCAATAGGGCTTCCAGCCGTTCATGCGGGAAAGCTACGACAAACGGCATGGCGCTGTAGCACAGGCGGCCACAAAAGAGGTGGACAGTGGTTCTCCTGCCGTTCAGATACACGGTTGCCTTGCCCCAATCGACTTGTATGGCTTCACCTGGATCAAATTCCAGCGGAACGAAAGCTTCTGCCGGCTTTTCCTTCAGTTCTTTGACAAAATGGCGGACGGTGGACTCCCCACCTGCAAAACCGAGCTCTTGGACAAGGCGATCGTAAATCCGTTTGGCAGTATGCTTTTGCTTGGCTATTCGTTCTTCATCATCTTCTTTGAGGCAGCTCATGATGAAGCTCTCGACTTCGGGCGTAATAACTGTACGTTTGCGGTTTCTTGTGGCCTTTTTAAACGGCGGGTGTTCACCCTTACAGTACTTCTTGACCGTGTTTCGGGAGATCCCCAATCTTTTTGCGATTTCCCTTTCTAAAATGCAATAGCAAATGCAACAGCTAGCCAGAAACCCGTTCTATAAAGCATTTCACAGTTGTGTTCAGCTTCGATAGTTCCTCCTGGAAGAGCTCCAACGGTGTGCGGTAACCCAAGATCTTCCGAGGTAGGTTATTCACCAAGGTCTCAGCTCTTCGGATGTGGTCTGCGCTGAAGGACTTGATGGGCTTCCCCTTCGGAATGAAGCGCCTTGTCAGGCCGTTGTGTCTCTCGTTTGTCCCGCGCTCCCAGGCTGAATAGGGATGGCTGAAGTAGATCTCAAGGCCACTGCGGTCTAGGGAGCTGAACTCAGTACCGTTGTCGGCTGTTATAGTCTTGAACACTTGGCGGA
>Ga0208564_1002353_pt1 | contig 15048 bp, 13 predicted proteins | sample AD_UKC073_MetaG_FD_184439 | JGI IMG/M metagenome (GOLD analysis project Ga0208564, IMG submission 184439) | Active sludge microbial communities of municipal wastewater-treating anaerobic digesters from USA - AD_UKC073_MetaG (SPAdes) (version 2) | ecosystem: Engineered > Bioreactor > Anaerobic >... | reverse complement strand
AGATGATGGAGTTCTACAGGAAGCATAACTACAATCCTTTCGGTGCATGTCTGCCTCTCCTGCTGCAGCTCCCCATCATCTATCTTCTCCTTGGCGCAATCCGCGGTCATGATTTCAAGAACCAGGGCTTTCTGTGGGTACCTCTCTTGACTCAGCGCGATCCATACTATATATGGCCGATATTGTCCACTTCTTTTATGTTGCTCCAGCACAAGATCCAGCAGAAGCTCAATCCAACACCACCGGCCACTTCAGGGAATGCTCCGGATATGTCGTCTACAAACATGATCATGACCATTTTCATTGGCTTCATCACTACAACGCTCCCGGCAGGCCTTGTCATATATTGGACTATCAGCAATGCAGTTACTCTTATTCAGTACCTAATGATTTATAGGAAGCTGGGAGGTTCGGCAGAGGAGGTCCAGAAGGCGTGATATCTGTAGAGAAGACCGGCAAGACTGTTGTTGATGCTATACTAGCGGCACTGATTGAACTCGATGTTGACAGAGACAATGTCGAGATAGAGGTTATCGAAGAGGGTTCTAAGGGCTTTCTCGGATTGGTGGGAAGTCGCCTAGCGCGTGTTAGGGTCACTGTAAAACCGTCACGAGTGGACAAGGCAAGAGCATTCCTTGAGCGAGTGATAGAGCTTCTCGGAGTGGAGGCCACTGTAGACGTCGAACAGCAAGGTGAGTATACAGTTCTGCAGATCGAGGGCAATCACTTGGGCATCCTTATTGGCAGACGAGGTGAGACCCTCGACGCTCTGCAATACTTAACCAACCTCGCGGCCAACCGCGACAAAACCGATCAGGCCGAGAGAGTGCGGGTTATCCTCGATGCGGAGGGCTACAGGAAGCGAAGAGAGAACACGCTTCGCAACCTGGCCATCGATTGGCTGAGAAGGTCAAACGGGAGAAACGTCGTGCAGCGCTCGAACCAATGAGCCCTCTTGAGAGGCGGATTATCCACACGGCCCTTCAAGACGACGAGTCCGTTGAGACCTACAGTGAGGGAGAGGAACCATTCAGGCGAGTTGTCATAGCTTACAAGGGTTGATCGGGGTCGCAGCGGAACCGGACGGACCGGAACCCTTCGATCGTTCGATTTGTGAAGCCGCCAGGGCTCGCTGGTTTGTTTACGAGCTGAAGGCGGCTTTTGTTGTTGTACCGGACAAGTGTCAAGCGACGGGCGGATGAGTCCGTTTGGGTTTGCGGTCATGAGGGTTACAGTATAGGTGACGGATAGACTGTAGTAAGTAGGGCCACCGAACAAATGTTTGGCGGTGATCTAATGGATAGAGATTATGTGGATGAAGGCACAATTGCTGCAATCGCTACTCCTGCAGGAGAAGGCGGCATAGGCATTGTTCGCATTAGCGGACGTGAGGCAGTCCCCATTCTCAGCCGCGTTTTCCGAGACAAGTTTGGCCGCAGCCGCACTTCATTTGAGAGCCACAAGATGTACTATGGAAAGGTCGTCTCCGAACAAGGTGAGATGATCGATGAGGTATTGGCTGTGGTCATGCTGTCTCCTCGTAGCTACACAGGTGAGGATGTGTCAGAACTCCATTGCCATGGCGGCCGGATGGTCCTTCATAGTGTGCTAGAGGAGGTACTTCGGCAGGGAGCTCGGCTTGCGGGCCCGGGGGAATTTACTAAGCGCGCTTTTGTGAACGGACGACTCGATCTCGCTCAGGCGGAGTCTGTCATGGATGTCATCAGGTCTAAGACAAAGCAGTCTCTCAAACTTGCTCTTGGCGGTTTGTCTGGGAGGTTGTCTGCCAGGATCCGCGAAACTATGAATAGCCTTGTTCAAGTAGTAGCCCATATAGAGGCGAGTATCGACTTTCCCGAGGATGACATTGACGAATTGGAAGCCGCCTCTATACGTGAGAGCCTTAGGTCAAGCATATCAGAGGTTGAGGCAATGATCAGTGAGGCTGCTAGAGGCAAGATATACAGGGACGGAGTCTCCGTCGTAATCGCGGGCAGGCCAAATGTCGGCAAGTCAAGTCTTTTTAACGCTTTGGTCCGCGAGCGCAGGGCAATAGTCACTGACATCCCTGGCACAACTCGAGACGTCATCGAGGAATATGTCAATCTGTCAGGCGTGCCCGTTAGATTGATGGACACAGCAGGCATACACGAAACCGAAGACGTAGTTGAGCGAGAGGGAGTTAGTAGGTCAAGAGAGTTGCTGGGTCGAACAGATGTGACTGTATATGTTGTGGATGCGTCGGATGCTGCGACCGGTGTGAATTTGGACGATGACATACAGATGCTCAATGCGCTGCCTAAGGACGAGACAATACTCGTCCTGAACAAGATCGATCTAGCCGCCGGACAGGTTGACGCACAGCTCTATGGCGATGCAGCGCCCGAGGTTGTGGTCAAGACGTCAGCTGCAACAGGTGAAGGCCTTGACGAGCTGGAGCAGGCGATTGTGCAGGTGGTCACCAAGGGGCACTTCAGCGCAGGAGAAGTCGTAGTCACTAATGCAAGGCACGAAGACGCTCTCCGAAGGTGCAAGTCCCACTTGGAGGATGCCTTGTCAGCACTCGAGCGAAGCGTCCCGCATGACCTCATAGTCATAGATATCAGAGAGGGCTTGAGTGCTCTGGGAGAGATCACAGGCGATACGGTAGACGAGGACGTGATTGATCGCATATTCAGCGACTTCTGTGTTGGGAAGTAGGGATGGCCGTTGGTCAACGAGTACGATGTCATAGTTGTTGGTTCGGGCCACGCCGGCTGTGAGGCAGCTTTGGCTGCTGCCAGGCTTGGATGCCGAACCCTCATGATAACACTTAACATAGAAAACACTGCGCTTATGGCATGCAATCCGTCACTGGGCGGGCCTGCCAAAGGGCACTTGGTGAGAGAGATTGACGCCCTTGGAGGCGAGATGGCTGCCAACATCGACCGCTCCTATATCCAGATTCGCTGGCTCAATACGAAGAAAGGACCGGCTGTGCGTGCCATGCGTGCCCAAGCGGACAAAGTGCGCTATCACAGAGAGATGCGAAATGCACTTGAGCGAGAGGCCAACCTTGACTTGAAGCAGGTGATTGTCGACGAAATACTTGAGTCAAAGGGAAGAGTCATAGGCGTGCGCACAAATACCGGCTATGTCTATCGGGCTCGCAACGTAGTCATATGCACGGGAACCTATCTGTCAGGCAGGATACATATTGGTGAAGCGAATTTCTTGAGCGGGCCCTACGGACAGCATGCTGCCGTGCGCCTGTCGGAGTCTCTGGCGCGTCTGGGGTTTGAGCTAAGAAGGATGAAGACAGGCACTCCTCCTCGGCTTGATGGACGCTCGATAGACTTCGATCGTCTCATTGAGCAACCGGGCGACGATGTAAAAGGCGGGTTTTCGTTTTGGAGCGATGAGCCTGTAGTTAACCGTGCGATGTGTTGGCTTTTGCGAACAAACAGCAAGACGCACAAGATCATAAGGGACAATATCAACCGCTCGCCTCTGTACACAGGCGCCATCTGTGGCATCGGGCCCAGGTATTGCCCGTCGATCGAGACAAAGGTAATGGAGTTCCCGGATAGAGAATCACATCCACTGTTTCTTGAGCCGGAGGCACTAGGTTCATCTGAATATTACCTGGCGGGGCTCTCAACCAGCCTACCTGAGAACATCCAAGTTGAGTTGGTAAGGTCAATCGACGGGCTTGAGAGGGCGAAGATCATCAGGTATGGATACGCGATTGAGTACGATTCGATTGATCCAACGAGTCTCAAGCCGTCTCTTGAGGCCAAGTCCATAGACGGATTGTACTTCGCTGGTCAGATCAACGGGACGTCCGGCTACGAAGAGGCGGCGGCACAGGGATTGATGGCAGGCATCAATGCAGCATTGTCCTGCCAGGGAAAACCGCCGTTGATCCTGACAAGATCCCAGGCTTACATCGGAGTCCTTGTAGACGACTTGGTGACAAAAGGCGTGAGCGACCCATATCGAATGATGACAGCCAGAGCAGAGTATCGTCTTTCATTGCGGCACGACAATGCGGATCTGCGCTTAAGCAAGATAGGGTATGATATCGGCTTGCTGTCTGATGAAAAGTACCAGAGAGTAGTGTGGAAGAGTCGCACAATCGAATCAGAACTCGAACGCTTGAGGGCCTGGTCGATCACTCCGACTTCTGAGGTTCTGCAGACCCTCAGTGATATGTCCGAGAGCCCTATTTACAGTGCAGTCAGCTTGGCGGATCTGCTCAAGCGGCCATCCCTCTCATATCAGGACATGGCTCGGTTTGGCTTTGACGTTAAGGACCTTCCGCCGGATGTAATCAGCGAGATTGAAGTGCAGTTGAAATACGATGCGTACCTTAGGAAGCAAGAGAGAGAGATCGAACAGTTTGCACATATGGAGTCGAGAGCTATTCCACCCGATCTGGATTACTATGAGGTGAGAAATATCTCGACTGAAGCCAAGCAGAAGCTATCGAAAGTGCGTCCCAGGTCTCTTGGGCAGGCCTCGCGCATTTCTGGAGTGACCCCATCGGATATCACTATGTTGATGCTTCATCTAAGGAAAACAGAGCAGTGATTCCCCTCGCCGCATACTCCGGCAGAGACAGTATAGGTGGTTTTGGTATGATTGCAGGTGGAGAGTTTTTGTTGGAGCTTGAGAGAGCGCTCCTTGAGATTGGATTGGCGCCAAGCGAGGAGCAGTTAAGGCAGATGGATAGGCTGCGTCAACTTGTGTTGTACTGGAACAGCCGTCTCAACCTCACACGCATTGTCAGTGATCAGGAGGTGGCCATTAAGCACTTTGTCGACAGTCTCATGCCGCTGGCGTTTGCCTTAGTGCCTGCTGGAAGCCGAGTCGCAGACGTCGGGAGTGGAGCCGGCTTTCCAGGCATACCACTTAAGATATGGGACGAGTCGCTCTCCGTGACGCTGATTGAGTCTACGACAAAGAAGGCAGAGTTCTTGCGAAATGCAGCGAAAGAGCTTTCGATTACTGTGGAAGTAGTAGGTGAAAGAGCTGAGAGCGTTGGTGCTAATCCAGAATATCGTCAATCATATGACTTGGTGATTGCCAGGGCAGTTGCGCCTTTCGCTGTTTTGTGCGAATATTGCCTGCCGCTGGTTCGCATAGGTGGGTCATTCGTTGCTATGAAAGGCCGTGACGTTGATAGCGAAATCGCAGCAGGCGAGAGAGCAATGCAGCTTCTCGGCGGCCACTTGTCTGCCCTGCATCAGTACGACCTTCCGCTCGATATGGGTCAAAGGAGCCTTGCTGTTGTCAAAAAGGTTAGCCCTACTCCTCCCGCCTATCCCCGCAGAGCCGGAATTCCAAAGAAGCGCCCTCTCTGACCATGATTCGACCAGCCTAGTCAGGCTGCTGCAGGCCAGGTTGGGCAGAGACAAGGGGGACCTAAGGCCTCGCCCACGTGGCGCTTTCTCCTCCCTCCCTGCTTCGTTTGCTATGCTGAGATGGCTCTGGGATCGACAGTTCTTGTATCATTGCCGACCCGGAGCTGTTGCAACAGTTGTTCTGGATAACAGAGATCGGCCTATACTGCACGAACTAACTGACAGATACAGCGCAGGCATCGCCTTCTCTCTAGTGAGCGGAGTGTGATTGCCCGCTAGTCGCCGATCTCTGCAGAAAGGACTGGTATGAAGGAGTCAAAATGCGAACGGCGAAGTAGTTTCTGAATAGCAAGTGCTGAAGTGATATTTCAAGAGCGATTGTGTGTTGACATTGCTCGTCGATGAGGTGACCCTTATTTGCAAGACTGATTCGATTTGGGATAGACGGGTGCCTCTATAAAGAAATGCGAGGTCGGATGATATGCGCAAAGGTATTTCGGCGTTGCTGGGGCTTCGTGGCCGTGAGGCGAATCAAGATGACGATCAGCTGCAAGGAGTCCAGATAGAGCATATTCCCGTCTCAAGCATTCGAGTCAGTCCATTTCAGGCCCGCAGCACCTTTGACGAAGACGACTTGGCCTCACTTACCGAATCAATACGCCAGCATGGAGTACTTCAGCCGATAATTGTCCGTAAAGTCAACGCGAGCGTCGAGTTGATTGCCGGCGAACGAAGGCTGCGTGCCGCGAAGCGTGCAGGCATGTCGACGATTCCCGCGGTCGTAGTTGATCTCCGCGATCAGGATGCAGCCATCGTCTCCCTATCCGAAAACATACAGCGGCGAAATCTGAACTACCTTGAACAGGCAGAGGGTTATAGAAAGGTAATCGAGCAATTCGGCTGTACTCAAGCCGAACTCGCTAGGGCGCTCGGAGTCAGCGAGAGCTTGGTGGCTTCGAGGATTCGCTTGCTGAGTCTTGGGAAGGAGATACTCTCTCAGATCAATACGGACGAGATACTTGAGGGGCATCTGGATGCGATCTTGCGTCTTCCGGACACGCGAACTCGGAAGATGGTACTTGATGATATTCGTCGCAAGAGACTATCGGTGAAACAGACAAACGATCTAGTGAAAAAGGTGCTTAGCCTCAAGAAAAAGCAGAACGTAGTGAAAATCCTGGGTGATGCTAGACTTCTCCTGAACTCTATTAAGAAGGCAGTAAGAGATCTGGAGAGAAGCGGGATCGATGTCGAGTACAGTCAAGATGTCTCAGAGAAATGGATCGACGTTCGCATTAGGATTGCTAACACAAAGGCGTCTGAGGAGAAGACGGGTGCGTGACCCAATAGGTTGGAGGGGTGACTGGTGGCACGAGTAATCGCCGTAGTAAACCAGAAAGGTGGTGTGGGCAAGAGCACAACAGCTGTTAACCTTAGCGCATATCTTGCTTCATTTGGACGGCGTGTGCTTCTGGTGGATACAGACCCTCAGGGGAACGCCTCTAGCGGAGTCGGGGTTCAAAAGGGGTCACTGTTGTTCTCTATCTACGACTGTATCATTGATGAAGTGCCAATTAGCTCAGTGATCATGAGCACAGACATAGACGGATTGGATGTTGTCCCTGCCACCTTGAAGCTGGCTGGCGCGGAGGTCGAACTAGTGTCCGCTTTATCGCGTGAGACCAGACTTGCTCGTTGCCTGGATCCTGTCCTCCCTGATTACGACTTCGTTTTTATAGACTGTCCGCCATCGTTGGGATTGCTGACTGTCAACGCGTTGGTCGCTTCGCACTCGTTACTTATTCCGATCCAGTGTGAGTATTATGCTCTCGAAGGGCTGGGACAACTGCTTGATACCATAGCACTGGTTCAGCGCCATCTCAACAAAGGATTAGAGATCGAAGGCTTTCTAATGACTATGCATGACCCGCGGACAAACCTTAGTCAGCAGGTAATAGAAGACGTGAAGAATCATTACGGCTCTAAGGTTTTTAACACGATTATACCAAGAAACGTGACGCTAAGCGAGGCGCCAAGCTTCGGTCTTCCCGTGATCAAGTACGATCCAAAGTCGAAAGGCGCTGTCGCGTATGAGCAACTGGCTAAGGAGGTACTAGACCGTGTCGAAAAGGCGATTGGGCAGGGGTCTTGACGCCTTAATCCCCGGAGCGAAACAGAGTATAGTGCAGAGCATCCCGATAGACCGGATCGATCCAAATCCGCGCCAACCGCGACGCGATTTCGATGTAGAGTCCCTCACAGGTCTTGCTCAGTCGATTAAAGAGCACGGAATTGTTCAGCCACTGGTGGTTCGCCGCAATGGAGATAGATATGAGTTGGTTGCCGGAGAGCGAAGACTTCGTGCTGCTGAGATGGCAGGCCTCACTGAGGTGTCGGCCATCGTCGGTGATTTTGACGATCGCCGTGCTATGGAGATGACTCTCATAGAGAACATCCAGCGAGAGGACCTCAATCCGATCGAGGAAGCCATTGCCTTGAAGCGACTGCGTGACGAGTTCGGATTAACTCAGGAAGAACTCTCATCCAGACTCGGAAAGAGCAGGCCGGCTATTGCGAACTCATTAAGATTGCTCAGCCTTGAAGACGAGATCCAGGAGAGTGTTTCACGTGGAACAATTTCTGCTGGACATGCACGGGCGCTGCTGGGTGTAACGGACTCCGCCTTAAGGCTGCAACTTCATCAAGAGATTGTCACAAAGGGGTTGTCGGTTAGGCAGACGGAGGAACTTGTGAAGCGGGTGCAGGATGGACCGCACGATCCTAGTGTTTCACGTGAAACACCGCCACCCCCGCCCAAGGATCCGAATATTGCACAGGTGGAGGACTCTCTGCGCAGAATCCTAGGTACGAAAGTGGTTATCAAGGATCGCAAGGGTAGAGGGCGAATACAGATAGAATACTACAGCCTGGACGATCTAGATCGCATATTGGAGATTCTCCAGAGGTGATCCTCTCCGCAGTTAGACCTCCGGGTCATACAGAGCAGGTAGACAATGCCTCTGTATCTCTGTTTCAACCCCCAACAGTGTAGCTCACAGTGTTCTGCATAGGACCGTCTTTTGCGAAGGAGATGCCAGTGATGCGGATAAGGCGTATAGCGTCTGCATCACTGGAGTGTTCGTTCCCAGGTTGTACTACGTTACTAGGGTATCACTACAGTGCACTTGAGTGCCGGAGGAGTATTCATGCGGGATCACAGATCTGCCGACCAACTCTCCGAGGAGGAGAGTTTAAAGCTTAGAAAACTGCGCGAAACTCTCAGGGGTATGAATAGCGTTCTTGTAGCATTCTCGGGAGGAGCAGACAGCTCTTTGTTGGCTGCAGTAGCTCAACAAGAGCTGGGAGAGCGAGCGCATGCTGTGACAGCCTTGTCATGCCTGCTTCCAGGAGATGACCTTGAGCGAGCCAAAAGGGTTGCTGAGGAAATCGGCATTACCCATTATGTGATCGAGTTAGATGTGCTGTCCATACCCGAGGTTCGCGAGAATGCCGTAGATAGATGCTATGTATGCAAGAAAAACATGCTGATCCGCTTGATCGACCTGGCGGAGGATATGGGTTTGTCGCAAGTTGTTGAGGGGAGCAACACCGATGATGATGGTGACTATCGACCCGGTAGCAGGGCGGTCGCCGAACTCGGGATTAGAAGTCCTCTGAAGGAGGCCGGGATGTCGAAGTCCGATGTAAGGAGCATCTCCAGGAAGCTTGGTTTGTCGACCTGGGACCGGGCTGCATCGGCATGCCTTGCGTCGAGGTTTCCATATGGAACCGTGCTTGATAAGAAGAAGCTTCGAGCTGTCGACGAGGCAGAGCGATTTCTGAGGCAGCTCGGGTTTTCGCAGTGCAGGGTCCGCGTGCATGATTCAGTGGCTAGGGTTGAGGTGCCGCCTTCAGATCTCGAGGCAGTCGTTCAGCAGCGAGACGCCATCGTCTCGCACTTGAAGAAACAAGGCTACCTGTATGTAGCACTAGACCTTGAGGGATACAGTGTTGGGAGCATGAACAGGCCTATTGGGAGGTAGAGAATACCTTGGGAGAGTCGAGGGTTGAACCAGAACTGAGACGCATCTTGTCCAATGTAGCCTCTGGGAAGATACCGGTCGAGCGAGCGGTGAAGCTGCTGAGCACTGGATTTGATGATCTTGGATTTGCGAAGGTAGATCTCCAGCGAGCTTGGAGGCACGGCCATCCCGAGGTAATACTGTGTGAAGGCAAGACTACTGATCACATAGTGGCAATAGCTAAGAGCCTGGCCGAGCAACACACAAACATATTGGCTACACGGGCGAGTGCTGAGGTGTTTGATGCGATAAGGTCTGTCTTGCCGGACTCGGTATATCACGAACTCGCCCGGATTGTGGTAGTGAGACCTGAAAGCACGGAGAGACGTGAGGGCATTCTTGTCGTGTCAGGAGGCACGTCCGACATTCCGGTTGCAGAAGAGGCGGCAGTGACAGCCGAATGCATGGGCAACGAGGTCGACAGGATGTACGATGTAGGAGTTGCCGGGCTTCATCGCCTTCTGTCCCAACTGGAGCGTTTGAGAAAAGCCAGAGTTATAGTGGCGGTCGCAGGTATGGAGGGAGCTCTGCCAAGCGTAGTTGCCGGGCTTGTTGACTGTCCTGTTATTGCAGTTCCGACAAGTGTTGGTTACGGAGCTCATTTCAACGGACTTGCTTCCCTACTGGCGATGCTCAACAGTTGTGCGTCTGGTGTTGCTGTCGTCAACATTAACAACGGCTTTGGTGCTGGATATATTGCGAGCCAGATAAACCGACTAGGCACTGGCAAATGAACGGGGTGAGCGCACTTGAGTATTGCATACTTTAGCTGTAGTTCTGGGGCAAGCGGAGATATGATTGTCGGCTCATTCATCGATGCTGGAATGCCGATCGACCATTTGAGGGATCAAATAGCCAAACTCGAGTTGCCTGACGTGTCCTTGGACGCTGAGTCGGTGACTCGCGCTCACTTGGCAGGAACGAGATTCATCGTTAGATATCCGGCAGAGGACAAGGCCCGACACCTGTCTGACATAGAAGAAATCATCTCCGCAGCAGACCTGTCTACACGTGTGAAGGAGCGTGCGATCTCGATCTTTCGAAGGCTCGCTGAGGCCGAGGCCAAGGTCCATGGAACTTCTGTTGATGAAGTTCACTTCCACGAGGTTGGGGCGGCGGATGCTATTGTTGACGTCGTAGGTGCGTGTATTGGACTAGAGTATTTCGATGTAGAATCAGTCTATGTTTCGAGCATAAATGTAGGCGGAGGTACAGTTGAGTGTGACCACGGCATTATGCCAGTTCCAGCGCCAGCTACAGCCGAACTCCTGAGGGGAGTGCCCACGTACTCGACAGGTGAGGTCGGAGAATTGACGACGCCAACCGGCGCAGCGATTCTTTCTACTCTAGCCTCAGACTTTGGGTTTCAGCCAAAGATGACAGTATCAGCTATTGGTTATGGGGCGGGAACCAAGGAGCTGGATGCGCCAAATCTGCTGAGGGTCTGTATCGGGACGGCTGCAGACGCAGATGGGCGGCATACAGTGGATTCTGTAGTGGAGACTGTGGCTTTTAGGCTAGGTGCAGAGGCGGGATCCGTCGTAGTCGTCGAGACAGACATCGACGACATGAATCCAGAGATGTTGCCTGACCTCACGTCGCGACTGATTGATTCAGGTGCTTTGGAGGCCCACTACTCCCCGATTACCATGAAGCATGGCCGTCCGGGGGTAAGTGTGACGGCTATCTGCCCTGAGCACGCACTGGAATCCGTAGTGAATAGCATGTTTAGGCACTCAACCACGCTTGGGATCCGCCTACAGAGGTCCGACCGCATCAAGCTCCGCAGACGGATCACCAAGGTTCAGACTCAATACGGGCAGATCGGGGTCAAGGAGGGCTTCTTGGGTACAAACGTCATCACCGCCTCTCCTGAATACAGAGATTGCGCAGAGGCGGCTTCAAGATTCGGGGTTCCTTTGTCAAGAGTCTATGACGAGGCGCTAAGAAGCTATCGGCTCCAATACGAAAAAGAGAGCAATTGATCCCTAACGAGGGCGCCCAGCCCTCGTTCCTATGACTTTTGCCACCGCTGACTCGCGTTCAGCGAGTATAGGATCTGTGTTATTGACGATTTCGTCGTCAGGCTGGGTGATGGGATTTCGATAGCCGACCGCATGCTGAATCGCTTTTGCTATCGATGTCGCCATTTTCATCACCAAGCTCAATCTCGTGTTTTGCAGAACGAGGTATTCCATGTAACCTCCTACATTGACTATGCCTGTTATGTGCATGTCGCCTACTTCGGGCAGGACCTTGTTGACCCCTGTGCCCGGCTTGAGAGGCCCGTGATTCACGTTGATATACCCTACGTTTTCTGACCTGCCCAAGCAGGCATCTACTGCGATAACCAATGGATTCCCTTCCAATGCTTCTATGTCAGCTATTGCTTCTCGAAGGTTGGTCGCGTGTACTGGCTCATTTAGGGTACCTTTGATCATCACTCCTATGCCTGGAGTCTCACTCAGGAGGCTCCCGGTTAGAGGGCCAAGGCAGTCGCCGGTTGACCGATCTGTTCCAATACATAGCAACAGTATCTCACTCGTGCCCTTGACCGTTTGGCTCAACAGTCTTATCTGTTGCCTAAGATACTCGCCAAGATGATACCATGCTTGAAAGTCGTCAACATGGATTCTGTACCTCGACCGCTCGTCATAGGCACGAGAAAATGGATTCCACATTGTTGTCTTCACTCCATTCGCCATAGGCGTGCCGGATGTCGTTTGAGACCCGCTTTCAGCCAACCATGGCCCATAACAGGATTGCTCCAGTCGACAATCCACAGATCGTCGACTGGTGATCGGCCCAGTCTTCAGCGCTTCACGGACAGTGGGACATGTTTTCTGAGTGTTCTGATATGGAGACCTTCCCAATCTGAAGTCAGTCAATATCCCAGTCAGCCCGGGGCCAAAGCGCGATCGTCGGAGCTGTCCACTTGCTGTCCACTTGAAGTATATGCCCAGTCATTGACACATATTCATGGACACGTATCCTTGGTGGCTAAAGATGCTGTGTGCAGATGATTGAGACCTATGCGATCAGAAGCGGTCAGAATATGAAACGCGCATCCGGCATACCGGTACAGGGAAGCCAAAAAAGCGGCTATTGGTAGTCTGTGCTCGCTCTTGGCGCTGTTTCTCATCAGCTTTTCAGCAGCTTCTCAAAGGAGGTACCGGTGTGGCTGCCCGAAAACCTCATGGTATGTCTTTTTGCAGAGTCGCCTGCGTGTATGTCGGCGCCGTTGTCGGAGCCGGATTTGCTTCTGGCAGAGAGGTATGGGTTTTCTTTGCTCGTTATGGCCCCTTTGGCATGGTTGGGTTGGCAACTGCTGCGCTGCTGTTCTGCGTTCTGGCACCCATTCTCATGCTGACTATGCGGGCTAACTCATTCGGGCAGTATGGTGATCTTCTCCGTCACTATTTCTCGCGATCGACAGCTTCACTTGTCGACGTTGTCATCACGCTGTACTTGTTTGGAGTGCTTTCAGTGATGTTTACAGGGTCTGTCTCTCTGGTCAGTCGGACGATCGGGCTAGGCCACTTGCCAAGCGCACTTCTTATCGCAGCCATACTCATTGTGACTGCCTCACCTGGGATGAGGCGTATCTCAGCAGCATCTTTGTTCTTAACTCCGGCACTTGTAGTAGGGATAGCACTACTCTGCCTCGATCATCTCCGTCGGCTAGACATATCTAGTGTCATGAAGTCTCTGCAACCGCAGGCTCCTGCTACAGCCGTAGCCGCCACAGCAAGCTCTTTGATTTATGCATCCTACAATATGCTTATGTGTCTTGGGGTGTTTGCGTCATTGGCATCCTCAAAGGCAAAGGCTATAAGCCTTACGCTGGGAGGTGCGCTGGGAGGATTTGTTCTGGGGGCCTTGGCATTTCTAGTCTTTGCAGCACTTGCCGTCACCCCAGACTGGATTGCAGGAGCGGATATGCCTCTCTTGTTTATTGCACGCAGCTTTGGCGGCAGTACTTATGCTATCTACCTTGTAGCTGTATGGGCTGCAATGATCACTACGGCTCTGAGCATGTTGATCTCTCTGACCTCGAGACTAAGCGCACTCGAGTATGCGGACAACCGCTATGTCAACCAGACAAGTGTCAGCGTCCTGCTAACACTTGCCTGTATTCCAATCTCTTATGTGGGATTTGCTCCGTTAATGGACAGGGTTTATCTGCTCTTTGGCGTCCTTGGGTCGGCGATTCTCTTGTTGATCCTGAAGGCGAGGCATAGCTACGCCAATCGCTAGATCCCTTCCAACCCAACCGGACCGCATTGTGCTGATCTTTGCCTGCAGCAATGCCCATTGACCCCAGAAGGGTTAGACGTCCCGATCAAGAATACATACAACTGCCATACATCTTGTGCCAACCGACCACGTATCATATTGTCGAGATTAGGAGCGCGTGCTGGAGCAATGAATGTTGTAAGCGGAAGAGTCATTACTCCACCCAGTCTGCCAGGCACAGCCTTTCTCGTGTTCCTGACTCTGTTAGTGCTGCTCTCATCCGCAGTTTTTGCGATCATGAACATAGATGACGGCCTCTCCAGCGCCGGTGTTTATGTAGCTCAAACCTATGTTGGTGAGCTTGAGCGTTCAGAAGTCTTCGCCCGACTGCTGGAAATAGAGGAGTCTCGTGTGCTGCCTCCGATCTCGCTCGTGTGGAATGATAAGACCTGGACCCTCTATCCTTCACGTGTTGGTGCCCGCCTCGATGTCCTTGAAACGTACAAACAAGTAATGCAGATCGGCAAGGAGGATAATCTTGTCGATCGACTTCACAGTTTCCTCTTTAGGCCAACCAGCGTCGTCCAACTACAACCCAATCTCAGCTACAGCGAGACAGAATTGGCGAGATACGTTACTTGGCTCGCAAGCAGGATAGACCGCGAACCGAGGCCTGCAAGGGTCGTTCCTGAGCGAGATGGGTCTATCGCAGTCATCAAAGAAGCTGTCGGTTACAGGCTTGACAAGACTGCAGCGATGGATGCCATTAGACAAGCGATTTTGACTATGTCAGTCAATCGGCGAATCGAACTGCCTGTCTTGACGATAACTCCTAAACTTACCGCTGAAGATATAGCTGCCTGGCCTGAGTTAGGCATTATGGGCGAGTTCGCAACTGCATTTGACCCGGAGAACCTGGAGCGAACGTATAACCTGAAGCTAAGTACAAATTCCATCAACGGATACGTGCTGTTGCCAGGCGAGATATTCTCGTTCAATAGAGTTGTGGGGCCGAGGACTCCAGCAAGAGGGTACAAGCAGGCTGATGTGATTGTCAGCGGTAGGCTGGTACCGGACTATGGCGGAGGTGTGTGTCAGGTATCGTCGACCCTCTACAACGCTGTGCTTCGAGCCGATCTTCAGGTGATCGAACGGCAGAACCACTCGCTTATCTTGAACTACATAGAGCCGGGCACTGATGCGACAGTCTCGTATGGTTATCTTGACTTCAGTTTCAAGAATAGTACGAAGAGTCCGGTGGTGCTTGGAGCATGGGTCGAAGACAACCGCGTAGAGATCGCTCTACTTGGCCGTGTACAGACAGGAAAGAGCGTTGAGATAAAGACAAACGTGCTTGAGAGGACAGACCCTCCGGTGGAGTATCG
>Ga0208564_1002340_pt1 | contig 15097 bp, 15 predicted proteins | sample AD_UKC073_MetaG_FD_184439 | JGI IMG/M metagenome (GOLD analysis project Ga0208564, IMG submission 184439) | Active sludge microbial communities of municipal wastewater-treating anaerobic digesters from USA - AD_UKC073_MetaG (SPAdes) (version 2) | ecosystem: Engineered > Bioreactor > Anaerobic >... | reverse complement strand
CGTGCCGATGGGACTGCACCTTAGGCAGAGGGCCTGACGACCGCCTGACTCGCCCGCCGGCACGGCCGCGGAGCCTGTGCCAGCGCAAGCCCCGTGCCGGGCAGGGTGTCACAGGGCGCCACCTAGAATCCACGGGAATTCCCCGAAGCCTCTGCGACACCATGGCACAGCTCCCCAGGATCAACGGCGGTCCGTTGTCACCCTTGCCCAACCTGATCTTTGCCAGCCGCTGGCTGCAGCTGCCGCTGTACCTGGGCCTGATCGTGGCGCAGGGCGTCTACGTGTTCCAGTTCTGGGTCGAGCTGGTGCACCTGGTGGAAGCCGCCTTCGGCAACCAGGCGGCGCTGGCCACCCTGGTCAAGAGCACCGGCTACCAGGCCACGGCCATCCTCGGCGCCGACGGCAAGATCACCGGCTACGAGCCGATCGCGCACCTCAACGAAACCATCCTGATGCTGGTGGTGCTGGCGCTGATCGACGTGGTGATGATCAGCAACCTGCTGATCATGGTGATCGTCGGCGGCTACGAGACCTTCGTCTCGCGGCTGCGCCTGGAAGGTCACCCCGATCAGCCGGAATGGCTGAACCAGGTCAACGCCTCGGTGCTGAAGGTCAAGCTGGCCACCGCGATCATCGGCATCAGCTCCATCCACCTGCTCAAGACCTTCATCAACGCCGCCAACTACACCGAGAAGGTGCTGATGTGGCAGACCATCATCCACATCGCCTTCCTGTTCTCGGCCCTGGCCATCGCCTGGGCGGACCGGATCATGCATCCGGCCGGCAGCGACCACCACTGAACCGGCAGGTTCAGCGGCGGCGCTGCGCCGCCACCAGGATCGCCGTGCCCGCCAGCCCCGACAGCAGCGAGCCGGCCAGCACGCCCAGCTTGACCTGCGTCTCGTAGGCGGCATCCAGGCCATCGAAGGCCAGGCCGCCGATGAACAGGCTCATCGTGAAGCCGATGCCGCAGAGCACGGCCGTGCCCAGGCACTGCAGCCAGCTGGCACCGGCCGGCCGCACCGCCAGCCCTAGGCGCACCATCAGCACCAGGCTGCCGAAGACGCCCACCGCCTTGCCCAGCAGCAGGCCCAGCCCGATGCCCAGCGGAATGCCCTGCAGCAGCGTGGCCAGCTGAACGCCGGCCAGCGACACGCCGGCATTGCAGAAGGCGAACACCGGCAGCACGCCGAACGTCACCCAGGGGTGCAGGCCGTGTTCCAGGTCTTCGGCAGGCGACTTGCCGCCCGGCGCGCGCAGCGGAATGGCGAGCGCCGTCACCACGCCGGCCAGCGTGGCATGCACGCCCGACTTCAGCACGCACAGCCAGACCAGCAGCCCGACGGCGAGGTAGACGTCGGCGCGCACCACGCCGGCACGGTTGAGCAGGAACAGCAGCGCGATGCCCACGCAGGCCGCGCCCAGCATCACCTGCGACAGCTGGTCCGTGTAAAACAGCGCGATCACGACGATGGCGCCCAGGTCGTCGATGATGGCCACCGCGGTGAGGAAGATCTTCAGCGACGGCGGCACGCGCGGGCCCAGCAGCATCACGATGCCGATGGCGAAGGCGATGTCGGTGGCCGCCGGAATCGCCCAGCCGCGCAGCGCGGTGGCGTCGCCCAGGTTGCACAGCACGTAGATCAGCGCCGGCACCGCCATGCCGCCCAGCGCGGCCACGGCCGGCAGCATTGCCTGGCGGCGGTCGGCCAGTTCACCGACGATGAACTCGCGCTTGATCTCCAGCCCCACCAGCAGGAAGAACACCGCCATCCACAGGTCATTGACCCAGACCACGGCGGGCTTGCGCAGCACCAGCCAGTCGCCCAGGCTGACCTGCATCGGCGCCTGCACCAGGCCCTGGTAAGCCGCTTGCCAGGCCGAATTGCTGATGCCCAGCGCCAGCACCGCGGCCAGCGCCAGCACGATGCCCCCGGCCGAAGGATGGGCGAAGAACCGCAGCAGGGCGGGCAGGCCGGCGGCGTTGGCGTCAGACTTCAAACAGCATCCCTTCGTTAAACTGCCCGACTGCTCGGCGCCACCCGCAGGCGCCTCATCCCGAGAGCCCAGCTGCCATGACCACCACCATCCGCCAGGCCGACCTGATCGAGAGCGTCGCCGCCGCGCTCCAGTTCATCAGCTACTACCACCCGGCCGACTTTATCGCCCATCTGGCGCGGGCCTACGAGCGCGAGCAGGCACCGGCCGCCAAGGACGCGATCGCGCAGATCCTGACGAACTCGAAGATGTGCGCCACCGGCCACCGGCCGATCTGCCAGGACACCGGCATCATCAACGTGTTCCTGAAGATCGGCATGGACGTGCGCTGGGAGGGCTTCACCGGCAGCATCGAGGACGCCGTGAACCAGGGCGTGCGCCAGGGCTACCTGCACCCCGACAACGTGCTGCGCGCCAGCGTGCTGGACGACCCCATCTTCGCCCGCAAGAACACCAAGGACAACACGCCCGCGGTGATCCACATGACCGTGGTGCCTGGCAACACGGTGGACGTGACGGTGGCCGCCAAGGGCGGCGGCAGCGAGAACAAGAGCAAGCTGCAGATGCTCAACCCCAGCGACAGCATCGTCGACTGGGTGCTGAAGACGGTGCCGACCATGGGCGCCGGCTGGTGCCCGCCGGGCATGCTGGGTATCGGCGTGGGCGGCACGGCCGAGCGCGCCGTGCTGCTGGCCAAGGAAGCGTTGATGGACGACATCGACATGTCCGACCTGCTGCAGCGCGGCCCGCAGAACAAGCTGGAGGAACTGCGCATCGAGCTGTACGAGAAGGTCAACGCCCTGGGCATCGGCGCGCAGGGCCTGGGCGGCCTGACCACGGTGCTCGACGTCAAGATCAAGACCTACCCCACCCATGCCGCCAGCCTGCCGGTGGCGATGATTCCCAACTGCGCGGCAACGCGACATGCGCACTTCGTGCTGGACGGCAGCGGCCCGGTCTACCTGGAAGCGCCCAGCCTGGACCTGTGGCCCGACGTGACCTGGGCCGCCGATGCCAACAAGAGCAAGCGGGTCGACCTGAACACCCTGACCCCGGCCGAGGTGGCGAGCTGGAAGCCCGGCGACACCCTGCTGCTGAACGGCAAGATGCTGACGGGGCGCGATGCCGCGCACAAGCGCATCCAGGACATGCTGGCCAAGGGCGAGACCCTGCCGGTGGACTTCACCAACCGCGTCATCTACTACGTCGGCCCGGTCGACCCGGTGCGCGACGAGGTGGTGGGCCCGGCCGGCCCCACCACCGCCACGCGCATGGACAAGTTCACCCGCATGATGCTGGAGAAGACCGGCCTGATCGCCATGGTCGGCAAGAGCGAGCGCGGCCCGGTCGCCATCGATGCCATCAGGGACAACAAGAGCGCCTACCTGATGGCCGTGGGCGGTGCCGCCTACCTGGTCAGCAAGGCGATCAAGGCCGCCAAGGTGCTGGCCTTCGCCGACCTGGGCATGGAGGCGATCTACGAGTTCGACGTCGTCGACATGCCGGTGACGGTGGCCGTCGACAGCAACGGCACCAGCGTGCACACCACCGGCCCGGCCGAGTGGAAGGCGAAGATCGCCGGCATTCCGGTCGTCACGGCCTGACCAGGTCGAGGCCCGCTGCCGCCGGATCAGCCGGCAGCGGCTGCCGCGCCGGCATCGCCCTCGGGCGAGCCGTCGCTGCGGTGCATGACCACCCGCTGCGGGAACGGGATCTCCACCCGCTCGGCATTCAGGCAGGCCAGCACCGCCAGGTTGACCTCGCTGCGCACATTGCCCTGGCCGTTCTCCAGGTCGCCGATCCAGAACACCAGGGTCAGCTCCAGGCCGTCGGCGGCGAAGTTGGTCAGTTGCACCGCCGGGCCCGGCGTGGCCAGCACGCGCGGCACGGCAGCCATCGCTGCCTGCAGCCTGGGCGCCAGCGCTGCCAGGTCGGTGCCGTAGGCCACCTGCACCACGGTGCTGATGGCCACGTTCGGGTCGGCATAGGAGAAGTTCTCCACCCGCTGCGTGATCAGCATCTCGTTGGGCACGATGGATTCGCGGCCGCTGGCCGCGCGGATCAGCGTGTAGCGGGTGGTGATGTCGCTGATGCGGCCCTCGAAGCCGTCGACCCGCACCGTGTCGCCGATGCGCAGGCTGCGCTCGGCCAGGATCACGAAGCCCGAGACATAGTTGGCTGCCAGCCGCTGCAGGCCCAGGCCGATGCCCACGCCCACCGCGCCGCCCATCACGCCCAGGGCGCCCAGCGGAATGCCGGCGGCCGACAGCGCGGTCAGCAGGCCCACCAGCAGCAGGATGGCGCGGGTGGCGTTGGCCGCGATCTTGCGCACGCTCAGGTGCATGCTCTCGGCGCGCAGCAGGCGCGCCTCGATGGTGGCCGACAGCCACAGCATCACCAGCAGCACCGCCACCGCGCTCAACGCCCCTTCGACCAGGCTGCGCAGGCTGACCGGCGCACCGCCGATCTTCCAGCTGATCGCCTCCATCTCGGCCAGCATCACCGGCAGCAGGCCGGTGGTCCACAGCACGGCGGCGATCCACACGCCCCAGCTCAGGGTGCGTTCCAGCGTGCGCACCGGGGTCGAGTTGGGAAAGGCCGCGCGCAGCACCCGCACCGACACGCGGATCACTGCCAGGCTCATCAGCACCGGCACCGCGATCTGCAGCACGGCGATGGGCACATGGCCGCGCAGCCCCCAGCGCGCCAGCAGCGCGAAGGCCAGCGCCAGCACGGGGAACAACGCGCCGTCAAAGCCGCGGCTGCCGAACCAGATGCCGTCGGCGGCGTCGGCCTTGGGCCGCAGCAGCGCGCTCACGATCCATGCCAGGGCCAGGCAGCCGGCCAGCAGGCCCAGCTCCAGCAGGGCCGTGGGGCGGATCAGCGCGGCAAGGAGTTCCTGGAACGAGTCGATGCCGTTCATGGTCACTGGCAGCCGCTCAGACGTCTGCCAGCACGCGCAGGTGCGCGACCACGCTGCGGCCCAGCGCGCTCAGCGCGTAGCCGCCTTCCAGGCAGGACACGATGCGCCCGCCGCAGTGGCGGTCGGCCAGGTCCTTCAACCGGCGGGTGATCCACTCGTAGTCGGCCTCGACCAGGCCCATCTGGCCCATGTCGTCCTCGCGGTGGGCGTCGAAGCCGGCACTGATGAACAGCATCTGCGGCGCGAATTCCTCCAGCCGCGGCATCCACATCACGTCGATCAATTCGCGCACCGCCATGCCGCGGGTGTAGGGCGGCACCGGCACGTTGACCATGTTGGTGCCCATGGGCACGGCGCCGTTGCCGGGGTACAGCGGATGCTGGAAGAAGCTGGCCATGAGCACCCGCTCGTCTCCGGCGATGATGTCCTCGGTGCCGTTGCCATGGTGCACGTCGAAGTCGATGATCGCCACCCGCTCCAGGCCCAGCACGTCCAGCGCGTGGCGTGCGGCGATGGCCACGTTGTTGAAGAAGCAGAAGCCCATGGTCTCGCTGCGCGTGGCATGGTGGCCCGGCGGGCGCACGGCGCAGAAGGCGTTCTCGACATCGCCCCGCACCACCGCCTCGGTGGCAGCGATGGCCGCGCCGGCCGAGCGCAGCGCGGCGCGCCAGGTGCCGGGGCCGACGACGGTGTCCGGGTCCAGGTGGCGCGGCTCGCCGGTGGCCTGCACCTGTTCCATGAACTCGCGCAGCTGCATCACGTAGTTCACCGTGTGCGCACGCTCCACCTGCTCCAGCGTGGCCAGCGGTGCGTCGCGCTGGTCCAGGGCGATCGACAGCCCGGAGGCCAGCAACTGGTCGGTGATCGCATCGAGCCGCTGCGGGCACTCGGGGTGGCCGGCGCCCATGTCGTGCAAACGGCACTCGGCGTGGCTGTAGTAGGCAGTCGACATCACAAGTCTCGAATCGTTTTCCGCTATGGTGCCGCCGATGGCTGATCCCAACCTTGCGCAGCGCCTGACACGGCTTTCAGGCCAGATTAGCACGGTCATCGTCGGCAAGGAGGCGCAGATCGCCGACTGCATCGCCTGCCTGCTGGCCGGCGGCCACCTGCTGATTGAGGACCTGCCCGGCGTGGGCAAGACCACCCTGGCGCATGCCCTGGCGGTGTCGCTGGGCCTGCGCTTCTCCCGCGTCCAATTTACCGCCGACCTGATGCCTTCGGACCTGACCGGCGTCAGCGTCTATGAACGCAGCAAGGAAGCCTTCAGCTTCCACCCCGGCCCGGTGTTCACCCAGGTGCTGCTGGCCGACGAGATCAACCGCGCCGGCCCCAAGACCCAGAGCGCGCTGCTCGAAGCCATGGAGGAGCAGCAGGTCACGGTCGAGAACGAGACACGGTCCCTGCCGCGGCCGTTCTTCGTCATCGCCACGCAGAACCCGGGCGACCAGCTGGGCACCTACCCGCTGCCCGAGAGCCAGCTCGACCGCTTCCTGATGTGCATCACCCTGGGCTACCCCGACCGCGCCAGCGAGCGGGCGCTGCTGGCCGGCGTCGACCGGCGTGACCTGGTGGCCAGCCTGGGCGCGGTGATGACGCCGGCCGAGCTGGTGCTGGCCCAGGCCGCCGTGCACCAGGTGCATGCCAGCGACGCCCTGCTGGACTACCTGCAGGCGCTGATCGCCGCCACCCGCAACGGCCAGTGGTTCGCCGAGGGCCTGAGCCCGCGCGCGGGCATCGCCATCCTGCGCGCCGCCCGCGCCCGCGCCCTGCTGGCGCAGCGCGACTACGTGGCGCCCGACGACATCCAGGCCATCCTGCCGCAGACTGCGGCGCACCGCCTGGTGCCGGTGGGCAACGCGGGCCGCGGCCGGGTGGAACAGGTGCGCGCCATGATCGAGGCCATCGGCCTTCCGTGACCCCCCCCCGTAGCGCCTTCGGCGCCGTCCACGGCCGGCCAGAGGCCGGCCGCTTCGCCAGGCGACCGGCCCTGCGCAGGCAGGCCCGCCCGTCCGGGCTCAGCCCCCAGGGGGGCGCCGCCAGCGGCCCGGCAAAGCCGGTTCCGCGGCGACTGCCTGGCAAGAACCGGTGATCCGCCAGCGCGTCAGGGCGTGGTTCGAGAAGCGGCTGCCGCGCACCGACGGCTGGACGCTGACCCAGCGCAACCTCTACATCCTGCCGACCAAGGCCGGCTGGGGCTTCTGCGGCACGCTGCTGTTGATGCTGCTGGCGGCCATCAACTACCAGCTGAACCTGGGCTATGCGCTGACCTTCCTGCTGGGCGGCGCGGCCCTGGTGTCGATGTACCAGACGCACGGCAACCTGCGCCGGCTGCAGCTGCGGGTGAAGCCGCCGGCACCGGTGTTCGCCGGTGAGCCGGCGACGCTGGAGGTGGTGCTGGACAACCCCGCCGGCGAGCGCCATGCCATCGGCCTGGGGCTGTATGCGCGGCGGCGTGCCGGCATGGCCTTCTGCGACGTGCCGGCGCAAGGCAGCACGGTGATGCGCCTGCGCTTCACGCCCGACCGCCGCGGCCTGCACCCGCTGCCCACGCTGCTGGTGGAGACGCAGTTCCCGCTCGGCCTGTTCCGCGCCTGGACGGTGTGGCGGCCTGCGGCCGAGGCCCTGGTCTACCCCAAGCCCGAGCTGCCGGCGCAACCACTGCCGCCGGGCCAGTCCACCCAGGGCCAGGACCTGCCGGCCCGCCATGGCAGCGGCAGTGAATTCGAAGGCGTGCGCACCTACCGCCGGGGCGACACGCTGCGCCAGGTGGTGTGGAAGAAGGCCGCCCGCACCGGTGCCCTGGTCAGCCGCGACACCAGCACCAGCACCGCCCAGGACCTGGTGCTGGACTACGCGGCCACCGGCGTGGCCGACAGCGAGCAGCGGCTGTCGCGCCTGGCGGCCTGGGTGCTGGCGGCCGAGCGTGCCGGCCAGGGCTTCGGCCTGCGCCTGCCGGGGCTGGACCTGCCCAGCGCCGCGGGCGAACAGCAGCGCCGGCTGGCGCTGGAAGCACTGGCGCGCTGGCAGCCGGCCGGCACCCGGGGTTGACGATGGACGCCGCCCGGCCGCCCGCACCCGCCGCCGACCGCGCCACCCCGGCGTGGCGGCAGCGCCTGGGCAGCTGGCGGCAGTGGCCGCGGGAGACGCGCGACACGCTGTTCCAGCTGGCCCTGATCGCCTGGGTGGTGGGGCCGCATCTGACCCACCTGGCGCCCTGGGTGGCGGCCTTCACCGCGCTGGTGCTGCTGTGGCGGGCGCGCCTGGCGCTGCGCGGCGCCCCGCTGCCCGGGCGCTGGCTGCTGGGTGGCGTGCTGGCCGCTGCGGTGGGATTGACGGTGCTGACCGAACAGTCGCTGCTGGGCAAGACCGCCGGCATCACCCTGCTGGTGCTGCTGATGGCGCTGAAGACCCTGGAGCTGCGCGCCCGGCGCGATGCGCTGGTGGTGTTCTTCCTCGGCTTCTTCCTGGTGCTGACGCACTGCCTGTACTCGCAGTCGCTGCTGATGGCGCTGCACATGCTGCTGTCGACCTGGGGCCTGCTGACCGCCGTGGTTCTGGCCAACATGCCGGTGGGCAAGCCGCCGCTGTGGCGCGCCGCGGCGCTGGCGGCGCGCTCGGCCCTGCTGGGCCTGCCGCTGATGGCGGCGCTGTTCCTGCTGTTCCCGCGCTTCGGCCCGCTGTGGGGCCTGCCGCAGGACGCCGGGGGGCGCACCGGGCTGTCGGGCACGCTGCGCCTGGGCGGCGTGGCCAACCTGGCCAACGACGAGGCCATCGCCTTCCGGGTGCGCTTCCAGGGCACGGCGCCGCCGGACGAGGCGCTGTACTTCCGCGGCCCGGTGCTGTCGCGCTTCGACGGCCAGGAATGGCGGCCCGCGGCCTTCGGCGCGCCGCGCCCGCCCACCCGGGGACCGGACCTGCAGGTCGCTGGCGCGCCGGTGGCCTACGAGGTGATGCTCGAACCCATCCGCCTGCCGCTGCTGCCGCTGCTGGAAGCCACGCCGCCGGTGGCCGGCCCGGCGGGCCTGGCCGGCCAGCTGCCCGACTGGAGCCTGTGGCTGGGCAGCGACCTGCAATGGCACACCGACCGCCTGGTCGGCGAGCGGCTGCAGGTGCGGGCCACCGCCTGGCCGCGCTTTCGCCACGGCCAGCAGCTGTCGCCGCACGAGCAACTGCTGCTGCGCACCCTGCCCGAGGGCTTCAACCCGCGCACCCTGGCCTGGGCCGCCCAGCTGCATGCCCAGCTGGGCGAGGTCGACGCCCGCACGCTGGCCTCGGCCCTGCTGGTGCACATCCGCCGCAGCAGCTATGTCTACACGCTGCAGCCGGGCAGCTTCGGCCGCGACGCGATCGACGAGTTCTGGCTCGACCGCCGCGAGGGCTTCTGCGAGCACTTCGCCACCGCCTTCGTGGTGGTGATGCGGGCCCTGGGCGTGCCGGCGCGGGTGGTCACCGGCTACCAGGGCGCCGAGCCGCCGGACGTGGACGGCTGGCGCATCGTGCGCCAGAGCCACGCCCACGCCTGGGCCGAGTACTGGGTGCCCGACGAAGGCTGGCAGCGCGCCGATCCCACCGCCGCCGTGGCGCCCGAGCGGGTGCGCTCCAGCCGGCCGCTGCCGGTGCAGCCGGGGCTGGTGCAGAGCGCGCTGCGCGGCGTCAGCCCCGCGCTGGCCAGCCGGCTGCGGGCGGCCTGGGAGCTGCTGGACAGCCGCTGGAACCAGTGGGTGATGGGCTATTCGCGCACCACCCAGTTCGACCTGCTGGCCCGCCTGGGCGTGCGCCAGCCCGACTGGGCCGACCTGGCCCGCGGCCTGGTGCTGCTGCTGGCGGCGGTGGCCACCGGCGCAGCGGCCTGGGCCTGGCTGGACCGCCGCCGCCAGCCGCCCTGGCAGCGGCTGCAGACCCGGCTGGCCGAGCGCCTGCGCCTGGTGGGCATCGACGCCCGGCCGCACCACGGCCCGCGCACCCTGGCCGCCCTGGTGCGGGCACGCCACGGCACGGCCGGCGAGGCGCTGGCCCAGGCGCTGGACGCCCTGGACCGCTGGCGCTACGCCCCCGGCGCGCAGGCCGCACTGCCCGACCGCCGCTGGTGGGCCCAAGTGCGCAGCGAGACCGGCCGCCTGCGCAGCGGCCCGTCCTGAGACGCCGTGACCGGCCGGGATAATCCGCCGATGCCGTTCCGCCCTTCGCCCGCCTGCCGCCCCGTCACCCGCATCCTGCCCGGCGCGCTGCTGGCGGCCACGCTGGTGCTGACGGCGGTTGCGGCCAGCGCCGGCAAACCGGCCAAGCGCCCCGGCAAGGCCGCCGCCGGCCACGCCGCCAAGGCCGTCACCCATGACAGCGCGCCGGACGCCGTCATCTACGGCCGGCGCGACGACGCCATGGCCCTGGCCGACGAGCTGGCCGAGCGCCACGGGCTGGATGCGGCCTGGGCCCGGGCCCAGCTGGCGCAGGCACGCTTCCAGCCCGCGGTGGCGCGGCTGATCATGCCGCCTGCGGCTGGCACGGCGAAGAACTGGGCGGCCTACCGCGCCCGCTTCATCGAGCCCGAGCGCATCAAGGCCGGCGCCGCCTTCTGGGCCACCCACCAGCGCTGGCTGGACGCGGCGGAAGAACGCTACGGCGTGCCGGCGGCGGTGGTGGTGGGCATCATCGGCGTGGAGACCTTCTACGGCCGGGTGACCGGCAACTTCCGCGTGCTGGACGCGCTGGCCACGCTGAGCCTGGACTTCCCCAAGGGCCGCAAGGACCGCAGCGCCTTCTTCCGCGACGAGCTGGGCCAGTTCCTGCGCCTGGCCCAGACCGAGCAGGTGGCACCGGCGTCGATCAAGGGCTCGTTCGCCGGGGCGATCGGCCTGGGCCAGTTCATGCCCGGCAGCATCAACCGCTTTGCGGTCGACTTCGACGGCGACGGCCACATCGACATGGCGAACAACCCCGCCGACGTGATCGGCAGCGTGGCGCACTACCTGGCCGAGCATGGCTGGCAGCGCGGCCAGCCCACGCACTACCCGGTCAAGCCGCCGGTGGACACGGCCGACCGCGCGGCCCTGATGGCGCCCGACATCCTGCCCAGCTTCACCGCCGCGCAGTTCGCCGAACGCGGTGCGGTGCTCGATGCCGCCGGCGCGGCCCACCCCGGCCCGCTGGCGCTGGTGGAACTGCAGAACGGCGACGCCGCGCCCAGCCACATCGCCGGCACCGCCAACTTCTACGCCGTGACCCGCTACAACTGGAGCAGCTACTACGCGCTGGCGGTCATCGAGCTGGGCCAGGCGATCGCCGCCATGCGCTGACGGCGTCGTCAGTGCGCGGGTGTCGGCTTGCCGCGCAGCCGCTGCACGGCAGTGACCACCGCCAGCACCACCGCCCCGGCCAGCGCGCCGACCACCAGGTCGGCCAGCAGCGGCAGCAGCACGGCCACCACCGCGCCTGCACCGGCCACCCAGCCGTCGACCAGATGGTGCAGCACCGGCACGCCATGCGCCAGGATGCCGCCGCCGACCAGGAACATCGCCAGCGTGCCGACGACCGACAGCGCCTTCATCAGCCGCGGCGCAAAGGCCAGCAGGCCACGGCCCAGCGCCTGCTGCGCCGCGCCGGCCTGGCGGCTGAGCCAGAGCCCGGCGTCGTCGAGCTTGACGATGCCGGCCACCAGGCCGTAGACACCCACCGTCATCACCAGCGCGATGCCGGCCAGCACGGTGGCCTGCTGGGCCAGCGGCGCATCGGCCACCGTGCCCAGCGAGATCACCACGATCTCGGCCGACAGGATGAAGTCGGTGCGCACCGCGCCCTGGATCTTCTGCTTCTCCAGCGCAGGCAGGTCCAGGCCGGGATCGGTCAGCGCCGCCTTCAGCGCCGCGCGCTCGGCGGCGTCGTCGGCCGGGTCGTGCAGCAGCTTGTGCGCCAGCTTCTCCACGCCCTCGAAGCACAGGAAGGCGCCGCCCACCATCAGCAGCGGCGTGATCGCCCAGGGCGCGATGCTGGCGATCAACAACGCCGCCGGCACCAGGATCAGCTTGTTCAGCAGCGAGCCCTTGGCCACCGCCCACACCACCGGCAGTTCACGGTCGGCGCGCACACCGGCCACCTGCTGGGCGTTCAGCGCCAGGTCGTCGCCCAGCACGCCGGCGGTCTTCTTGGCCGCCACCTTGGTCATCGTGGCGACGTCGTCGAGCACGCTGGCGATGTCGTCGAGCAGGATCAGCAGGCTGGTGGCCATGGGCAATCAGAGGGACAGTGGCGGAGCGCCGATTCTGGACCACAGGGCATGGCGCATGCCCGCGGCAGACTGACGTCAACCGGCCTCGGCCGGCGTCAGTCGCGGTCGGGCGCGCCCAGCGGAAACAGGTGGCGCAGCGGCCGTGCCGCTTCCACCGCACGGGCAAACGAGGGCCGCGCCAGCAGCCGTGCGCGGTAAGCGCGCAGCGTGGTGAACTCGGCCGGGATCGGGTGCGTCCAGTCGGCGTAGAACAGCGACGGCGCCGCCGCGCAATCGGCCAGGGTGAAGGGGTCGCCGGCAGCCCAGGTGCGGCCCTTCAGTTCGGCATCGGCCCAGGCGTAGGCGCGGTCCAGCTTCTGCACCGTCAGCGCCAGGCCCTCGTCGCGCTTGGTGGCATCCCCGGTCATCGCGCCGCGCACTGCGTGCTGCACCGGGTCCATCACATGCAGGTCGAAGAAGCGGTCGAGAAAGCGCACCGGCAGCGCCGCCGCCGCGTCGTCGGGCAGCAGGCGCACGGGGCCGGGGTGGTGGATCTGCAGGTGCTCGATGATGATGCTGCTTTCGACCACGGTGGTGTCGCCATCGACCAGCACCGGAAACAGCGCCAGCGGCCAGCGCGCCAGCCACTCGCCCACCACCTTCGGCGCATCGGGTCCGATGCTGCGCAGTTCGTAGGGCGTGGCGTTCTCGTGCAGGGCGATCAGCACTTTCTGCGTGTACGACGAGAACGGGTGGCCGTAGACGATCAGCGCCATGGTCGATCCTTCGATGCTCAGCGAGCGGCCTGGCTGGCCTGGTTCAGCTCACGCAACTTCTGCAGATGCTCGGCCACCGCCTTGTTGCAAAGGCGCACCGTCTGCGCCAGGTCGGCGCGGCGCTTCTCGCACACCAGCAGGGCTTGCCGGTCCTGCATGCCGGCGCGGATCACCTGCTCGAAGCTGGCGCCATCGGGCAAGGTGGTGGGCGCGGCGCAGCCGGCGGCCAGGCGTTCTTCCAGCACGGGGCAGTCCAGGCTCTCAGGCAGCAGCTTCACCGTGGTGCCGCAGGCGGTCAGCACGGCCAGCACGGGCGCCAGCATGACCAGGCGGATCGCGTTCATGGCTTCACCTCCATGCCAGCGGTCTTCCATTCGGCCAGGAAGGTCAGCGGCACCGGCACCGGCATGCACTGGCGGCCGTCGATCTCGACCTGCACCGCCTTCTGCTCGACCACCGCGGCCTGGATCTGGGTGTCGATGGCCTTGCGCTGCGCGGGCGTGGAGGCGGCATCGCGCTGCTTCGTCAGCTCGGCGATGCGCGTCTGCCCGGCCTTGCTCAGGCCCGACAGCCGGGTGATCTCGGCCTGGTTGCCGGCCAGCTTGGCGTCGTAGCTCTGCAGCTGCTGGGCGTGGGTCTCGGCCAGCTGCTTCAGCTCGGCGTCGAACTTCGCGTCCTTGGCCGCCAGGTCGCTGGCCAGCTGGCCCTTGGCCTTGGCCAGTTCCGCCTGCGCGTCCTCGCCCAGCTTCTGGTAGCGGGCCACGGCCTCCACCGCGTCACGCCCCTTCCAGCTGCCGGCCCACCAGCCGGCGCCGCCGGCCAGGGCCATGATGACCAGGTAGATCAGGTTCTGCATGGCGCACCTCCGGCGCCATGCTGACACGAAAGCCCGCCGCGGCCCAGGGGGACCATCCCGCCGAGTCCCCCCGCCAGCGCAACCCGCAGGTTCAGCGGCTCAACGCCAGCTTCACCCCGAAGCCCACCAGCAGCGTGCCGGCCACGCGGTTCAGCCAGCGGATGACGGCCGGGTTGGCACGCAGCCGCTCGGCGAAGACCTTGGTCAGCCCTACCGCCAGCGCGCCGTACAGCCCGGTGAGCACCGCCACCGTCACCGCCATGACGCCGAAGGTGAGCAGGCCCTGGTGCCGCGCCGGGTCGACGAACAGCGGGAAGAAGGCCATGTAGAACACGATGGCCTTGGGGTTGAGCAGGGTGATCAGCAGCGCCTGGCGGAAGTACTGGCCGGCGCGGATCTGCAGCACCGGCGCGTCGCCCGGCTTGGCGGTGATCATGCGGAAACCCAGCCAGGCCAGGTAGGCCGCGCCCAGCCACTGCACGGCCGAGAACAGCACCGGCGAGGTGCTCAGCAGCGCCGCCATGCCGGCCACCGCCAGCCAGATCAGCACCTGGTCGCCGGCGATCACGCCCAGCGTGGCCGCCATGCCGCCGGCCACGCCGCCCTTGCCGGTGGACGTGACCAGGGCCAGGTTGCCCGGCCCCGGAATGGCCAGGAACACAATCACCGCCACCACGAAGGCCCCGTAGTCATTCACCCCGAACATGTGCTGCTCCTCTGCTGTCCACTGCCCCTCGGCCGGGCGCCGATGATGCCAGCGCCGCACGGTCATCCCCGCGAGGACGAGTGCACGTTCGACGCCATCCGCGCCCAGGGCGCCGGCGGGCAGAACGTCAACAAGGTCAGCAACGCCGTGCACCTGCGCTACGACGTGCGCGCCAGCAGCCTGCCCGACGCCCTCAAGGCCCGCCTGCTGGCCTGGCCCGACGCCCGCATCAGCGGCGACGGCGTGGTCGTGATCAAGGCCCAGGACCACCGCAGCCTGGAGCGCAACCGCGCCGACGCCCTGGCCCGCCTGGCCGAGCTGATCGCCGCCGCCGCCCATGTGCCCAAGGCGCGGCGGGCGACGAAGCCGACCAAGGGCTCGCAGCGGCGGCGGGTGGAGGGCAAGGTGCAGCGCGGGGCGGTGAAGGCGCTGCGCGGCAAGGTGACCGGCGACTGACGGCACGCGACGGCCGGCTGCCCGCCGGTGGCTCAGGACGCATCGATCAGCGGCCCGGCCAGCCTCGCCGCAGTGACCTCGATGTGGTTGCGCAGTGCGGCCACGTCCGGGTGCTTGCTGATGTCGAAGCCGATGGCGTCGGCGTCTTTGGGAGTCGGCACCAGGTCCAGCAGCCGCA